>JAEEGH010014777.1_pt1 | contig 17075 bp, 15 predicted proteins | sample 9134181 | NCBI WGS metagenome assembly JAEEGH01 (sample SAMN16246544, study PRJNA631951) | gut metagenome | biome: gut microbiome; feature: rumen; material: DP-attached | host: Bos | place: Iran: Karaj | collected 2018-10
CCGCTGGCTTCAAGTTCCACAAAGTGTTCACTACACGCTCGTGTTGCAGCTTGACCTTACTGAGGTGATAACGGTAGAACAGCACGATGGTCAGCAGTAGCAGGACTATCACACCAACAGCCATCCAACTGACGATGCGCTGGGTGCCTAACTCTTGAAGATAGCTGTCGGCTCTTTGGTGCAGCTGATCGAGATAATTCGACTGGCGCATAATCTCCTCGTCTTGCATCAGCAGTACCCTGGCATTGTCGCGAGTAACGAGGGCAGACATCATCATGGTTTCCTTCTCGTATGGCTTGCCATCGAGGATGTCAATAGCCAACTCGATAATCTTATCACCATGCGTGGGGTAGATGTATGAAGCGTCAAGAATGGAATCGCGCACCAACCGGATACCACCATTTTCACCAGGTAGACCGTCGATGCCACAGATTTGAAGCCCCTTGATAAGGAGCTGGCGTAAGCCAGGGTTATCTGCTGTTTGCTTTTCAATTTGCTCTATCATTGCCCTTCTTGCACCCATGGCCATGCGGTCGTTTTGAGCGAAAACAAAATCTATGGGCTTTTGGCTATTAGCTATTTGCTCTTTGCCGAGCCACTGTTTGGTGGCATTGAAAGCGCTCTGCTCCGTCCAGTCGCCTTGCAGGGTGGAAACAATCTCTATGCCAGGATGTTTCTTCAGTGCATCGGCAAAGCCATTGTGACGTTCAATAGCGGGTGACGAACCTTCCAAACCCATGATTTCCATAACACTTCCCTTACCTTGCAGCTGCGAAGCAATATATTCACCCATTACACGGCCCATCTCGTAGTTGTCGGCACTGATAAAGGCGGTGTATTTCTGTGAGTTGGTCTTGCGTTCGAACACGATGACAGGGATACCTTTGTCGTAGGCGCGATCAATAGCAGAAGAGATGGTCTGTACCTGATTGGGGGCAACAATGAGCAGGTCAATACCCGTTGCCACGAGACTGTCAATCTGCTGCACCTGTCGCTCGTCGCTGTCGTAAGCTGCTGCAAACCGCAGTTCCACATCGCCCTGAAGATAGGCGCCCATCCGTAACTCAGCATTCTGTTTCTCACGCCAAATGTCGTCAGAACATTGGGATATTCCAATCACATAACGTGGTCGCTCACGGGTACACCCCGTAAGGAAGATGAGCAATACAGACAGTACAGTGCCAATGGTTATTATTTGTCGCATAATTAGTCCATTAGTTATTGTTCTGCCTGCAAAGATACAAAATAAATTGTAATATTGTACTATTTCCTGCTAAAAAAGTACATAAAAAATCCCCAGCAGGGACTGCCGGGGACTATCATTCAATTTCCTGAGGAGTCAGGAGACAGGAGTCAGGAGAGCAGGTCGGGAGGCAGAGTAGGCATAGCACCATTCTGGGTGCAGACGAAGGCAGAGACTTCGACAGCTTTTTTGTGGGCTTCCTGCACTGGTTTACCTTTGATGATGCTGGCGCAGAATGAACCAGTAAACGAGTCGCCAGCGCCGACAGTATCGGCTACTTCCACCTTCGGTGTATCCTGGAACGAGGTAAGTCCGTCGTCGGTAAAGACGTATGAACCATTGGTGCCACAAGTCAGTACAAGCATCTTCAGGTTGTATGCATTCAATATCTTCTCGCAAGAGCTTCGCATGTCAAGACCTTCATAGCCGTACATGCGGTTGATGACTACCAGCTCCTCGTCGTTGATCTTCAGGATGTTGCAACGCTTCAGCGATTCTTCGATGACATCCTTGGTATAGAACTGCTGACGCAGGTTGATATCGAAAATCTTCAGGCAATCAGCGGGGGTATCGTCCAAAAACTGACGGATGGTAGCCCATGACATCACACTACGCTGAGCCAAAGAACCGAAGCAGACGGCTTGGCAGTTTTTGGCAATCTCAGCTATCTCCTGTGTATAAGGGATGTTGTCCCATGCCACGTTCTCCTTGATTTCGTAGGCGGGAATGCCGTCACCTGAAAGTGTTACCTGTACTGTACCCGTAGGATATTTCACTCGAGGCAGCAGGTATTTCAGCTTGTGCTCTTCCAAAGCCTCGATGGTCTCTTCGGCAAGATTGTCCTCACCCAGTGCACTGATGGCGATGGTGTTGTCATTACCCAGGAACTGTCCTGCATGATAGGCGAAATTGGCAGGGGCACCGCCCAGTTTCTTTCCTTCGGGGAGTACGTCCCACAGGACTTCGCCGAGTCCTACTACATAACGTTTGTTAGCCATAATATTTGCTATTTAATCTTTAATGTTTTACCTGTGGAATATATGTGAAGAGGTAGATGACTCCGATAGCCATCACGATGACGGCACCGGCCTGACCGACGGCATCACTGGCAAAGCCCATCAAGAGCGGGAAAATGGTACCACCGAAAAGTCCCATAATCATCAAACCAGAGACCTCATTCTGCTTGTCGGGCACGGAGAGCAGAGCTTCGCTGAAAGCCATTGAGAAGATGTTTGAATTGCCGTAACCTACAAGGGCAATAGCGATATAGAGCATTGTTTTCGTCTGTCCGCCGAACATCAGTACCATACTGGCTGCCATCAGCACCACGCTGATGATAAAGAACCAGCGGGTCTTCAGCACACGAAGGAAAAACGATCCTGTCAGTGCGCCGATGGTACGGAAAATGAAATAGAGCGAGGTGGCAAAGGCAGCTTCATTGAGTGACATACCCACACGCTCCATCAGCAGTTTAGGCGCTGTCGTATTCGTACCCACGTCAATACCTACGTGGCACATGATGCCCAGGAACGACAACAGCACGATGGGCTTGCCCAAAAGTCGCAGGCAGTCCATGAATGACGATGATTTACCGTCGCTCATTTCTTCCTGTATGGGAGTTGACCACAACAACAGCGTAGCCAGCACACCCACGATGAAGTAGATGAGGAACAGCACGCGCCAGTCGTAGCCGAACGAAGGGATGACCTGTGTGGCACCCCACATGGCCAGATAGGGAGCGAGGAACGAGGCGATAGCCTTCACAAACTGTCCGAAGGTCAGCGTCGATGCCAGGTTCTTGTCACCGATAATCAGCATGGCCAGTGGATTGATGCTTGTCTGCATCAGGGCGTTACCTATGCCAAGTAGCGAGAAGGCCACGAGCATGATGCCGAACGAGTTGCCAAACAATGGGATGAGCAGCGACACGACGGTCACCACCAGCGAGAGCAATACAGTATTCTTGCGTCCGATCTTGTTCATCAGCATACCCGTGGGAACGCTGAAGATGAGAAACCAGAAGAACACCAGCGAGGGGAACACGTTAGCCACAGAGTCGCTCAGACCCAGGTCGGCTTTCACATAGTTGGAGGCAATGCCCACCAGATCCACGAAGCCCATGCAGAAGAAGCAGAGCATGACGGGGATCAAGTAAATTGATTTGTTCTGTTTCATATCGTTTTAATGTTTGATGTCGTAGATTGTTGTTTTGCCACCCTTCACCTTAATAGTATTATAGGGCTCCGAGGGGAATACCAGATTGGTCATGGCCATTTTGCCCTCTGCATCGAAGGCCTCTATCGAACAATGGTCGATGAATAGGCGCAATTGCTTGATCTGACCATGCGTGGGGGCAACGGTCACACAGGGGAATGCTTCGCTGAAGCTCACATCGCCACTCTTTGTACGATCCATCGAGAACGTCTGCTTCTGGGCGTCGTACTTCATAACAACCTGCTCACCCTTTGTGTTCGAGAGCACAATCTCCGTCGGACCTTTCGTATCTATAATAATCTCGCATGCCTCTGTGGGCTTCTTCACTTTGGAACCACGCAGTGCCAGCATCTCCTTCGAGGGAACCACGCTGACGTAGCTTTCCTCGCCATCCGTGAACAGACCCAAGTCACGAGGTATCGAGTTGGCACTACGGAACTGCTTCGTAGGCACCTGATTGGCATATTGCCAGTTCGACATCCATGCCAGCACCACACGGCGGTTCTCTGGGGCATTATAGAACGAAACTGTAGCGTAGTGGTCTTTGCCATAATCGAGCCATTTTGTCACCTTCGGCATCGACTCGCAGGTAAATTTCTTACCATCGAAATCGCCCACGAAATACTGTGTAGCACTTCCCCCAAACGGACCACCAGGATTGATGTTGCAGATGAGAACCCATTTTTTAATATTTAATTTTTCATCTTTAATTTCAAAAAGGTCCGGGCATTCCCACACACCGCTGTGATTGCCATACTCCTTGCCGAAGGATGATTCGTACTTCCAATCCTTCAAATCTTTCGAAGAGTAGATGCGCATCTCCTGACCAGCAGCCAAGATGAGGTTCCATGCCTTGATGTCCTCGTTCCAGAAAGCCTTCGGATCACGGAAGTCAGGAATGTCGCTGGTGGTCAGAACGGGATTGCCACTATATTTCATGAAGGTACGGCCACCGTCTTTCGAGACGGCCATCGACTGCGTCTGGTGGTGTCCGGCAGAGGTATAGAAGGCCACCACCTCATCGCCGTTTGTCACGCACGAACCACTGAAAATCGATCCCAGCCAATCCATTTCGATAGCCATCGGTTGTGCATCCCAATGAATAAGATCGCGCGAGGTGGAGTGTCCCCAAGTCATGTTTTCCCACTGAGATCCGTAGGGGTTATACTGAAAGTATAAATGCCAAACGCCATCCTTATAAAACATCCCGTTCGGATCATTCATCCAGCCATATAGTGGGGTATGATGATAAGCAGGACGGTACTTTTCGCGATTGGTCGTATCGAACGTATTGCTATACTTCATTTCCTTCCAACAGACAAATTCTCCTACTGCGCCCTTTTGTCTGCGGTCGCCGTGAAACTCAATATCCAGCAGTGTAGCACCCTTTAATTCATAAGGAACGTAATAGTCCACGCGATCGATGGCCAATTTCACGTTAATGCGTTGCACCATGTCGTTCTGTCCATTCAGTACGGCAATGGCAGCAATGTCTTCCGACTCTTGAACGGGCAGCAGCAGATACTTTTCTCCTTGTCTCACTTTCAGCATGGCATGCTTGTCGCCCAACACCGTCGGTATAACCTGTGCCTGAGTCAGAGTCACCATCACCGCTACCATCAACATTAAAATACTTTTTCTCATAGTCATTTCATTTTTAGTTTTGTTTTCGATGGCAAAATTACGTTTTTTCCCCATTCTACCCTATAAATAATGATACAAAAGATAAGAAAAAACGTTCATTGCACGAAAAATACATGCAATGAACGATAATTACTATTTGTCTTAGGCACGAAAAAACGTGCAATGAATATCATTTACCTTTTCATTACCCGTGCAATTCCAGCACGAAACGGGTACCCTTGGTAAACTGCGGGTCAATTTCCAGGTCACCATTCATCTTCAGTGCCATCTGCTTACAGATAGGCAGTCCTAGTCCGTCACCAGCAGTGAGGTCTTTAATCTCACGGAACGGCTTGAAGATATCCTCGCGTTTCTCCTCGTCAATGCCTTCGCCAGTATCTGACACCAGGAACTGGTAGGTATGCGGACCGCGTTTCTTGAAATCCAATGTGATTTTTCCGTCTGCGGGTGTGTACTCAGCAGCATTCGCCAAAAGGTGCTGCAAGATGTGCGTCACATATTCCTTATGGATGGTGGCATTCATCTTGGGCGCATTCGCCATCAAAGAGACACCACTCTTCACACGATTGCGGAGGGGTTCTATCATGTTCTCACAGAACTGCTGGACTTGTATTTCCTCCATCTCGTCAGTGTTGAAAGGTGTATTCTCCAACTCCGACAACGTCTGGATATGCTTCGAGAAATCCATCAGCGCCTTGACCTCGGGCTGACGGCCATCGAGCTTCTGCAGCGTAGGATCCAGCTGGGCAGAGATGTTGCTGATAAACTTTGCCTTCAAAGCGTTGCTCTCGTTGGCCAGACGGATGGTCTTCTTCTGCTTACGCGTCAACAGCATATAGCGCATCAATACCAGACCGCCAACCACTAACGCTGCGGCCAGTGCAGCTGCCACCACACAAAGGATGACGATAAACACCTGACGCGTAGTCAGCGAACTGTCCTTATCGGCTATCGTCGCCTCGTTGTCGGCAATCTGCTTCTTCAGCGCTTTGATCTCGTCAGCATGCTTCATGGCGTTGGCTGAATCCTTCCAGGCAATATAGTTGCTGTAGGTCTGGGCCACCAGACTGGCATTGTTGCTTCTGCGACCGTTGGCTATCAGCGTCTGGTATACCTCGTCCACCTTGCCATATTCTTTCTGAGCCGTCAGCTTGTCGGCCATTTCCTTGAAGACCTCATTACCTTTGGCGTTCTGTCCGAAGGTGTAGTAGAAGATGGCCTTGTTATACAACAGGTCGTTGCCCAGACTTTCATCGCTGGAGGTCTTTGCCTGGTTCTCCATCGCTGCCAGCTGGTCCTTCGCACTCTCATACTTCTTCAGCTTCATATACATCTGCATGCGCTCCTTGGTGGTCAGATAGTGCAACGAGGCCTTGGTGCTGGGAGCATCGTCCTTGCGTGCTATGATGTTCTGGTCGGCACGGCGCAACAGGTCGAAGGCCTCCTTCCAGTAGTTTTCCTTATAATATAATGTCGTGGCCCTTACAGCACATTCCACGCCCTGTTTCATCTTACCCTTGTTGACATAGTCCTCAAAAGCACGGATGAAATGGAAACGGGCACTGCCCAAATTACCCTTCTCTAAATCAGCCTCGGCACGTTGCTGTAAATCACTCTTCTGTACATCCTGGGCACTCACGAAACCACAGGAGAGGAGCAGACCAAAAAGCAGAATAAATACCTTTTTATTCATCATACAATAGTGTTTGTTAAACGATTTCGATTGCAAAGATACGATTTTTAAGTGAAAAGCAAAGGGCAAAGGGCAAAAAAATTACTTATGCCAATGAAAATTATCAATTATCAATTGTCAATTGTCAATTAATAGTTGTATCTTTGCAAACGTTATGAAGAAATATACAGATTTATTCATCGACTTCGACGACACCCTTTACGACACCCACGGCAATGCCGTGATTGCCTTGCGTGAGCTTTTCGACGCACTGCATCTTGACCAATGGTTTCCAAACCCACAGCTGTTCTATGACGAGTATTGGAAGGCAAATATCGACCTGTGGACACGCTATTCCAAGGGAGAAATTACGCGCGACTACCTGATTGTCGAGCGTTTCCGCCGTCCGTTGAGTTTTGGCGAGGGTCTGGAACCTACCGAACAGCTGTGTCTGAAGGCCAGCGACCTGTTCCTGGACTTCTGCTCCAACAAGCCTGGACTGGTGGACGGTGCCCAGGCACTGATGGACTACCTGCGCCAGCAAGGCTATCGCATGCACATGTGCTCCAACGGTTTCCACGAGGTGCAATACAAGAAGCTGCGGGCCTGTGGACTAACCAACTATTTCCATACCGTCATACTCAGCGAGGATGCAGGAGCCAACAAACCGTCGCCAGCCTTCTTCGACTATGCCATGCGACAGTCGGGAGCCCGTCGTGACAGCACCCTGATGATTGGCGACAATTTCCAGACCGATATCCTCGGTGCCAAGCACTACGGACTGGCCACAGCCTATTTCAACCGCTTCCCCGACTATCCCGCCGAGGAGCCTGTCGACTATGAAGTCACTGCGCTGACTCAACTGATGGAGATTCTGTAACACATTGAGAATTCGCTATGCCGTAATCTTACCGATGCTATACACATGAGAAGTGCCTTCGGATGAGGCGGGTGTGCCTTTGGATGGATAATACTTGAACGCAGATTCTGCCTGTCAGAATTGTCAGAAAGAAAAGAAACCGAGAAACCGAGAAAACGAGAAAACGAGAACTCGGTTTTTGCACATTCTCGCTTTAGGTGGCAGAAGGAGAGTCAATCTAAGTATATATAGATTGTTATTAATTATAATTAATAATAATTATTAATACTATAATATACTATATATAATGCTCCTTATAAAGCTGTCAACAACGTCCCCAATTGATGCGTAAACCGTGAAAATCAAACTCTCGTTTTCTCGGTTTCTCGGTTTCTTTTTCTGTTTTTTTCGTTTTCTTTTTAGGAACACGCCATCTTGCCCACCGCGATAGGCTGTCTTGCTTGCCGCGATAGGCTGTCCTGCTCACCGCGAGAGGCTGTCTTCGCCTGCCGCGATGGCCTTTTGTGCCGAGGAAGATGGCCGTTTGTGGCAAGGAAGATAATATCTTGAAGTAAGCAAGATAATATCTTGAAGTTAGGAAAATGGTAGTTTGCCTTGGTAAGTTAACAACCAAATAAGGTGCTTAAATTTCTTTAAAGGCTGAGGGTTTTGGTTGCTAATGACGAAAAGTTTTCGTTACTTTGCATGTATTAATACGCAAATATATGATAGAACTGAAGAATGAAGAGCTGACCGTTCGCGTCGCTGAGTTGGGAGCTGAGCTCCAGAGTGTGAAGAACCATGAGGGTCGGGAATATATGTGGCAGGCAGGACCAGAATGGACTCGCCACTCGCCGATACTGTTCCCCATCGTATGTAGCGTAAACAACGAGACCTACAGGGTCGATGGCAAGGAGTATCACCTGCCCCGTCACGGATTCGCTCGCGACACCATGTTTACCGTTATCAGCCAGTCGGCAGAGAAGGTCACGCTGGCTCTCCATGAGTCGGAGGAGTCGCTGAAGGTTTATCCTTATTGTTTTAACCTCGCTATTACTTACCGCCTGGAGGGGAACCGTATTCATGTGATATGGCATATAGAGAATACTGACAGCCAAGAGATTCACTTCCAGATTGGTGGTCATCCTGCCTTCAATATGCCCGGTGGTAAACTGGAAGGTGTCATCAAGTTGGATAATGAGGAGCCCATGGACGTGCTGAAGAGCTATGCCGACGGCAGTCATGACATGGTGGAGGTGCCTCTGGATGCCGATATGGGCATCATGGAGATTTCGAATAACTTTTTCCGAAATGACAGCGTAAAAATCCACAATAGTCAGACACACCGTGCCATGCTGTTGGATACCAATGGTGAACCAGCAGTAACGGTAGACTACAAGACACCCGTCTGTGCCTTCTGGAGTCCTTATGGCAAGCAGGCTCCCTTTGTCTGCATAGAGCCCTGGTACGGCATTGGTGACCCCCGAGATTTCCAGGGTGAGTTCAAGGACAAGCCCCTGATGAACCACCTGCAACCTGGTGCTTCGTTCATGAGTCGCTATACCATCACCATTGGTTAGATTTCTTTTGTTCTGCTCTCGATTTTTTGTAACTTTGGCTTTGCCGAAGTTACTTCCGCTCGAAAATGCAAAGAAAAACAAGCTTTTCTTTTGCATTTTGCTCGCTTATTCGTAACTTTGCACGTCGAAACGTTAAGAATTCAACTTGAACATATATATAATAAGGTATAAGATATGAACGAAGAAAACAAAAACAGACAAGGGCAGCTACAGATTGAGTTGCCACAGGAGGTTTCACAAGGCGAATATGCTAATTTTGCCATCATCACTCACTCGTCGAGCGACTTCATCATCGACTTTGCCCGCGTGCTGCCTGGCGTTCCCAAGGCACAGGTGAAGAGTCGCATCATACTGGCTCCCGAGCATGCCAAGCGACTGCTGGGAGCGTTGCAGGAAAACATTGTGCGCTATGAGCGCGAATTTGGCCCGATTAAGATTCCCAACCAGGAGTCACGTACTATTGCCCCCTTCCCTGTAGGCAAAGGAGATGCATAACCAAAGATAAGGAAGTATGAAGCAGAAGTATATATTCTCGCTGCTGCCAGCACTGTTTGTCAGCATCATGCTGTTGACATCCTGCAGCAAAGACTACGTCAGTCCGCTGAGTGGCAAGACCATTAGCGACCTGACCTTTGGTCCGGAGTTGAGTTACCAGACAGTCAATTTTGACGGTCAGGACATGTCGAATATTACCGCAACGTCATCGGAGGGTTGGTGTCAGGCTTACGCCAAAGACAATGAACTATTGGTTAACGTCATCGACAATTACACATATAGTGACCGAACCGCTACTATCGATGTTGTTGATCAGCAAACCAAAGACCACCTCACGTTCAAGGTCACCCAGAAGCAGAATGACGCCGTTATCGCCGATCCTGTGATATACAGCGCTCCGTCAGACGGGGGCATTGTGACTGTCACGCTTCAGAAGAACGTCGAGAATTGCGAGGTGCTTCCAGAGGTAGACTGGATTACTGCCAAATCACGTTCGTACACTCGCGGCCTGACCGATGCGACCATCGAACTGGTTGTTGCGAAGAACGAAAGCGAGAAAGACCGCGAGGGTCAGGTAAAGATAAAGTCTGCCAACAGCGAGGCCTATAGTCTTATCACCATCCGACAGCTCTTCGCTTACAGCCTGAAACTGGAAAGTGACATTGCTGTGGTAGGAGAAAATGGCGGTGAGATTGAAATGACGGTCTATGCCAATTTCGACTATCGCGCTGAGATATCGCCCACATACAAATGGATTCAGAGTGGAACGAGGACGAAGGCTGAGCCTGGAAAGTATGTTCACAAGTTCACTGTTTCAGCCCTTCCCAGCGATATGGACAGCAGAAGGGGCTTGGTCTATTTTGTGAACAGCGACTTGTCATACAGCCGTTTGTTGACGATAGAACAGAAACGCGAGTAAGCTAAAAGCAGAACGCATAGAGCGCCACCCTATCGTTAATTAACTTTAAAACGCTTATTTAATGTTAAAAAACATTAGATGAGCGTTTATTTGTTCTATATATATTAGGTGGAATGGAAAAATTGTTGTACCTTTGCAGCCCGAAACGCCTTTTTGCAGGGATGCATGAGGTGTAACTGGTTGAATTTGAACAAAATAATATATAATCAAAATTAAAAATTAAAGTATTATGCCTACAATTTCACAATTGGTAAGAAAAGGCAGAAAGGTGCTCGTTGACAAGAGCAAGTCACCTGCGCTGGACTCATGTCCCCAGCGTCGTGGTGTCTGTGTTCGCGTGTACACAACGACCCCGAAGAAGCCTAATTCGGCTATGCGTAAGGTAGCCCGTGTTCGTTTGACCAACCAGAAGGAAGTCAACAGTTACATTCCCGGAGAGGGACACAACTTGCAGGAGCACAGCATCGTGCTGGTTCGCGGCGGTCGTGTGAAGGACCTTCCCGGTGTACGTTATCACATCGTCCGCGGTACACTCGATACCGCCGGTGTTGCAAACCGCACGCAGCGTCGTTCTAAGTACGGTGCCAAGCGTCCCAAGGCTAAGAAGTAAACATGAGTTGGTGAGTTTTTGAGTTTTAAGTTCATGAGTGCTCGGTGATGAGCAGGCTCAGAACGGAGAAAAGCTCAAAAGACTCAAAAACTCAGAAACTTACAAACTCAGTAAACTCAGAAGAAAAGAAACAATCCGTTTTGCTGGAGAAATGTTATAAAGGTTGAGTAAATGCCCAAGAGCGGGCGTTGAAGAACGTGCAAGAACAACCCCATGCAGACAAAATTCATTCAAACAAAACAATGAGAAAAGCAAAACCAAAGAAGCGTGTGATCCTGCCGGATCCCGTGTTCAACGACAAGAAGGTGTCTAAGTTCGTGAACCACCTGATGTTCGATGGTAAGAAGTCAAAGTCGTACGAGATCTTCTACAACTCGCTCGACATCGTAAGCAACAAGATGAAGGACCAGGAGAAGTCTGCCCTTGAGATTTGGAAGCAGGCTCTGGACAACATCACCCCGCAGGTCGAGGTGAAGAGCCGCCGTATCGGTGGTGCTACCTTCCAGGTTCCTACCGAGATCCGTGCCGACCGTAAGGAGAGCGTCTCGATGAAGAACATGATTCAGTTCGCCCGTAAGCGCAGCGGCAAGTCGATGGCCGACAAGCTGGCTGCCGAGATTATGGACGCCTTCAACAACCAGGGTGGTGCCTACAAGCGTAAGGAAGATATGCACCGCATGGCTGAGGCTAACCGCGCATTCGCTCACTTCCGCTTCTAATCTCAATAGGTATACAAGGTAAAAAAGTTAAAAGGATAAAAAAGAAATGGCAACTCGCGATTTACATTTAACCCGCAATATTGGTATCATGGCCCACATCGATGCCGGTAAGACCACCACGTCGGAGCGTATCCTGTTCTACACAGGTAAGACGCACAAGATTGGTGAGGTGCACGATGGTGCTGCCACCATGGACTGGATGGCTCAGGAGCAGGAGCGTGGTATCACTATCACCTCGGCTGCTACCACCTGTAACTGGACTTGGCAGGGCAAGCAGTACAAGATTAACCTGATTGACACTCCGGGACACGTCGACTTCACCGCTGAGGTGGAGCGTTCGCTGCGTGTGCTCGACGGTGCCGTGGCCACCTACTCCGCTGCTGACGGCGTTCAGCCTCAGTCTGAGACGGTGTGGCGTCAGGCTGACAAGTACAACGTGCCCCGTATCGGCTATGTGAACAAGATGGACCGCTCGGGTGCCGACTTCTTCGAGACCGTGCAGCAGATGCGCGACATCCTCGGAGCTAATCCCGTTGTCATCCAGGTGCCCATCGGCGCTGAGGAGAACTTCAAGGGTGTGGTCGACCTCATCAAGATGAAGGCCATCCTGTGGCACGACGAGACCATGGGTGCCGAGTACGACGTCGAGGATATTCCCGCCGACCTCCAGGACGAGTGCGACGAGTGGCGTAACAAGCTGCTCGAGGCCGCCGCTGAGTACGACGAGGCCCTCATGGAGAAGTACTTCGACGACCCCAACTCCATCACCGAGGACGAGATTATGGCCGCTATCCGCAAGGGAACCATCTCGATGGCTTGCACTCCTATGATTTGCGGATCGTCGTATAAGAACAAGGGTGTGCAGCCCCTGCTCGACTACGTCTGCGCCTTCCTGCCCGCTCCCGTCGACGTGGAGATGGTGATGGGTACCAACCCCAATACCGAGGAGGAAGAGGGTCGCAAGCCCTCTGAGAGCGAGCCCACTTCGGCCCTCGCCTTCAAGATTGCCACCGATCCCTACATGGGCCGTCTGGTGTTCTTCCGTGTCTACTCGGGTAGCGTGAAGGCCGGCTCTTACGTCTTCAACCCCCGTTCGGGCAAGAAGGAGCGCATCAGCCGTCTGTTCCAGATGAACTCAAACAAGGAGATTCCCATGGATTCTATCGACGCTGGCGACATCGGCGCAGGCGTAGGCTTCAAGGACATCCGTACTGGCGACACCCTCTGCGACGAGGACAAACCCATCGTGCTGGAGTCGATGACCTTCCCCGACACCGTGATCTCTATCGCCGTAGAGCCCAAGTCTCAGGCCGACGTGGCCAAGCTGGACAACGGTCTGGCTAAGCTCGCCGAGGAAGACCCGACATTCACCGTACGTACCGACGAGCAGAGTGGTCAGACCATCATCTCCGGTATGGGTGAGCTCCACCTCGACATCATCATCGACCGTCTGAAGCGCGAGTTCAAGGTTGAGTGTAACCAGGGTAAGCCCCAGGTTAACTATAAGGAGGCCATCACCAAGACCGTCATGAACTATCGTGAGGTCTATAAGAAGCAGTCTGGTGGTCGCGGTAAGTTTGCTGACATCATCGTCAACGTCGGTCCTGTCGATGACGACTGGGATATCAAGGAGAATGGCGGCCTGCAGTTCATCAACGAGGTGAAGGGCGGTAACATCCCCAAGGAGTTCATCCCCAGCATCCAGAAGGGCTTCGAGGCTGCCATGAAGAACGGTATCCTCGGCGGCTATCCCATGGATTCGCTGAAGGTCACCGTCGTCGATGGTTCGTTCCACCCCGTCGACTCCGACCAGCTGTCGTTCGAGATTGCAGCCCAGATGGCTTACAAGGCAGTCTGTGCACAGGCTAAGCCCGTACTGATGGAGCCCATCATGAAGCTCGAGGTTGTTACTCCCGAGGAGAACATGGGTGACGTGATCGGTGACTTGAACAAGCGTCGTGGTCAGGTTGAGGGTATGGACGAGGCTCGCTCAGGTGCCCGTGTCGTCAAGGCTAAGGTGCCCCTGTCAGAGATGTTCGGCTATGTCACCGCCCTGCGTACCATTACCTCTGGTCGTGCTACCAGCTCTATGGAGTACAGCCACCACGCACCGCTCTCAAGCGCTATCGCCAAGGCTGTGCTGGAGGAGGTAAAGGGCCGCGCCGACCTGGTGTAAGCGCTGCGCGCAATGTAAAAATGTAAAAAATAAAAAATGGGGGTCTGCCGCTGAGCAAATGACTCTTTAGTGACAGCCCCATTTTTACATTATTAAATTGTATAATTTTTAAATTTTCAGAAATGAGTCAGAAAATTCGTATCAAGCTGAAGAGCTACGACCACAAGCTCGTGGACAAGTCAGCAGAGAAGATTGTGAAGGCAGTCAAGGCTACTGGTGCCATCATCAGCGGTCCTATCCCCCTTCCCACCCACAAGCGTATTTACACCGTCAACCGCTCTACCTTCGTCAACAAGAAGGCTCGTGAGCAGTTCCAGCTGTCAGACTTCAAGCGTCTGATCGACATCTACAGCTCGACCGCCAAGACCGTCGATGCCCTGATGAAGCTCGAACTCCCCAGCGGTGTTGAAGTTGAGATCAAGGTATAGTACCCTCTGCTGTCTCAGCATACCATCAAAAATCCCGGAATCGCATCGCGGTTCCGGGATTATTTATTCTTAACTCATCTCTTTTCACTAGCGAAGCGCCTCACTCTTCGCTACAAAACTGTGCGGGAGTCAGTCCGGTGTTCTCCTTGAATATGGTCTGGAAATAGGTGCGACTGCCGAATCCGCAAGCATCGGCAATGCTGTCGTTTGCCCATTCTGGGTGCTCCTTCAGCAGGCGTTTCGCCTCTTCAATGCGCAGGTTGTTGATCCATTGGTTGAACACCCTGTCGGTAGCCTTCAGCCATGCGGAGAGCTGGGCGCGCGTTACGTTCATCTCATCTGCTACGCGCTGCACCGTAGCCTTCTTGTGCAGGTAGCCTTTCCGCTCTGTCCATAGCGTCACAGCCGTTTCCACGTGCTTGATGATTGCCGCATTGACCTCCGTATTCTCTACCCTTGTCCTTGCGTTACCGTATTCGTCTTCCTCGTCTTCATCTTCCTTTTCCCTCTGTTGAGCCTCTTCCACCAGTTCTGGCGTAGTGCTCACGGAGTAGCGGTAGAATCGGACGATACAATAGTAGATGGCGCAGAAAAAGAAAACGCTGAAGAGGATGAGCAGGGGGGCCGACTGGAAGATGGCCAGGGGCACCAACACGGCCACCGCTGCCAGCATCATTACGCTGTTGTGCATCCATTGCAGCAGTTCATCGGTATCGTCGTCGTTGAAGTTATTCAATGCCCGTTTCAGCTTCTTGTGCTCCTTGCGGTGGAGGTTGTAATACCATATCTGCGTGGCACAGAAACCTATGGCGGCAATGTATTCCGCAGTCTGCGTCGCAGGTGTGTCGTTCAGCGTGAGTTGCCCGTCAGCGAAGCTTACTCCGCCCATCGTGGCCAGCAGTAGGATGGCAGCTCCCCAGCATAGTCCGCCCGTTGCCCAAACCGACTTGGGCACCGTTCCGTGGCGTTGCAGATAGAGTAGGGCCACTGTCATCAGACAGGAGCAGGGGATGAAGAACAGCAGGTTGACTGCCACCCCCAGCGTGACGCTCCTTGTGCGGAAACCATAAGTATACTGCAGCAGGAACTGAACGAAGAGCAGCACCATCGATACCACCATCAGCCAGCGGGAACGGTTCACCGTCCTGCCTACATGGCGCGGCACCTGCGTCACCAGTGTCAGCGTCAGCATGGCTGTCACCATCATTGCTCCGAATTGAAATTCCTCTGTTCTCATTTTGACTGCAAAGGTAGTGATTTTTCATGAAAAAAACGTGCTGACTGTTAAAAAACGTACTTTTTTAACACCCTCCGATGAGATTTCTAACACCTTGGTCGATAATAATATGAGTTTAGTCCGGGTAAACTCCTTGTTTAGTCCGGGTAAACTTCGAGTTTACTCCGGGTAAACTATGGGGTTAATCGTGCTAACTCTATCACTTAGCATAACTAAATGGCGCAGTTAGCATGCCTAACTCATGGAGTTAGCTGCGCTAACTCGTCGAGCTCTTGTTATGCATGAAAAAAGAATTTTTCGCTCACACCTCACTTTTTCTTCTGAAACGCCCTGTACATCGGGGTTTTAGTAAGTGAGGTGTTTTGAAAACACCTCACCTAACACCTCACTTAACACCTCACTTACACTCCCCCTTCATACCTCCCTTGACATCTCCCGCCACACCTCCCTTCATACCTCCCGTGACATCTCCCATCGAAAGCTGCAAAAAGCCTGTCGACTCAACTCGTAATAAAGTTTGACTTCTGTTGTTTTCGTTTGAAAGCTTTGATTTTTGTGGCGAGGTCGGATGGGAGGTGTTAGGTGAGGTGTTAGGTGAGGTGTTTTCAAAACACCTCACTTACTAAAACCCCGATGTACAGGGTGTTTCAGAAGAAAAAGTGAGGTGGGGGAGGTAAAACGCGCAAAGCGCTAAAATATACGAATTACCCATTTGGGTGGTCGTGTTTGTTTCTACCAGAGTGTTTACATCATTGATTTCTACAAAAGGAACTTCCTCTACGTGTCTGACAGCCCAACACTTCTTTGCGGCCAAACAGCCGACACGATGCTGTGGCGGCGGCAATGCCGCAGAGGTGACGGGTAAGACGAAGGTACAGATAGGCAAGAAGGTTGAATAATGAAGCCGACATTATTAAAAAAAGATTAAATTATCAAAAGAAAAATAGAATAAGGGTTGTGTAATTCAATAATAATGTGTACCTTTGCAGCCGCAAAAGTGATTATTGCGCTGGCTTATAGCTAACAATACGCTGAAAAAGAGCAGTTTAGCTTCTGAAAGGGAGCGGTGGGCTGTTTCTTCTTTTTGTGTGTCTATAGGTTCTGAGCCGCCAAGAACGCTTGAGATTATTAACAACAAACATATCATTATTATTAAACAATTAAAACTGAAATGCCAGGATTATTAGGAAGAAAAATCGGAATGACATCCGTTTTCAGTGCCGACGGTAAGAATGTACCGTGCACTGTTATCGAAGCTGGTCCTTGCGTTGTGACACAG
>JAEEGH010014778.1_pt1 | contig 17075 bp, 12 predicted proteins | sample 9134181 | NCBI WGS metagenome assembly JAEEGH01 (sample SAMN16246544, study PRJNA631951) | gut metagenome | biome: gut microbiome; feature: rumen; material: DP-attached | host: Bos | place: Iran: Karaj | collected 2018-10
ATATCCAGATGGGTGTTATTGCCTTCCGTGAGAAGGGTATGGATGATCAGAATCGTAAAAAGCAGATGGAGGTTTTCCTGAAAGGCTATAATGATGCCTGCGATTCCATCAATAAGTTTGGTGTGCGCCATTACAAGGATGTGATCAGGAAATACTATACCATCTCAGAACCTGCACTCAAGAGCCTGCCAGACACCTTGAAGTATAATCATGCCGAAGCGCCTCGACAGAAAGATGTGGAACGTGCGCAACAATGGCTTTCAAATAAATAACTATGGATACACATCAGAGTCTGAAAGAGGTGCTTGGCCATTTGGAGGCACGTAACCTGAGTGCAGCCATCAACGGACTGGAGAACTTTCTGTCTGTTCATCCGAACCAGATCAATTCCGATCGGCTGCATGCCGTACGTACAGACTATCAGTTGATGGCTGATTATTGGAAACGTGGTTTTAAGGATCCCCAGTTGCCTGCACTCTACCAGTCGTTATTGCAACGGCTGTATGTGTTATGTGCAAATATCAGTCGTAACTATGCCGTCGGCCATAATTCTTTTCTGTCGTCCATCTATTTGCGTCAGCATATGTTGGCCCGCGACTGGTCGCCTCAGAATATCCGTGAGGAACTGGAGACCTTTGTCTCCGATGTCGCCATCTTGGAATTAGAGCCTCCCCAACAACGTGAGGCAAAGCGGCGTGAGTTGTACCGCCAGCATCAGCACGATATGAATGTGCTTTTTGACCATATTCTTACGTCTGATATATGGACGGATGGCATCGCGACGGCTATGGAGGAGATGCTCTTGTCGCCTACCGTGGATACCAATGACCAACAATTGATTGTCAGTGCCATGATGCTCTCTACATTGGAGCATTTCGATATGGCAAAGTTCCGTACGCTCATCCATGTGTATGAAAAATCTGTTGATGAACGGGTACGTCAGAGGGCACTTGTTGGTTGGGTACTGACACTTAATAGCCGTCTAATCGCCTCTATTTATCCGGAACAGGTAGATCTTGTACATCATCTGTTGGAAGATGAAGATCACTGTAAAGAACTGGTGGAACTTCAGGAGCAGATTGTGTTCTGTATGAATGCAGAACATGATACGCAGACCATCCAACGGGAGATTATGCCTGATTTGATGAAGAACCAGTCTTTCCGTATGACGCGTAATGGTATCGAAGAGACGGAAGAGGATCCTATGGAGGATATTCTGCATCCGGGAGAACAAGAGCGCAAACTGGAACAGATGGAAGCCAGTTTCCAACGGATGGTGAATATGCAGAAACAGGGTTCTGATATTTATTTCGGAGGTTTCTCCCAGATGAAACGCTTTACTTTCTTCAATGAGTTGAGCAACTGGTTTTTGCCTTTCTATCCGAATCATCCGGATGTGGTAGAGATGATGGATAAGACAGGCTTGAACCGTTTCCTGAATGTGATGGTGGAGAAAGGCCCTTTCTGTAATAGCGATAAATATTCTTTTGTCTTCGCCTTCCAGCAGGTGATCAATCAGATTCCACAGAATATGCGTGAGATGCTGGAAAGAGGTGAGGCGTCTGTTAATGAACTTGCTACCGAGGAACTGGAGAGTGCGGCCTATATCCGTCGTACCTATCTTCAGGACCTCTATCGCTTCTTCCGCCTGTTCCCTATGCGTGCGACATTCGTGAATCCCTTTGATGTGGATGGTAGTTATCTGTTTTTTGCAGATCCAATCTTATCAAAGACGCATTTGGAACTTTTCTTCAATGATGTAACGGCTTTCTTCTTAAAGCAGGATCGATTGTATAATGTTCTAAAGTTGTTGGCTAATTACGGAGAAGCGCGTCGTGATTTCCAGTTTTGGATGATGTACGGCTATCTGGCTCAACACTATGCGAATGAGTCGTCATTGGCATTCAGCGACCTTCAAAGTTATACCAAGGCCTTGGAAATACAGCCTGATCATGAAAGGGCATTGGCTGGCCTTGCGCGTGCTTTCTTCTCTCGGGAAATGTATGAGGAGGCATTGGAAACTTACAACAAACTGCTCACGATCCGTCCTGACAAGAAGAGTTATCGCCTGAATTATGCTGTCAGCCTGACGAATCTGGGACGATATGATGAGGCGTTGAAAGATCTGTATCGGCTGAACTATGAGTATCCTGATGACAAGAACGTCAATCGTGTATTGGCCTGGACGCTTGTCTGTGAAGGGAAATATGAGGCTGCTGATAAGATCTATGAACAGTTGTTAGCTACCGACAATGTGTACCCGGATGATCTGTTGAACTATGGCTATTCATTGTGGTTCAGTGGACATGTCGACGAAGCCGCCGACTGTTTCCACCGCTTCCTGAAAGAAGCAGATTGTGAGCCGGATTATATTCTGGAGAACGAGGCCGACCTGTTGCGTGAGAAGGGAATTAGTGAACCTGAGCAGCAGATGATGCTCTATCTCCTTTGATCTTGTTGGAGAGCTTTTCCTGCAACCAGTAGAGGGCGAGGGGGATTCCTACGCCTGCAATCGTGTAGGCCACCCAGAACCAGTCCTGCTGTGAGTATTCGTGGATCACCATGTGGCAACCAATCTGGCGGATGTCAAGGCCATAATACCAGATCTTCAATAGACTCACCACCTTGTAGGCACAGATGTGGAAGATGAAGATATAGAGCGTGTGATCACCGATGTATACCAATGAACGCTTCAGCCAACCCTCATGACGGTCGATCCATTGGCTGATGTTATAGGTCATCAGGAATCCAAGTAGGGCAGGTATCGGCAGGGATAGGAATTGCGTATAGGTGGAACGCCAGTTCATGTTGGCAGTCAGGTATTTCGAGAACAGGAATACGATAACACCGAAGATGATGGCTGTCCAGAGATAGGCATAATAGCGTGAGATAAGAGTCCGATAACTGTCAACAAACTGACGGAAGATGAAACCGCAACCGAAGAAGAAACAGCCCATCAGGTCGCGATAACCACCCTGAACCAACGTGACGATTTTCAGACCCTCATACGTTTTCCAACCACAAAGCAGTAGCATCAATAAACAAATGAGGTAGGGGATAGCCTTGTTTGAGACCTTTGGAATCTTAGAAACACATACATCCATCACCTTATATATAATAAGGTATAGAATACTGGCCACGAACAATCCTCTGAAGAACCAGAAGGCACCACAGAGGAACTGGTCATATCCACCCATGGCAGTCACAATATTCCACAGGTTCTGTTGTATCTGATGCCAGGTGTAGGGATGAGTCACACCGCCTGTCTCATTACCGTATCTTTCATTTAGGATTCCCAGATCGAACATCCAGTTGTGGATGATCAGGAAGAATACCGACCATTTCACGAAGGGCCAGTAGAGTCCCTTCACACGTTTCTTGACAAACGAAGCCTCGTCGTTCAGATATTTGAGTGAGAAGAAATAACCTGCCGTGATGAAGAAGAGCGGCATGTGGAATTCAAAGATAAACTTACATAGCCAACCAGGAGCCTCGGCATGGGCTATCACCATCAGGATGATGGCAATGCCTTTGCAGATAGATATGGTTGTATCACGTTTCATAGGCTATAATAAAAAAGTCAGCAGATGACCGAACCATCCTTTGAATTTCTTCCAGGTCGTAAGGGTTTTCTTCCATTCCTCCTCGCTCATGAAGTCGCATTTCTGGGTGTCCTCTAGAAACTTATCCTCCAATTGATTCGTAGTCTCTGGGTCGATGATGATAGCATTGATCTCATAGTCGTATCGCATACTACGGGCATCCAGGTTCGTACTACCTACAGTGCAGTATTTTCCATCCACCATCATGATTTTCGAGTGATGGAATCCGGGACGATAACGCCAGATATGTACGCCACGTTTTGCCAACTTGCGCGTATAATAGAGTACAATTTCTGGCATCAGGGGTTCGTCGTATCTCGAAGAGATGAGAATGTCCATCTTCACACCTCGGTCAGCACAGCGTTTCAAGGCTTTCATGATAGATTGCGTAGGGGCGAAGTAGGGGTTGACAATTTTCACGGAGTCCTTGGCACGGTCGAGGGCATGAATATAGAAACGACGCATGATCTTGTTTGAGGTATGTGGTTCTCGGTTGGCAATGCCAATCATCTTATCTCCTGCGGGCTTCCCTTGGAAATACTTCGGATCGGTGAGTTCCTCCTTGGTGACCTTTTTCCACATCCGTAAGAAGATACGTTGCAACTCATTGACGACTGGCCCTTCGAGACGACAGTGCATATCGCGCCATTCACCCACCTGTTCTGTTCCCACGATGTAATAGTCGGCTACGTTCATACCTCCGGTATAGCCGATCTGTCCGTCGATTACAACAATCTTACGGTGATCGCGGGGCCAGATATGGTTGACCCAGGGAAAGCGTATAGGGTCGAATTCGTAGATATCGATACTGTCAGCATGGAGTTTCTTAAGATGTTCCTTCTTCAGTGGCTTGTTATTGGAGTCATTGCCAAAACCATCAAAGAGAGCACGTACCTCCACACCTTCCTTCCGTTTCTCGCGCAGAATGTCAAACAACAGTCCTGCAATAGAGTCGTTACGGAAGTTGAAGTATTCCAGATGCACACTGCTCTTGGCCTGACGGATGGCCTCAAACATGTCGGCAAACTTCTCTTTGCCCGACATGAGTAACTTGATGCTATTCTGATTTGTGAACTGGATGCCTTCCTGTCGCATGTCCTCCACAAGTAGGGAGTCGCTACTCTGGGCATGTCCATAGAGAGATATCAGCAGGAATAGGATTGTGACTATTCCTGCTGAGCGTTGATGTTCTGTTATCATTTACGATGCTTTAATCTATATTCGAGTGGCGTCATGCCAAACTTATCTCTAAAGATATTGATAAAGTTCTCTGCCGTCATGAATCCGACGTTTGTAGCCAACTCACTCATATTAATATTCGTACGTTTCAGCAGGATGCATGCATGTTTCAGTCTCATGTCACGCACGAGTTCTGCTGGGGTCTTGGCAGTCAGACTACGTATTCTGTGGAAGAACGGCACGCGTCCCATACCCATGGCTGTAGCCAACTCTTCCAGACTGATCTGTCCACGACTCATGTTCTGCATCACATACTGCTCAATGTTCTTGATCAACTGTTGATCCATGGCGTCAAGCATCGAGAAGTCCGACATGTTCATGGCTGTCATGGTCGTAACGGCTGTTTCTTTCTCCGTTTCATCCTCCTCATCAACCTTGGCCAACTGGTTGTTACGCTTGATGATCTTTGTATCAACGCGGTTCACCGGATCGTTGGCATCGGGCTCAGCATCATCCATTGGCTTGTATTCCGTGATGCCATAGGTCTCTGTGGCTGTGGTCATACTGGAGCTGTGGCCTTCGAGCATACGAGTCTCTGCACCCTCAATCAGGTTACTGTTAGCCTCAATCGGTCCCAGTCCGAGTAGCTTGTTGAAGCGCATGGTGGCCTCTTGCAGATTAAACGGTTTCGCCAGATAGTCATCGGCAGAAAGGGTGATGTTCTGGTTACGCATGTCTTGCGGTGTCAGCATGCCTTCTGTCATCAGCACAAACTTGATATTCTGGGTGGCGATGTTGGTCTTCAACTGGTTACACAAATCACTACCAGTCATCTCCGGCATATCCTGTTTACAGATGACGATGTCACAACGCATCTCTTCAAGGTCGGCAGCGGCCTTCTCAATGTCGTTATAAGCATGGAAGTCATAGACAAACTTCAAGCGGGCCGTAGCAAACTGCAGGAAGTCGGTGTTGTCGTCGATCATGACCATCGTGAACTTCATCGTAGGCTGATCCATAGTGGCTTTCGTCGGGATGGCACTCTCTGAGGTCAGGGCGTGGTTGGCAATCTCCGGCATTTCGATCTCGCCGCGTCCGTTCAGTTCCAGACGGTCGTGAACCACTGTCTTCGCCTTCTCCTCTGGATTCTCCAGGTTCATCTGCATATCGCTGACACGTGTGATGATCTGCAGCATCTGTGAGTGGAGGGCATTCAGCTGCTCTCGTTCCTCCAATGACTTCTCAGATTCTGAGAGGTTTGTAATGATAGAGGTCATACGGGCCATCGGCTGGCGCAGATCGTCGCTGGCGGCCTTGATCTCCTCACGCTGCATGGCGAGCTGTTCAATCACGGCCTTCTTCCTAGCCTTGATCACCTTGAGTTGCTTCAGACCGATACGCCAGAAGTAGATGGCTACAATCGTGATGATGATATATGCCATGATCATCCACCATGACAACAGCCAGTGGCGCTGGACGCGGATGTCTAAGGTGCGCTCCTGATTGCTGACAGCACCTTCTGCACTGATAGCTTTCACGTGAAGTGTGTAGTTTCCGCTTGGCAGGTTCTTGAAGGTTACACCGTGGGTCAGGGCGTTACCGTTACGCCAGTCTTCGTCCTTACCTTCCATCCAGTACATGAACTGTAGACGTTCACTCTGGTTATAATTACCAGCAGCAAATTTGATGGTGAAGGTGTTCTGGTCATGTCCTAACTCCAGACGACTGGTCTCGTTGAGTGCTTGTGACAGTATCACACGATTCTGATATTCGTGACCGGTCATGATTTCCTCCTCACCGATAAAGAGCTGCGTCAGCATCACACGGGGTAGGGCGTCGTTTTCATCATTGGCTTTCTGTACCACCCAGTTCACACCGAATAGTCCTCCTAACAAGACGTTACCGTCCTGTCGTGTCAGGATAGAACCTGGGTTGAACTCATTACTCTGCAGACCGTCAGCTGTTGTGTAGTTATAGAGACCGTAGTTGTTACTGCCGTCCTCATGGTTTCGCTGTACCACGATGCGGCTCACGCCACTGCTGGTGGTGATCCACATATTATGGTTCTTGTCTTCTGCAATACCACACACATTGTTATTACAAAGACCTTGTTTCTCTGTCAGATAGTTCAGACTGTCATTCTCCAGGTTCAGGATGTTCAGTCCTTCACGTGTACCTACCCAAATCAGACCTCTGGAGTCCTGAACCACCTGAGTGATATAGTTGTTGGTAAACGACTTGACGTTCGATGTGTTACCTGTCAGTACCTGCTTCTCCGTCGAAGAGAGGTTCAGTATCACCAATCCCTCAGCTGTACCGATATAGAGGTCATTGCTCTTTCCTTCCTTATTATAGAAAAGGCTTGTGATGTTGTTCGTGTGCAGTTTTCCATTCTCACGGGTATAGGAGGAGAAGGTGTTCATCTTGGGATTATACACCTGCAGACCACCATTGGTCGCAATCCACATGTTGCCGACCTTATCCGTGCAGAGGGCATTGATATGGTCGTCTATCAGAGTCGCCATACTGTCCTTGGCTAAGGAGTAGATAGTTGCACTGCCGTTCTTGATACGTGTCAGTCCATTGCGCTTTGAACCCACCCATAGGCTACCGTCGTTGGTGGTGGCCATGGCAGAGATCTTCAGACTCGACAGTGGACCGTTATAGTTGATGACACCCTTGTCGCTCGTACCATACCAGATGGTACCATTGGCATCCTGTGCCATGGCGGTGATGTCGCCGATATGATCGGAACCGAAGCGGTAGATATATCGTCCAGAATAAGCAATACCTGATTTCTCTGTGCCCACCCATAACAGGTCTGTATCATCCACATAGACACTTTGGATACTTACTATCTCTGTGATCCACTGGCTGTCGTTGATATTTCGCGGCTGTACGGATGTCACCTCATGAGAGTTCAGGTCCATCTTCAGCAGACCGAGTTGGTCGGAGCCGATCCAGATGTTGCCTTCCTTGTCACCAGCCATACCGTTGATATTGCGATCAATACCGATACCTGTCAGTCCTAAGTGGTCGCCGATCGTGGTATCCCAGGTATTTGCAGCCTTGTTATACATAAACAAAGTGCCTTGACCGTACAACCAGATGTTATCCAACTTATCTGCAAAGGCTCTGAGTGACTTGTTCTTGCGGTTTCTTAGGGATGGAATCCTCTCTGTCTCCCAGACGGTATGCTGTTGGTGCATCACATCGCAGCACACGATACGTCCGTCCTCATACACGATCAGCGCACCATCCCTACACTCACTGATGGAAACAACCGTACCCTGTGGCACACCGTGCGAGTCGTCGGTATAGCCGAATTCAAAAAGTAACTGCTGCTGTTGGTTGTAGCAAACGACGCCCTTGTTGGGAATCGCTCCCCAGAGATTCTTGTGTTGATCGATATAGACCACACTGGGAATTGTCTCGATACCCATCCTTGAGAAGGTTTGCTTCATGTCACGCTCGAAACTCTCTGTCTGATGGTGGTAGATACAATAGCCAGAAGAAGTCTCTACCAGCAGATTACCGTCGAGCATTTCCTGAATAGATACGATATAACTGTCGTTGAGCGAAGAACCGTCTTGCGAATCGCTTTGGAAGTTCCTGAATGTATAGCCGTCGAAACGGTATAGTCCGGCAGGTGTACCAAACCACATGTAACCCTTTGAGTCTTTCAGGATACAGTTTACCTGGCTGGAAGTCAGTCCATCACGTGCGTCGAGTGTCTTAAACAAGTAGTCTGCGACCACCGCCAACGGCAGAGCCAACAGTAAAACAATCAACAGTTTCTTTATTGTCTTCATATAGGCTTTGTTTTCCTTATTTATATCATACATGAGTAGTGGTCAACCACACCGAGTAGGTGGTTCTTGTTGTCTGTGACCAAAACTGAATGTACCTTATATTTGTTCATGATTCTCTGTATCTCCGTGATCTTGGTTTCGGGCCTCACAGTCTTTGGTGTGCGGGTCATGATGTCACTGACCGTACGGTCAAAGAACTCCGCTTGCCATTTCTCCATGGCGCGACGAATGTCACCATCGGTGATCAATCCCACAATCTCATCATTTACCTCAGCGATGCCTAAACCTAACTTGCCCTTGCTGACCAGAATGATGGCCTCGCCCAAGTGCATTTCTGGCGGCAGGATGGGCATATCGTCAGAACGCATCACATCCTGTGCCGTGGTAAGCAGTCGTTTGCCGAGTTCTCCGCCGGGGTGGAACTGGGCGAAGTCGCGTGGCTTGAAGTTACGCTTCTGAATCAGAGCAACGGCGATTGCATCACCCATTGCCAGCTGCGCCATCGTGGAACTGGTAGGAGCCAGGTTCAACGGACAGGCTTCTTTCTCCACGCTTACGTTCAGGTGGCAGGTCGAATATTTCGCCAGCAGCGACTCAGGGTTGCCGCTCATACCGATGATTGGTATCTGCATGTGGAGTACCATCGGAATGAAACGCAGTAGTTCGTCAGTCTGACCAGAGTTCGAGATCGCCAGCACGACGTCGTCGGCAGTCATCACCCCCAGATCGCCATGAAACACGTCGAGCGGGTTGATGAAGAAAGAGGGTGTGCCTGTACTCGACAGTGTGGCGGCAATCTTGGCACCGATATGTCCACTCTTACCCACACCCGTCACAATGATCTTTCCTTTGCAGTCATACATCAGGTTGACAGCCTTCTCAAAACTGTCGTCAAGCTGCGGTATCAGTCCTAACACGGCCTCAGCCTCGTCTTTCATGCATTGTATGGCGTATTCTTTCGATGTCATGTCACTTTTCACTTATCTCATTTAGATCAGTTTGGCAACAAGCTGTTCGAGCTTGTCGAGTTCCAACATATTGGCGGCGTCGCTCAAGCCTTCATCCGGGGTGGGGTGCACCTCAAAGAAAAAGCCCGTTGCGCCAAAAGCCTTGGCAGCCAGTGCCATCTGAGGCACGAAACGACGGTCGCCGCCCGTCTTGCCGTCACTGCCACCAGGACGCTGAACACTATGTGTGCAGTCCATGATGACCGTCGGCACGATCTCCAACATATCCGGTATATTGCGGAAGTCCACTACGAGATTGTTGTATCCCATCATATTGCCACGCTCTGTGAGCCACACTTCCTTGGCACCAGCGTCACGTGCCTTCTCCACAGGGTATTTCATGTCGTGCCCACTGAGAAATTGTGCCTTCTTGATGTTCACCGTGCGCCCTGTCTTGGCGGCTGCCACCAGCAGGTCTGTCTGCCGACAGAGGAAGGCTGGTATCTGCAGCACGTCACAGACCTCTCCTGCAGCGGCTGCCTGATGACTCTCATGGATGTCTGTCAGGATGCGCAGACCATAACGTGCTTTGATGTCGGCCAGCATCTGGAGTCCACGCTCAAGACCTGGTCCGCGGAAAGAGCGGATCGAGGTGCGGTTGGCCTTGTCAAACGAGGCCTTGAAGATGATGTCCGTACCTAAGTTAGTGTTGATTTCCACCAACTTACATGCGACGGTGTCGAGCAGCTCTGCTGACTCAATGACACACGGTCCGGCTATGATAGTTGTTTTATTGCTCATAATGATGTTGCAAAAATACACATTTTATTCAAAACCACCAAATATTCTTCACACTTTCTTACTCAATCACTTGATATGGATATCCTGCTGTGGGAACGGGATTTCGATGTTGTTCTGGTTCAACGTGTCATACACACATTTCAGTACATCGCTGACGACGTACGACTTCTTCGGCGCGTCAGCCCACACGAACAGGTTGAAGTTCACGCTGGAGTCGCCCATCTCTGATACCACGCACTTCACCTGCTTGCCCTTGTCCATCCACTGGTGATTCATGCTGTTCAGTGCATCCTCCACCAGGGTCGTCACCTGCTTCAGGTTCGAGCCGTAAGCCACACTGAAGGGTACGACAGCCAGCACATAGCCGTGGTTACGCGTCAGGTTCTTGTAGTTTTTGGTGAACAGCTGCGCGTTCTGGAAGGTGATCACCTCACCGTAAAGCGACTCCACCACCGTAGAGGTATAGCTGATGGAGGCAACTTTACCCATCGTGCCGTCCACCTGGATCCAGTCGCCCACCTTGATACGGCCTGCCATCAGCGAGGCGCCGTAGTAGATATTCTCGATGATATCTTTCGAGGCGAAACCGATACCTGTTGACAGGCCGCCGGAGATGGCCAGCAGCCAAGCCACGCTGATATGGAACACAGAGAGCGAGATCATCAGCCAGATACCCCAGATCAGCACCTGGATCACGTTCTTGCTCATCACTTCCTTCGAGGCAGCCGTCGTGGGGTCGCTGTCCTGATAGTGCTGGCGCAGCAGGGCGAGGGCGGTCTGCACGATCCAGCGGAACAGGAACCAGATGGTGATGACCATCGAGAGCTTCAGGATCGACACCTGCAGGTTCTCCAGGTCAATGAAATTATACTTGAAGATCTGCCAGCAGAGTTCGCTGAGGTTGAATACCTTCGCTGCCCAATAGATACTCAGCATGATCGAGTTGATGCTCAGCGCAGGCATCAGCACCTTCTCCACTAGCGTGTGGGCCCAGGTCTGGGTGACGGGCTTCCTGTCAAAGTGCTTTCGTTTGGCGTAGAGCTTCAGATACTGGCTGATACAGGTGATGGTCAGGATGCAAGTCAGCTGCATGATCCACCAGATGAGCAACTGCACCGCCATGAGCGTATAGCCTGCCCATGAGCTGATCACCGATGCGATAAACACGATCAGCGACACGTAGGTATAGAAGATGTCCGACTTCGGAATATTCTGGTTGTGCCGCCTGATCACCACCCACTGCCAAATGGCACAGAGTAACAGGATGGGCGGCAGTATCAGGTTCACCAGCTCATTTGGAATCAAGATGATCCGACAGCCTATTACGATGAAGCCGATGCCGATCAGAGGCGCATAGATACGGAAGGCACTGCCTATCTGGTTACCCTTTACACGCAACAGGAGCGAAATCAGGATCACACCCAACAGCCAGGCATACTCCACCAGCAGCGTTGAGGCCATGATCACAAAGTTCTGCTCCGATCGGTTGATCAGCAGTCCCTGGATGATGGCGAAGGTGATGGTGGTCGTCGCCATGATGATCGCCGCCTGCTTATCCATAAACTCTTTGGTCTTGAAGCGCTTGGGCAACAGGAATCGGAAGAACAGCTGGTTGAGCACGATGGCGATGACGACATAGATGGCGATGACGACAAACAGGCCGAACACCCACTGCGAACTCCATTGCGACAGGTTGTTGTCGTCGATGGTATATTTCTTCTTCACCGCCTCCGTCATCGTCTTCCAGCGGCGGTCTATATGGCTTATCAGGGTAAAATAGCTGTCGCCGCCGTTAATGAAGATGCTCTGCTGGATGTCAGTATAGCGCTTCTGTGCATAGTCGTTCAACTCGCTCAGGCGCTGCTCCGTCATGTTGTAATAGCGGATGTTCCGTCTCAGCTGCTGATCACCCTCGGCCAGCATGCTGCGGATATTCTTGGCGAGCACCAGACAGGAGTCGCGCCGCTGCTGACCGTACTTCGTCGTCATCATGTCAGGCATCGATTCCAGGCGCTTCACTAGGCTGTCATAGCGTGCCAGCTCCTTGGTGTTCTTGTCCAGGAACTCCGTAAAGGGGATCTGTCGGCTGTGGAACTCCCGATAGAGCTTGGTGGCCTCCTTGCAGGCATAAGTCATGTCAAACGGGTGGGTCTGCTCCTGCGAATAGAGCATCAGCGCGTTCTGGTCGGCCTGCTTCATGGTCAGCAGCAGGTTGGTGATCAGCTGCTTGGCGCGTTCCCTTCTGACGGCACTGCGCATGGTCAGCTCGTTATTATATTGCTCCAACTCACTCTGCAGGATGGCGAGCGTCTGTTCCAGGTCTTTCTCCTTCAGCACGGCACCAGCCTCGGTGATGAAGCCTAACATCAGGGCGAATATCAATAAAAAGCGTTTCATTTCTATTTCTGTACTTATTTATTTTTGTTCTGCAAAGGTACGAAAAAAATCGCATTTTTAAGAAAAAAACTGCCATAAACTGATTGTTTTATATCTTTTTTGATTACTTTTGCAGCGTAAACCATCAAAAATAACGAGAAATGATATTAATTGCAGATAGTGGAAGTACCAAAACCGACTGGGCGATTGTAACTGGCGCCTCTCAACCCGTAGTCCTCAACACACAGGGCATCAATCCTGTTCATCAGTCACGTGAGGAGATTGTTCAGATCGTCCGTGAGGAATTTGTAGGAGCCATGGGCTCGAATCCGGAGGTTCAGAAACTGCGTAGTTCGGCTATCCTGACCCCAGAGTTTCCGATGGCGGTCTATTTTTATGGCAGTGGTATCCGTCCAGAATTGGAGTCCTTGATGACCTCTCTCCTGCAGGAGACATTTCCGCAGGCGAGTGTCGTTGAGGCACATAGTGATCTCTTAGGTGCTGCACGCGCACTTTGTGGTCATAACTATGGTATTGCCAGTATTTTAGGGACGGGCGCTAATTCTTGCCTTTATGACGGAAACGGCATCATTCAGCATACTCCCGCCTTGGGCTATATTCTAGGCGATGAGGGTAGCGGCTCCGTACTCGGCAAGCGCTTTATACATGACCTGTATGGTGGTAAGTTGTCAGAGGAAATCAAGACGATGTTTGAGAAAGAAACCCGCCTGAATCTGCCAGAGATTATCAAGCGTGTTTATCGTCAGCCGTTGGCCAATCGCTTTCTGGCTTCCCTTTCCGAGTTTATCGGCAATCACCTTGATGATGCTGGTGTCAGAGCCGTCGTAATCGATAACTTTGTTGACTTCCTGCGTTATCATATTCAGCCCTATAACCGTCCTGACCTGCCTGTCTCGTTCGTGGGTAGTGTGGCTTGGCATTATCAGGATGAACTACGCGAAGCCACCGAACGTCTCAACTTCCAGCTGGGAACCGTTTTGAAGACCCCTCTCGCAGGTCTGGTCCGCTATCATAAGCTGTAATCCTGAGTCATGGGTCTGAAGATAAACGCTCTTTTCACCAAGTGGAACCAGACGAGTCTGGTGCTTCGGATCCTCATTGGCCTTGTCCTTGGCACCATCCTCGGACTCACTGTGCCTCAGTGGAAGGCCATCGGCATCCTCGGCCTCTTGTTTGTCGGTGCGTTGAAGGCCATCGCTCCCGTCCTGGTGGCGGTCTTGGTGGCTGCCAGCATCGCCAAGGCGGGCGGCGGTTTGGGCGCCCGGTTCCGGACGGTCATCTTCGAGTATCTCTTAAGCACCTTTCTGGCAGCGCTGAGTGCTGTGATAGGCAGTTTCCTCTTTCCCGTCACCTTGCAGCTGAGCGATGTGCTCGATAAGGCGGCTCCAGGTGCGCTTTCCGATGTGTTCTCCCATCTGCTGACGAATATGGTGGCCAATCCAGTGGCTTCTCTGATGAATGCCAACTATATCGGCATCCTGTTCTGGGCCATTATGCTGGGCGTTGCCCTGAAGCTGGTAGCCAGCCGGCAGACCATCGAGGTGGTCCACGATTTCTCCAAGGTCATCACGCGGATCGTGAGATGGGTCATCCAGTTTGCGCCGTTCGGCATCCTGGGCCTGGTGTTCAAGTCGGTGTCTGACAGCGGAATGGATGTGTTCTCCACCTACGGACAGCTGGTGCTCCTACTTGTGGGGTGTATGCTGGCCAGTGCGCTTATCTTCAATCCGCTGATCTCGTTCCTGATGCTCAGGCGTAATCCCTATCCTTTGCTGTTCACCTGTCTGAAGGTGAGCGGTCTGCAGGCGTTCTTCACCCGTTCGTCGGCAGCCAATATCCCTATCAATTTGAGCCTCTGTAAGAAGTTGGGCCTCGACGAGGAGTTTTATTCGGTGAGCATCCCTCTTGGTGCTACCATCAACATGAACGGTGCCGCTGTCACGGTCACGGTCATGACCCTGGCTGTGGCCCATACCGTAGGTGTCGAGGTGTCGTTCCTGTCAGCCCTTTTCTTGAGTCTGATTGCCACTTTGGCCGCGTGTGGGGCGTCAGGTGTCGCAGGCGGGTCGCTGTTGCTCATCCCCATGGCCTGTTCGTTCCTCAATATCGGCAACGATGTGGCGATGCAGGCCGTTGCCGTCGGTTTTATCATTGGTGTGATCCAAGACAGCGTAGAGACGGCCATCAACTCCAGTGGCGATGTCTTCTTCACCGCCACCGCCGAATACCACGCCCGCAATGTTAACATGTTAACATCTTAACAATTTTGGTAAAATTAGGTGTAAGAATCCCATAATATATCTATAAATATATATTAATAATATTATATATTATAATATATAATATTATTAAAGTAAAAATCAGTATTTATTTGACATAGTAAAAATACAAAAACGTTAAAATGTAAAGATGTTAAGATCGGTGGTGAAAAATCTGCATTTTATAAATATTTTTCTTTTGCTAAATTAATAGTCGAATAGGCGTGTCAACTATCCTTCTTGGGCGGAGGGGAAGGGCGGCTTGGGCGGAGGGGAAGTGAGGCCTAGGCGGAATATAATAAACCCTCAGGCGGACGGTCAGAGGGGTAGGGTGCAGCACTTATGTGTGTCAAGAAATATTGTAGCACGTCTAAAGTTGAGGAGATGATACACCTCGTCAGGGAAGATGTGTCCCTTTGTACAAAAATTAATATGGTGAAATATAGGATTTTTATAAGCACTTTGTTGCTGTTATTGGCAACTCCGTACTGCCACGCCCTTGGATATACGTTGGATGATGCCAACCATATCATCGAAAAAAACAGGGCAAGCCTCACGGCTGACCCTGCTCTGAAAAATTAATTGTAAAAAAATCTACGATACAGATCAAAGACCTGTAATCTCTTTATCGGGATTTGCCTATGCAGAAGATCTCGGCCATAAGCAGTGCGAAGAAGCCTTCGCCCAGTGCATCGACACCATCTAACACGGCATTCCAGAAGCCTTCGCCAAAAAAGAACGTCAGGTATATCATACACACGCCACACACCAAGGCGCTATAACCATACTTGCGGATCTGCTTAATGTTCCTCTCAGTAAACACCTCGTTGCGGTTCACGTTCAGAATGAACTTGACGAAACTGAAAATAGCCACTACGATAGCCCCAAGAGCCAGCAATGCGACGAACAAAATGAACAATAAAGAGCCTAAGGACTCATTCTCTAAGTTTAATACCACAGTTCTATCGCTCGTGGCGAAAAACAGATCTACCACTAAGTCGATCAACATCAGTGCCAAAACCAGCACACAGAATACATTAATCTTTTTCATAATCTCAATTATATTGTTTTGTTACTAAATCATGCCAACGAAGGGGAATGAATGTCATACGGGCTGCAAAGTTACGAATAATTTTCGAAAAGCAATGAAAATCTGCCCCGATATTTGAAATCATGGGGGGTATCGACAATATTTGTGTGGCTTTTTGTGTGAGTTTATGGCGACACAGGCGGGGGATTTGCGACAAATCGGCGACATCGCGATGAAATATGTCGCAAAGAAGTGGGGGATGATTATAAATAATGTACATAAAAAGTGGGATCCACCTGACTTCGGCGATGCATCACCCAAAAACACTCTAATTGGGCAGGAGCTCCTACATCAGACTATCGTAAACTACAAAAAAATTTTTCTAACATAATAATCAAAGTATCACCTTTTGGCATAACAATCTGAATTTCAACGGTTTATGCATAGTGACACTTTGTTTCAAACTTACACTAAGCATCACTATTTTGAAAATAACTAACATATATAGATGAAACAGATACCATTTTCTCAGATTTACAGACATAGGGAGCGCAATAAAAGATGCAGGATTTGGCATCAAGAGATATCTGCTTAAAAAGTAAAACAAGTTGTTTTGGTATGAAAGAAACTACCTCTAAACACTGAAGAAATGCCACTTTACATAGTAAAACAAGTTGTTTTACTATCACAAAAGAGTAGTGACACTTCAAGAAAAAGTATCACTAAATCTAACATACTTATTATCTGTTAGTTAAGTTAGATAGTGATACTTTGCACAAAAATTGAAACTTCCACAGAAACAATTATCAGCATCCATTCATCAAATTGGCATGGAAAATGAGAGTTTTTGAAGAATATTTACTTTTTAAGTCTAATAAACTAATGTGCTTTGGGCAAAGTCAATTAATACCAGTCCTGTATCACTTCTTGTATTGGGACATACCGTAAAGGAACACCAATATTCCGAGTCACCCGAGTCACCATGCAGAATTTCCTGTTTATAGGGATTTCAAGCGAGTCTACCTCACTGAAATGTTAAAACCGCCGAA
>JAEEGH010014779.1_pt1 | contig 17073 bp, 12 predicted proteins | sample 9134181 | NCBI WGS metagenome assembly JAEEGH01 (sample SAMN16246544, study PRJNA631951) | gut metagenome | biome: gut microbiome; feature: rumen; material: DP-attached | host: Bos | place: Iran: Karaj | collected 2018-10
AATATTCCGCGTCTATTCCTTCATTTGGAATCGCAACAAGTATGTTCTGATTTACAAAAACTGGCTTATCAGCAGAAGCTTTCACTATAGAAGGCTTCAAGGTGCGGATAGTCGAAAGCAGAACAGCATCTTCTGTTACCACGGCACACCCACGGAGGGCTTCTTTATTATCAATAGCTTCAACATCAACATAAGGACGTGTCCAGTTATCAGAAAGATCTGAAATTTGAATCACATTTCCAGAATGGTAGTCTGTAGAGCGTTTAACATCAGGAAAATGTATAATATCCTCAATCCGAGCAAGCGTATATCCATCAGGGCAATCAACTTCTCTCTGGTTCAGATAATCTGTCACGTTCCATGAGAAGTCATTCTCCTCAATCTGCTCAAAAGACACTGTCACTGAAACCTTTTCCGTGTCTTTGTGATAGGCATTCATTATATCACTGATATTAAGATAATTCTTATATCGGTGATTTGTAAAGAGGTCTGAAGCATCTATCATTCGGACTCCATCCTTATGAAGGGAGTTTTTCCTCAATACGAGAAATACAACAGGGATATTGGTTGAAGCCAACATATTCTTAGGCAACAAAATAATCGTATCAATATAACGGTTTCTGGTTGCCCATTCACGCATACGTTCCTTTTCTCCTGATGACCATAATACAGAAGGAGAAACAAACGTAATGCAACATCCATCAGCTGTAGTGCTTTCAACAAATCGTGAAATTGCCACATCCTCTATCTCTTCCCTATTATTTGAATTAACGAAAGAGGATGGCTGTTTCATCTGAATCTTGGCATTGAATGGTGGCATAGCAACAATTGCATCATATTGCTTAGATGTCCATGAATCAACATTACGGTTGCTATACGAAATCTTATCTGAATAGCCTGATAGTTCTACTCGAATCTTTCCTAATACCCAAGCATCATGGTTAATTTCACATGCATCCATTGCAGCGAACCGTTCCATTTCTGTTGAAAGACGCATTATTCCACCAAATGGGTTGAACACTTTGCTGTCATAGCTTAATAGAAAAGCATCTACAAGAGTGGCAAAGGTTTCTGGTGCAGAATACAATGCGAACGGATTATTTTTAGTGGTCAGCTCATCCAAAAAATAATCATACCAACGCAGATACTCGTTCTCGCTAAATTCTGAAGCATCGATCATCCCCATGAGATCAATGAATTTCTCCAAAGGAATTGTACTCTTTACTTCTTTAAGGGTTTCAACAGATAAAGAGAGTAAGTCTGCAGACAACTTGGATTTGACAATATTCTGGAGGACTACTTGAGGACTATTGTTGTCTATGTCCTCTAATAACCCCACCTTCTTCAATACAAGCAGTACACCTACGAACTTTGCAACCATATATGGGTTTAATGCATTTCCATATATGTTTGTCAACTGGCGCAAAATGCCATTCATTAACAACTCGTTCTCGTGATTAACCGCTGTGCTTTGTCTCATTTGCAACATAAATTAGAGTGAAACTTTCAAATATCGGGTGCAAAGTTAAACGTCTTCTGTGCAGTCTAATTGCACAGAAAAATATTTTTTGAAATTTTCCTTGATTTTTTCAGAAAAACATTGTCTATAGCTCTCTGGAGAAAGTATTTCCACCTGCGGACCGAAAGAAAAGAGAAGTGCTTCCAGCTCTCGGTTAGGTCGCACATTGATTTCAATAATGCTATCATCTTCACTAACGACTTCCTGGGAGGAATGAATTGGTTTAGAAACAACGTATGGAAAACGCTTCTTGTCGAATCTCAAACGAATTGTCTGACGTTCTATCTCTGCATTTGGCACAGTTACGCCAACTATGTCATCGAAATAGGTATTGAAGTCAATATCTTTATTCTCCCGAAAAGGGTAATCGGTTAGTTTTATTTCTTCTATACGGTCAAGTGCCATGTTAGAAAGGGAATCATATTTCTCATTCCACCCGAACAAGAACCATCGATTATTGTATTGCTTCAAATAGTATGGGTATATCGTCCAAAGTTCCTCTTTTCCTTCAAAATTCTTGTATCTTATCGAAAGTGTCTGTTTGTTAGATGCGGCATCTATAAGGGTGGAAAGATGCTCAATGCCTTTAAGCCCAACATTCTGTTCAAAACTCAGAACATTGTCACTATGCGATTTTAGCCCGAAACGATATTCAAGATTAGATATTACATCTTCCAGCCATTCTGTTGATGGGAGACCTCTGTAGCGACTAATCGTGAGGATAGTCGTTTTCAATTGGGATATTTCATCAGCTGTGAGTTCCTGGTTGTTGATAGAGAAGTCCTTATACTTATATCTATAGTACACCTTTTTCCCATCCTTATGCCTTTCCAACGGAATGCTCCAACCTTGTTCACTTTCCATGAAGGTTATATCCTCAAACACCGTGCGGCGGCTCACACTGTCATGCCCGGTATATTCTATCAATGCTTCGGCGCAGGCATCAATTAGGTCATCGATGTAGTATCGATGCCTAAAGTCACTGAAACACTTGTCCAATGCTTGATACCTTATGGTGGCATTTTTATTTAGTGGCATATCGCTATTCTGTTATCAGTTCTCTTTTCTCACAGCCCAATAGCTCGGCTATCTTATCTAATGTCTGGAGGTCAGGCTGTGATGTGTTGGTACACCACTTGCTCACCGTCGAGATATTTCTCCCTAACTGTTCTGCCAACCATCTGCTCGTCCTCTTTTTTTCTACAAGGACAACTTTGATTCTGTTCAGGTCTTTCATCTGACAAATAAATTTGATTTGAACGCAAAAATAGTGTAAAAAATTGAATAAACCAACTATTTCAATTACTTTTTTGCTTTTTTATAACAGAAAACGCCCAAAAATTCAATAATTTGAAGTATTTTTGCATCTGAAATCACGGAAAGTAACAATATGAACAAAGAGAATCATATAGAAAGTTCATTAGAATACATGCAACACATACCATTAATAGGTGACGGTGTGTCGAACTTAAAAAATCTTCTTAGTTGGCCAGAAGTAAAAGAACCTTCTGAGCTGCAATTTGTCACGCCATCGTTTTATGAATATGTTACATTCTATGAAGGTGTAAGGAAACCATTTTTCCAAATTGCAAATAGTAAATTGTCGAATTGTATCGATAAGCTATTTGATTATTTAAAAGAAAAGGAGAGAAATACATTTTCAAATCTGACACACGATGAGGCATTTGACTTCTTATGTACATTAGGACATACCGACACCCGTAATATCATTGACCACTACAACAGACTTCCATCAAATGTTTACACAGAGGTCATTAACTCAATTTATACTCAGGACAAAGCAGCTTTTTCAGCAAGCTTAAAAGAAACAGACTGCCAAGATCTAATGGGAATATTGTGGACGATGCGCTATCTACTGTTTGGAATCAAGAGTGAAAAGGACGTTAGGATAATCAAACGTGGCAAAAAGATTCAGTTGGAAAATCTCTGGCTGACAGATACTGGGTTAGCACCATTTTTCAGAAATATCCCGAAAGAGGAAGAAGAACGGTTCGCCGAAGAAAGGATAAGACTTCTTTGCGGATTTGACACAAAGAGCATTGCACGCAGACAGCGGATAGGAACGCAACAATACGACAGTAGAGCTGTTGCACAAACAAAACCATATTTGCACTATATTGATTCCGAAAGAAAGTCTTGGAAACAGTTTCTGAGCGAGCCTGAGAATAACGAAACCACATCAACTGCTCTTTCATCCATTACATACAACTGCAAACTTCAAGCTTATAAAATCCTATTGTCTGCACTAAGAAGTCATAAAGATGCTATAGAACAGCGTTTAGGGAACCCAGGAGGCAATACTTTTACTGCTGCTATAGAGCAAAAATGGGAAAATGAAGATTGGGATTATGTTGAATTAGAATGTCAAGACTTTCTGGACTTCATCACCCTTTCCCTTCAGCAAATGAAATCTGCCTATCTAATAGTCGAAGGATTCCTGAATAAAGAAGATAAGGATTTGCTGAACTGGATCGTGTCATTGTACACTGATGATGAGCAACAGGTTATTATAGCGGAGGAGTATCAAGAAACCAGGCACGAAGATCAAGCTTTTGATGGTGAAGACAGCATAATTTTAAGGGAGAAAAGGCATGTCACGGTTCTCAACTCAAAACTTAAAGGAAGCAATAGCGAAGAGAAGGATAAAGAACTACCCAGATGTCTGTCTCTGCTATATGACGAACTGACGAAAGAGGGACTTATAGATACGACTTCCTCCAAGTCTCTTTTTGTATATCGTTTCAGCGGACAAGGTGAACCTTATCCACCTTCTTCCAAAATTAACTGGAGAGGAAAGAATGTTCTGTTAGGCCATATTATACGCTGTCTGCTGTCAGATGCAAGAAACACTCCAGAGGACATGGGCATAGCAGCAGAGTTCTTTGAGTCGAAGACTGGAAAGCCTATCAATCCAGCTACAGCCAGGTACATTTCTGTGAACAACTACGAAAAAGAAAGGAATAATCTGGATCCTAATTTTGTAGAAGCGGTGGAACTTCTACGGCGTTGCGGATTCATCAATGTAGAATACACCTCAAAGCGGAGATAATCACTCTTGAACGGTCAAAAATAGTGCTATCACCAAGATTTCACGTTAAACTTTCATAAAAGAAAAACGGAACCTCAAACGGAACCTCTAAAGAGGAGAAAAACAAAACCCGCTGAAAATCAGCGGGTTTCAAGTTAATTAAGCGGAGAGAGAGGGATTCGAACCCCCGGTGCCTCTCAGCACGGCGGTTTTCAAGACCGCTGTAATCGACCACTCTACCATCTCTCCATAGTCGAATTGCTTAAAAGCGGATGCAAAGGTACAAAGCAAAAACGAAAATAAAGAGAAGAAAGGAAGAAAATATTAGTTGTTTAACCTAAATTAACGAGAAAGATATAGCTTAGTCGTTAAAATTGTAGGTGGTGACGTAGTGATCGAACTGCAAACCCTCGGTATAGCCCTTCGCCCTGAAAAGGCCAATGATGTGGGCCTGCTGCTCAGGCGTGAGCAGTCGGCGGCCCAGCTTGTAGCGCGAATATGTGCCGTTGCCGCCAAGATAGCGCTTCATGGCATCGCGCAGGGGTGTCTCGTGCTTGCTCTTCACATCGTCGAAGAGTTTGCTGAAGCCCCATGCCATCGTCACTTGTTCAGCACTTCGGTACTCGGGGCACTGCTTCAGTTTCAGCACTGTGGGCAGCACCACCGTACTGATGGTTCCGTTCGCTTGATTGCTCTGTCCCACCATCCAGCGCAAGCACTGATGGCATCGCGGACACTGATCGTTGAAACAGCTGACGTAGCTGGCGGGTACATTACGCATGTCGATTTTTGTAGTGTTGTTTGTTTCCATGGTTTTAATAAAATTAGATAATGAAATGTGTGTTTCGAGTGCAAAGGTACAAAAAGTTTCTGACTCTGCCAAAACGCTCCTGCAAAAAAGTCTTTTTTGACCTGTTCGGTTGAAGTCTTTTTGAAAGAAATGTACTTTCAGAATTGAAAGAAATTGGAATAATAAGAATAATTTCAGCTACAAGAAAAAGACTTTCCACTTTATTGATGAAAAATTATTCTTATTATTCCAATTTCTTTCAACTTATTATACGTATTTCTTTCAACCATATAGAGGTCGGTGGAAGACTCTTGAGGGGTCGGCAGAAGACCGATGCGCGGTCACAGACTGACCCATCATCGGTCAGGGGCTGACCTATATGTGGTCACCGCATGACCAAAGCTCGGTCATCGTATGATCTATACTAAATTGCACGTTTTTATTAGTTTTTCACATGGGGCATGGAGCATATTCGTTTTTTTTGAGTAATTTTGCACCCATGATATATCCTAATAACTACGAACAAAAGATTGGATTCGGTGAAATTCGCTCACTACTGAAAGAACGCTGTCTGAGTTCGCTTGGAACGGAGAAGGTGGATGAGATTGCTTTCTCGACAGATGCGGAAGCCATCAGGGAGCAACTGGAGCAGGTGCGCGAATACCGACGACTGATGCAAGCCACAGACAAGCCCGAGCTGAATTTCTTCTTCGACGTGAGAGAGTCAGTGTCCCGCATTCGTCTGGAACATACGCACTTAGAGGAAGACGAGCTGTGGGATTTGCGGCGGTCGCTGGAGACGATTTCCAATATCGCAAAATACCTGAACGATGCCGAAGAGTTTGTGGGCGATTCGGTGGCCCACATAGCCGTGACGGAGTACAAATATCCTGCCCTCCAGAGGCTGACGCAGGGGGTGACCACATTCCCAGCTATGATTCGCCGCATTGACTCCATACTCGACAAATTCGGCCACATCAAGGACTCTGCCTCGATGGTGCTGGCTGGCATCCGTCACGAAATGGAACAGACGGCCGGGTCTATCTCACGAACGCTATACACCATACTGCATGCCGCCCAGCGCGACGGACTGGTGGACAAGGATGCTGCCCCGACGATACGCGACGGACGACTGATGATACCTGTCGCCCCCAGCGTGAAGCGCCGCATCAAGGGCATCGTGCACGATGAATCGACCACTGGCAAGACGGTGTTCATTGAGCCTACGGAGGTGGTGGAAGCCAACAACCGGGTGCGCGAGCTTGAGGCAGCAGAGCGCCGCGAGATTGTGCGCATACTCACGGTGTTCAGTGACGAGATTCGCCCTCAGGTGCCGGAAATACTGGGTTCCTACCAGTTCTTAGCCAAGATTGACCTCATTCAGGCCAAGGCTGCTTTTGCCGAGGAGCAGGAAGCCATAGAGCCAACGCAGGCTTTGCTGTCAAAGCCGCATATAGACTGGATCCGCGCCATTCACCCCCTACTCCAGCGTTCGCTCAAGAAGCAAGAGAGACAAGTGGTGCCCTTAGACATCATGCTAAGAGGTGAGAAGCCGGAGGCTGAAGGTGAGAAGAAAACTTCAGGTGGCCGACTCCTCATTATCTCCGGACCAAATGCCGGTGGAAAGTCTGTATGTCTGAAGACGGTAGGACTGCTGCAATACATGCTACAATGCGGCCTCAGCATCCCCATCGGCGACCGTTCTACCTGCGGCATCTTCCACGACATCATGATCGACATTGGCGACGAGCAGTCGATAGCCGACGACCTGAGCACCTACTCGAGTCACCTGCTGAACATGAAGAACATGATGAAGCAGGCCAACGAGCACACCTTATTATTAATAGACGAGTTTGGAGGCGGCACCGAGCCGACCATAGGAGGCGCCATAGCCGAGGCTGTGCTGAAGCAGTTCTGGAAGAAGAAGGCGTTTGGCGTGATTACCACTCACTATCAGAACCTGAAACACTTTGCCGAGGACCACGAGGGCGTGGTGAACGGTGCGATGCTCTACGACCGCCATCAGATGCAGGCCCTGTTCCAGCTCAGCATAGGTCAGCCAGGCAGCAGCTTTGCCATCGAGATAGCCCGCAAGACGGGCATACCCGAAGAGGTGATCAACGATGCCAGCGACATCGTGGGCCGCGACTACATTCAGAGCGACAAGTATCTGCAGGACATAGTGCGCGACAAGCGCTACTGGGAGGGCAAGCGACAGACCATTCACCAACATGAGAAACGGCTCGAGGTGAGAGGCGAGAAACTGGAAGCCGACATCGAGGAGATAGAACGTCAGCGCAAGGACATTCTGCGTAAAGCCAAGGAACAGGCCGAGGAGCTGCTGCGCGAGAGCAACAAGAAGATAGAGAATGCCATTCGCGAGATTCGCGAGAGTCAGGCAGAGAAGGAGGAAGCACGCCGCATACGCGAGGAGTTAAACGCATTTAAGCAGGAGCTAAACGAGATTGACACCAAGGCCAACGACGAGGTGATAGAACGCAAAATGCGCCAGATCATGGAGCGCAAGAAACGGAAGGAAGAGAAAAGGAAGACCCACCCCCAGCCCCTCCCGAGGGAAGGGGAGTCTGGACAGACTTCTTCAAATGCCAAACTAACAGAATCCCCCTCCTCTGGAGAGGGGTTAAGGGTGGGTTCCACCGTACGTATCAAGGGACTTACCTCTGTAGGCGAGATAGAGAGCATCGAAGGAAAGATGGCAACAGTCATCTTCGGCGGCATGCGCACCAAGATGCGAACCGACCGACTGGAGCCTGCCACCAAACATAAGAAAGAGCAGTCGAAAGAGGAGGAGCGCAAGGCATCGATCGCGGGATCCTACGCCAATGTATCGACTTCTACGCGCTCTGCCATTGACACACGTAAACTGAACTTCCGTCAGGACCTTGATGTGCGTGGCATGCGTGGCGACGAGGCCATCAATGCTGTCACCTACTTCATCGACGATGCCATCCTTGTGGGCATGAGCCGAGTGCGCATCCTGCACGGAACTGGTTCGGGCATCCTGCGACAGCTCATCCGGCAATACCTGAACACGGTGCCCAACGTCACCTCGTTTAGAGATGAGCACGTACAGTTTGGAGGGGCCGGCATCACAGTAGTAGATATTGGCTGACAGGTAGTAATTGCAAGAAAAAAAAGAATATGAAAAGAATCATCGAGTGTGTGCCCAACTTCAGTGAGGGCCGCGACATGACTGTTATCAGGCAAATAACCGATGCGATCAGTAGTGTAGAAGGTGTGAGCGTGCTCAACGTAGATCCCGGTGAGGCCACCAACCGCACGGTGGTGACCTTCGTGGGCGAGCCTGAGGCCGTGTGCGAGGCTGCTTTCCGAGGAGCCAAGCGGGCTGCTGAGGTGATTGACATGCGCCAGCATCACGGCACTCATCCCCGCATAGGCGCCACCGATGTGCTACCCATCATCCCTGTGGCTGGCATCAGTCTGGAAGAATGTGCTCTGCTGGCCCGACAGCTGGCCGCCCGACTGGCCCGCGAAGCTGGCATTCCCTGTTATGCCTACGAGGCATCTGCTTTCAAACCTGAGCGCAGGAACCTGGCCGTATGCCGCACTGGAGAGTATGAAGCGCTGGAAGAAAAGCTGACAAAGGAAGAATTGAGGCCGGACTACTGTCCCAACAGCCTCACCCACAACAGCCTCGCCCCCGACCCCTCTCCGACTGGAGAGGGGAGAAGCCTCACCCCCAACCCCTCTCCGACTGGAGAGGGGAGTAATTACAATATACCGGAAGAGGTGAGGCGATGCGGCATCTCGGTGGTTGGCGCTCGCGATTTCCTGATAGCGGTGAACTTCAACCTGAACACCACCGACCGCCACGTGGCCCACGCTATTGCCTGCGATGTGAGAGAGAAGGGGCGCCCCGGGAAGCCCGGTACGCTGAAATGCGCAAAGGCCATTGGATGGTACATCGAAGAATACGGCATAGCACAAGTGTCGATGAACTTGACCAACATGCACGTCACTCCCCTACACTCCGCCTTCGAAGAGGTGAGTCGCTGTGCAAGCATCAGAGGGGTGAGCGTCACGGGCACCGAAATCATCGGTCTCGTACCGAAACAAGCCCTCATCAGTGCCGGCATACATTTCCTGGAGCAACAGCAGTTGCCCATTGACTGCACGGAAGCCGACATCATCGCCACAGCTGTAAAAACGATGCGACTTGACGACCTTCGTCCATTCGATGTAAGGAAAAAAGTGATAGAATATCTGCTCGAAGAAACGAGCACCGCAGAAACGCCTACTGAGCTATAACAACTTATAACCCAAGGTCATCTGGAACACATTGTTGCGCAACGGAGTATCTAAATTGATGTAGCTGGTCACTCCGAAATGATAGCGCAGGTCCAACACGAAATGATGAAACTCATACGAGATACCCACCGGCACTGAGAACACCGCTCGCCGGAAACTCGTAGCCACACCCGTCTCGCGGTAGTACAAAGCCATAAACTCGTCCATATTCATCTTCACACCGTCCATGCGGAAAGAGCTTCTCAGACGGACTCCCACTTGCACACCCACACGCAGAGCCAATCCACCCACTACATAGCAGTTAGCCATCAGTGGCACGTTCAGATAGTCCAGATCCAACGTTGATTTCACCCCATTGCTATTGTCATTGCCCCCCTGATCGGAATAAAGGGCCGAAAGCGCCAAGCTGAACCCATCAGTCAACCTGTACTCCAGCTCAGCACCGAAACAATAGCCCGCTTTCACCCTGTTCCAGTCCATCAGCGACGAGATAATCAGTCCGCCCTTAGGCTGAACTGAAAAAGCGCCAGCTTCTTCTTGCGCAGCGACACCAATAGCCCATACACACATCAGGGCAAAAAACAAGATCCGTTTCATATTCTTTTCCTTCGTCTTCTTGAGGTGTGAAAATAATCTTTACTTACAATCCTCCACCCTGCCAATTAATCTGGTGGGCATGCAAAGATAGTAAAAAGTTGCAGACCAACCAATATAAGTAGAGAAAGAATGCATATTTTTCAGCTAAAAAAATTTGAGTTTAATTTTTTTTATGTAATTTTGCAAACAGAAAAGTGACAAAACCAAAAAAAACATAGCTACAAACATGAAACAAATCAAAGTCTTAGCTACCCTGCTACTCATGGCAGTGAGCACCACCGCGTTCGGACAGTCGCTCAAGGAGAGAGAAAACTACCACAAGGTCTTCGTAGAGTATAGCCCCATGAGCATCAAGTCGAATCTTAACGACGACAAGTACAACTTCAACGGCATTGGATTGGGCTACAACTACAACATTGCAATGAAAGACATGCCCCTCCACTTCGGTGTTGGCCTCAAACTCGACTACTATTTCCGTCGCGACACCAACAATTCCGACGAGAAGAACCCCGTCAAGATTTCCGACAATATGATGTGCGCCGTGCCTGCCATCAACGTTGGTGTTGACATTTTCATCAAGAAAAAGATAATGCTGGCACCATACGTAGCAATAGGTATGCGCGTAGGCCTCTTCGGCAATGAGAAACTCACACCCGCTGTAGGTGAAGCAACCAGTCTGAACCTCTTCAAGAAAGCTGACATGGATGCCAACAACGTGTGGAACCGTACCCTCGCCTCTTGGGAAGTGGGTCTCAACGTGGCATACGAGTCCTATTTCCTCGGCTTCAGTTTCAACCGCGACTTCGAGAAAATCTCAGTCAACATGAAGCAGGTGCAAGCCTTCGGCATCAAGGCCGGCTACATATTCTAACCGCCGATCACCCTTATTATCCTTAAATAAAATTACCGTGCCAATCACGACAATGCTTCGTGATTGGCACGAAAAATGAAAAACAAATCATGAAACAAAGAAAAACAATCATGACCATGCTCATGGCTTTCATGCTCATGGCGGGTCTTACTGCGTGCGAGAAAGTTGTGCTGGACGAAGAAGAAACGACTCCCCAACAGACACAGAACACCAACAATACTTCCGGAAAGACCGAACAGGACAAGGGTAAGTACAACGTTGTGCTGCGAGTATCCAACTTCAACTTGGTGCCCATCACCAGAGATATGGTTGACCTGACCACCTACTGCACACGACTAAACTTCGTGGTGTATAAAGACGGTGAAAAGGTAAAAGGCAAGAGCCAACTTAAAGAAGACGGGAACTTCGGCGAAGTAAAGTTCTTGCTGGATCCAGACAACACTTACAAACTCATGGTGCTGGCCCACAGCAGCATTGGCGGCAACCCTACGGTTTCTGATCCTGAGAACATTCAGTTCACCAACCAGCTTGGCTATTCAGACACGTTCTGCTACTATGGCGACCTGGAGGTGAAGAGTGAAGAAACCATCCACGAGGTGACACTAACCAGAGTTAGCTCACAGCTCTGCTTCACTATTACCGACGAAATACCAGCAGAAGTCACTCACATGATTTTCAACTATACAGGCGGCTCAGGTGTGCTGAACGCGGTAACAGGGTATGGCGGCAACGTCAACTCCAAACAGGAGAAGAATGTGAGAATTCAAGGTAGTTCCGTTCCCCTACCCCTTCGCATTTACACTTTCCTCCGCGAAGATGAAGGTTCACTCGATGTAAAAGCCGAGGCAATAGATTCCAATAAGAACGTCGTCATGAGCAGAACCTTCACCGACATCCCCATGAAGCGCAATACAGTTACAGTATATGAAGGATCGTTCTTCTCTCATGAACAGGGATTTAGTATAAAAGGAGAAACAGAGTGGAGCGATACCATCCGTTTAACTTTCTAACCCGAAAACTCCTAACAGACATTCATACAATAAGAAACGTGCCACTCACAAACATTCGATTGTGAGTGGCACGTTCTTTTATTCACCCTCAGCAGCAGCGGCTGCTTTCTGAGCTTTCTTCTCAGCCAGACGATTACGCACATCCTGATGCGAAAGGTGTATCTGATAACGGTAAACGGCACAAGCCAGACAGAAGTAAATACCGGTCTGTAACCACAGAATACGGTACTCAGTAAGAACATCACCCAGCGAGGCACCCATCGAGTTCAGCCTCACGTATGCCTTCACGCCGAAGGTGGAGGGGAAGAGCCAAGAAACGCCCTGCCATACGCCAGGGATGTTAGACTGCGGCCAGCTGACACCCGTCATGAACAGCAAGGGGACAGAGATGAACACCATAAGTAACATCACATTCTCACGATACTTCACCATACACGACACAGCCATACCAAAGAAGATGCAGGCCAGGATATAGGGCAGCATGATGACAAGCAACGTCTGCCATGATGCCAGTTGCGGGAAACTGAACAAATAAGGCACGCCTGCTACGAGCCATGCGCCCATCACGGCATAGATCATGAAATAGCATAAAGCTTTGCCCAGCACAATGCGGAACATACCGTGATAGTGGCGGCTCACGGGGATGAGCAGTCCGTAGCGATTCTCCTCTCGAGCCGTACCCGCCGACAGGCCGATGCCCAGCACCAGTGTCTGTTGCAGAATCAGCATGAGCACGGCAGGCAGGATGAACGAGCCATAACCGCCAGAAGGATTGAAAATGGGTACCTCGGCAAAGTCGAGCGGCTTGGCCGCTATCACCTCTTCCTGATGCGTATATCGTCCGCCCAGTTTTGTCTTGATCTCCGATCCCATCTGCATGCTCACCATCTGTGCCGTTTGGAAAATGGCTTTATAGGCAAGCATCAGACTCATGTCGCAATAGACACTAATCACGCCCTGCTGCAAACGATTTACCTCATTGTCGAACTCACTCGGTATGTAGTAGATACCCTTCGCGATTTGTCGGCTCACCAGCGATTTCGCCTCTTCCATGTCCTGTGCATAGAAGGCCACTTTCACGTCGGGCGAGGCATCACACATACGGATGAACTTACGCGAAAGCGACGAGTGCGAATCATCGACCACTACAACGGGTACTTCGTGAATCGCTTCATTATTATATATCCAGGAATACAGGATGGGATAGACGATAGGCACAATGATGAAGAAGATGAGCACGCCTTCATCCTTGACCACCTGTCTCATCTCCTGTCTCCAGATGTAGCAGGCATCCTGCAGAGCCTCGTATGCGTTATGGAATATAGACATAAGTAAGCATTGCATTCTTTATTTTACTCACCACGAACCAGGGCAGCAGTGTGAAAGCCACCAGCGCGGCGAAGTGGAACCATGCCTCTAACAGCGGGAAACCGTTGAAGACACAGATCTGATAAATCATGTAGTAGTGACGAAGGGGGAAGAGCCACGTGAGTGACTGTAGCGGAGCGTCCATGCCCATTGCAGGGAAGGCAGATCCAGCCATTGAGAAGCTGAGCACGGCCCACAACGAGCACACGCTCATCGACATGCGCAGCGAAGGCATCAGGCCGAAAGCGAATATGCCGAAGCCCTGACTGGCCAGCACCTGTATCAGTCCCAAAAGCACCAACATGCCCGGACTGCCCAGATGCGGGAATCCCAGCACATAGAACACATAGTATTCGTAGCCATAGACGATGGCGAGCCAGATGATGGTCTGCGGCAGGAACTTGCCCAGCAAGGCCAACATGATATTGTTGTTTGACAAGCGCATCCACAGCTTGCCCGTATCAAACTTCAATTCGGTACCTAACGAGTAGGCAGAGATGAGGAAGATGAACAGCATGATCATGCCCGGCACAATCATCGTGGTGAGATAGACATTGTAACTGGTCCAGGGGTTAGCAATCTGGTGCAGGTCGATCCTGATGGGCTGCAAGAGCGTTTGTATCTGCGCATCGGTGAATCCACGTGCCTGCAACGTGGCTTGTCCAACGGCAGCCGATCCCAATGTCGTGATGGTCTTCAAGTCCTTGAACAGCAGCGATCCGGCAGCAAGCGAGGTCATGGAGTAGTAGAACGAGACTTTAGGCTGACGGCTGGCCAACAGTTTGTCGGTAGTGCCTTTCGGAATATAGAGGAAGGCATAGATCTCGTTTTGCTGAATGGCTTTTCGTGCATCTGTCATGCTGGGATAGTGTGCCACCACGTGCGACATTTGGAACCCGTCGAGCCTGCGTGTCAGCGCGCGTGTGGTCGAGGTATTGTCCAGATCCACCACGCCCACGGGCATGCTCGTTGGCAATCCGTCATCCATCATGCTAGTGAAGAACACCATCACCAGGATGGGGAACACCACCATGCAGAAGCGATAGATGTGATTCCTTCTCAGAATCAGCAGCTCTCGCATGAGAACTTTAAATAGCCTCTTAAGATATTCCATTTATCTGATGATGAGCGACATACCTGGGCGCAGTCCTTCGATGGTCTCTACGGGACGTGCCTTCACCTCGAAAGTCTTCAGATCGAATTGCCCGTTGGCCTTTGTAGCCTTCCATACGGCATACGAACCCTGGTCTTTCATGTAGTAGACCTTCATCTTCACTTCTTTTTCGAAAGCAGGGATATAAGCAGTAATCTCAGAGCCAATCTGCATGCCGGCAAGCTGGTCTTCACGTACATTGAACGTACCCCACATCTGGTCCATCATGGAGATGGTCATAATGGGACTACCGGTACCTACGAGCTCACCCACCTTGGGGTAGATGTTGCTCACCTCGCCGTCCATCTGCGCCAGCTGCACGGTCTCACCGATATAGCTATTCACCTCCTGCACAGCACCCTTTGCACGCTCTACCTGAGCTTGAGCAGCCATTTTCTCTTCCATACGGGCACCATTGACTGCCATATCGTACTGGCTCTTGGCTGCCTCGTGGGTAGCCTGCATGGCCTTATAGTTGGCGTAGGCCTCATCGCGTTTCTGTGCACTCATCACACCTTCCTCGTAGAGGCGCTGCACACGGTTATACGACTTCTCGGCAATCTCCAGACCTGCCTTTGCCTTCTGTAACAGCTGATAGGCTCCTTGGATTTGCTCCTTACGGGCACCGTTCTGTGCCATTTGCTGCATAGCCGAAGCTGCACCTTCAGCTCCCTGAGCCTGGTGCATCTTGGCACGCACTTCAGGGGCATCGATGATGGCGAGCGTGTCGCCGGCCTTGACAAAATCGCCCTCCTTGACTCTAATCTCGAGAATACGACCGGGCACCTTGCTCGAAACGCGGTATTCCGACACTTCAACCTGTCCCTGAATCAGTTCAGGGTCGCGTCCCAGTGCAAAAAAGCCGATGAGGGCCACCAGAGCCACGACCGATGCGAATCCTATGATTGCATACAGAATGTTTTTATGTTGCGTTGTTGCTGACATGATAACTTCGTTATAATTATATATAAAAATCTGAATTCTAAATGATTAAGTTATTGGAGGGTTCCGAGCGACTTCTGCAAATCGACTTGGCTAAGCTTGACATCAATCTCAGCATCGATCTTCTGCGACTTGGCCTGTAGCCAGGCGGTCTGTGCCTCCATCACGGTGGTGGGTGTCACCACTCCTTCGGCAAATCCTACGTTTGCCATGTGCAGGTTCTCATCGGCTTTCCGCACGCTGGCTTCTGCCAAAGCCAGTCGTTTGTTGGCCTCTTCCACCTTGAAAGCGACCTGGTTCACTTGCAGCTCAATCTTCTCGCGAGCCTCTTCTCTTTGCAGGTTGGCTATAGCAGTAGCGCCCTTTGATGCGCGAACCTTATACATTACGTCGCCCCAGTTCCACAGGGGAATGCGTACGAGCACGCCTACATTCCAGAAGCCACGGAATTTCTTTTCGAATCCGTTCTGCAGCGATGGGTTACTCACTGCATAACCACCCATCAGTGCCACCTGCGGATAGTAGCCGGCTCGAAGCAGATTAGTGGACTGCTTAGCGATGGCCACGCTGTTGTCAAGCATCTTCAGCTCAGGACGGTTGTCGAGCGCCTGTTCAACATTGACCTGCGGTGTGAGTGTCAACGCGTCAAGGTCGTCCTTGTCCTCATCAGCCAACATTATTTTTTCGCTCATGGGCAGTCCTATCATCTGGCAGAGCAACATTTTCGAGAGCACCAGCCCGTCGTTTACTTTCTGCACGGCCATCTCGGCTTCGTTCACCTTCACGCTCACACTCAGTCCGTCACTGCGTGTGGCCACGCCTTCACTGATCATTTTCTTCACGTCATCGTCAAGTTTCTTCACCACAGCCAGATAGCTCTCGGCTAGGTTTTTCTTATGCTTGAGCGACACAACCTGCCAATAGGTCTGATCGACTGTATAGATGACGTTCTGCCGATTGGTCTCGGTACTATTCTCAGCCAGTCGTTCGCCCAGTGTGGCCATCTTATTGAGTGCCACGATACTACCGCCCATAAATACGGGCTGTACTGCCATAATCGAACCAGCCCAGAAGTGGCGTGTGTCGGTATGGAAGGCATCAACGATATTCTGCCCCACCCCGTCCAGTCTTGTGGCCACTTGGTTTGTCAAGGGTTCCACCTGGTTATGCAGTGCTGTTCCAACGGTAGATACTAATGCAGCAGGTATGCCACTGGCCACAAGCTTTGCTCCAATCTGTTGCACACCAGTCTGCATATCGTTCACAAGGCCAGTACCCAAGTTCGCGAGTGTGGCTTTCTGATCGTTGTTCAGCAGCGAGATTTCCTCACTGGTGAACTGATAAGTACCCACCGCCGAGATATGTGGCAGATACTTTGTACGCATCGACTTCCGGATGTTCTTGGCCACGTCCTGTTTCAGTTGAGCAGCCTCCATCTGTTTGTTGTTGCGCAACGCCATAGCCCTACAACTATCAAGGCTCAG
>JAEEGH010014780.1_pt1 | contig 17073 bp, 12 predicted proteins | sample 9134181 | NCBI WGS metagenome assembly JAEEGH01 (sample SAMN16246544, study PRJNA631951) | gut metagenome | biome: gut microbiome; feature: rumen; material: DP-attached | host: Bos | place: Iran: Karaj | collected 2018-10
ATTGTATAAGACGGGAGCACTTTATGGAATGCAATAACGTTTCCCGAAATATCGGTAAAATTGCCGGAAAGCGTACTGAGATCTGCTCTTTTTGCGATAAATTCACAATAATCCGTATCCTTTACAAAGCAGATATCCTGACTGTCCTTTTTTTCCGCCACGGGAAGCGCTTTTTCCCTTGCGTACTCCCGTATCTCCTTTTTCGTCATATCTCCGAGCGGAAAAAGCGTTTTTGAAAGTATATCCTGAGTCAGGCGGTAAAGCATATACGTCTGGTCTTTTGTCTCGTCCTTCGCCTTTTTCAAAAGAAATCTGCCGTTCGACTCTTCGACGTTTGCGTAATGTCCGGTTGCGATAAAATCGCAGCCCTTTTCTTTTGCAAAATGAAGAATAGACGGAAATTTAAGGTTTTTATTGCAGAAAACGCACGGATTCGGCGTTTTTCCGTTCAAATACGTTTCGGTAAAGTATTTTATTACCGTGTTTTCAAACTCGTCTTTCAAATCGAGCACGAAATGCTCTATTTCAAGCGTTCGTGCAACGTCCGACGCGTCGGTTTGCGCGTTTTTTATATCTTTATTTTCCGTCGTTTCAAGCGTACAGCCCAAAACGGTGTACCCTTGTTCTTTTAAGATACATGCCGCGACGGAGCTGTCCACGCCGCCGCTCATGCCTGTCATTACACTTTTCATCTGCACGTTTTAAAGCGTATCGTAATATTCCTTTACGACTTCCCTCTCGTCAAAGTGATACTTTACGCCTTTTATCTCCTCGTACATCTGCTGTCCTTTGCCTGCGAGTATTACGATATCCCCTTTTTGCGCGTGTTCCAGCGCATAGAATATCGCGCTTCTCCTGTCCTTTATGACGGTATATTTACCGTCGGTTTTTGCAATTCCCACGAGGATATCCGACATAATATCCTCAAGTTCCTCTTCTCTCGGGTTATCAGACGTTATTACCGACAAATCGGCATATTTGCCCGATATTTCTCCCATATCGTATCTTCTCAGCCTGGAGCGGTTGCCTCCGCAGCCGAAAACGCATATAATCTTTGACGGATTATATCTCTTTACGGCGCAAAACAGGCTTTCGAGGCTGAGCGCGTTATGCGCGTAGTCGATTATTACGGGAATATCGCATTTTTCATGGTGAACGGGCTCTGTTCTGCCTATTACCTTCACTTCCGAAAGTGCGGCGGATACGGTATTGATATCAACGCCCATTTCCATACATACGCTTGACGCGCACAGTGCGTTATACACCGAAAACTCGCCGGGGACGTTTATATTCATTCTCTTGCTCTGTCCCTTTGTTTTCAGCGTAAACTCGGTCTTCATATCGGTATCGATATAGAAATTCTCGTCGCTTCCGAAATAGTCCGCCTTTTCGTTCTTACACGAAAAAGTTACGTACGGAACGTTTTCCTTTTTTATGATATCCTCGATAAAATCTATTTTATCGCTGTCGGCGTTTATCGACGCTTTATCGCACATTGTGAAAAGTTTTCCCTTCCAGCTTATATACTCGTTAAAGCTCTTATGCTCGCCCTCGCCTATATGGTCGGGAGATATATTCGTAAACACCGCAGTATCGAAGTGCATGCCGTAAACTCTGTCAAGCATGAGCGCCTGCGACGACACCTCCATTACGCAGTGATTTATCCCGCATTTTAACATTTCCGAAAACAGTCTGTGAAGCTCGTAGCTTTCGGGAGTGGAATTATCTATGTACTCGTATTTATCGCCGTAATATATGCCCGTCGTGCCGATTATTCCGCATTTTATGCCCGCTTTTTCAAGTATATGCGCTATCATGAACGAAGTGCTCGTCTTGCCCTTTGTTCCGGTAATGCCTATGAGCGTCATTTTATCGGACGGTCTTCCGAAAAACTCGGCTGAGGTCAGCGCGAGCGCTTTTCTCGTGTTTTCGGTCAGAATGAAATTCACTTCATTATACTTTTCGCTGTAAACATCAAACGCTTCCTTACTGTCGCAGATAATTGTCAAAGCGCCGTTGGAAACGGCGCCGTCTATATAATCGTGTCCGTCCGAAACGGCGCCCTTTGCCGCCGTAAAGACGTATGCTTCCTTAACCTTTCTCGAATCGTACGCGATACCTTTTATTTCACTGTTTACGCGTATTTTCTTTTCAACCGTGAGTTTATCCAAAACTCTTTCCAAATCGCTTATATTCAAGCGCCAAACACCTCGCTGTCAAGGGACACCGTGCCGTCAAAAACCATCTTGCTCGGTGCCGTCATAAATATATTATCGGTTTTCTCGTCCCATTCGATAAGCGTAATGCCACCTATCTGATGAACTTCCGATTTTCTTTCGCATCTTCCGGTGAGAACTCCGCCGACTACGCACGTCGAACAACCCGTTGCGCACGCAAGCGTCTCGCCCGTTCCTCTTTCCCACGTCCGGAGCTTTAGCGTTCTTTTATCTATAACTTCGCAAAACTCCGCGTTTACTCTTCTCGGGAAAATCTTATGATTTTCCATGAGCGGGCCGTATTTTGCAAGGTCAAAGCCGTCAACGTCGTCTATAAACGTTACGCAGTGCGGGTTTCCGAGCGAAATTGCGGTGGTTATGAAGTCTCTGTCCAAAAGTCTTACGGGATAATCTATGCATCTTTCGCTCTCGCAAAGCACGGGCACTTTTTTCGCCTCAAGTATCGGCGCGCCGATTACGGCGGTTATATTTACTGCCTTTCCGTCCTTTACGTCAAGGAAAATTCTCTTTATTCCGCCGAGCGTTTCAACCGTAAATTCCGTTTTGGTCGTAAAGCCCTTATCGTAAACGTATTTTCCGACGCTTCTTATGCCGTTTCCGCACATTTCCGCTTCCGTTCCGTCGGGGTTGAATACCCTCATGCGGAAGTCCGCGATATTCGACGGGCATATAAGTATCATTCCGTCTCCGCCCACGCCGTAATGCCTGTCGGACAGAAATCTTGAAAGCTCGTTCAAATTTTTTATGTTCTGGGTTATGGTTTCGATATAGACGTAGTCGTTGCCATAAGCCTGCATTTTCGTAAATTTAAGGTCAAACGTCATATTACTTATTTTCTCCGAGCACCGATTCGAGATCCTTTATTATATCCTCCGCCGGCTCGATGCCCACGGAAAGTCGGATCAGCTTATTCGTTATTCCGAGCTTGTTTCTTATCTCCTCAGGCACGGAATTGTGCGTCTGCGTCATGGGATATGTGATGAGGGTCGTTACTCCGCCGAGGCTTTCGGCAAACATTATCATCTTATATCCGCAAAGCGCCTTTTCAACCATTTTTTCGTCCTTCAGCGTAAACGAAAGCATTCCTCCGAAGCCCGTACACTGTCTTTTCGTAACTTCGTACGACGGGTGTTCGGGCAGTCCTATGAAATAAACCTTTTCGACGTTTTTATTGTTTTTGAGCCACTCTGCGATTTTACTCGCGTTTTCCTCGTGTCTCTTCATGCGCAGTTCGAGCGTCTTCATTCCGCGAAGAACAAGAAAGCAGTCAAACGGCGAAAGTCCCGAGCCCTCGGTCTTCTGGATGAGCGTCATTCTGTCCGCCGTCTTTTCGTCGTTCACAACGACGAGTCCCGCCATGGTATCGTGATGGCCTGCAAGGAATTTCGTCGCGCTGTGTATTACTATATCCGCGCCAAGCTCTATCGGTCTCTGGAAATAGGGGGTAAGGAACGTATTGTCAATTACGAGATACGCGCCTATCGGCTTTGATATTTCGGACAGCGCCTTTATATCGGCGACCTTCATCATGGGATTTGTCGGCGTTTCGGCGTAAATCATCTTCGTATTCTTTTTTACGAGTTTCTTTACCGCCTCGGTGTCGCCTATATCGACGTAATCGAAATCAACTCCGTAATCTCTCCACAGTTCCTCGATAAGTCTGTGCGTTCCACCGTAAATATCGTCGGAAATGATTACGTGGTCTCCGCTTTTAAGAAGCGAAAATACCGCAAGAACAGCGGCAAGTCCCGTCGAAAAAGCAAAGCCGGCACATCCGCCTTCGTAAAGTGCGATTGCGCATTCAAGCTCGTTTCTCGTGGGGTTTCCGCTGCGCGTATACGTATATTTCAGATCAGATCCGAGTTTCGGGTTTTTATACGTGGTCGTCTGATATATCGGGAAGCTGACGGAGCCGGTAAGCGGATCTATTCCGTTATACCCGTGAACAAATTTTGATTCAAGCGAAAAATCTGACATCTTATTCTTATCGATCATGACAATTTCCTTCCCCATATATATTTAATATTTTATTATATATTAATTATACGCCGCCGCCGTTTTTTTGTCAACAAAACGCGCGCCGTTTTTTGCTTTTTGCACCCGTTCTTTAACTTATTTTTTCCGTTTTTTCCCGTTTTTTCAAAAATATGTTTTTACGGTTGACACGTTATTAACAGACTTATTTTTTGTTCAAAATCCATTAAAAAATTGTCTTATTTTACCCTTATGAGTGTTTTCATGCCCTCTTTTAAGTATTCGCAAAGGGCGTCGACGTCCTCTTTCGTGTTGTACTTTGAAAAGCTTATCCGCAGCGTGCCGTCGGCGATTTTATCGGCAAGTCCGAACGCCTTCAACACCCTGTTGTCAGCCGATTTTGACGAGCAGGCGGAGCCTGCGGAAACGTAAATACCGTTTGAGGACAGAAACCTCAGCATTATTTCGCTTCGTATACCGGGGATGGCAATACTTATTATATGCGGAGAAAAGTTTTGTGTTGCCGAATTGATTAAAATTCCGCTTTCTTTTTCGAGTTTTTGTCTTAAATACGCGTTCAATTCTTCAAAAATACTCATATTTTCGTCGAAATTTGAAACCGCCGTCTTTGCGGCATGCGCAAACGCGCATATAAGCGGCATCGCTTCGGTGCCCGAGCGAAGACCGTTTTCCTGGCCGCCGCCGTAAATAAGCGCGGGAATTCTCACGCCTTTTTTCACAAAAAGCGCTCCCACGCCCTTTGGCGCGTGTATTTTATGTCCGCTCACCGATATAAGATCGGCGCCCGTATTTGCAAGATTTTTTATTTTTCCGAACGCCTGCACGGCGTCGGTATGAAAAATGCAGTCGGGGGAAATGTTCTTTGCGATTTTGCCGAGCGTTTTTACGTCGTAAACCGCGCCTGTCTCATTATTTACCGTCATTGCCGACACAAGCACGGTGTTTTTGTCAATTACCTTTTGCGCGTACTCCAAATTGAGTTTTCCGTCTTTCGTCGGTATTCTCGACACGGTATATCCGCTTTTTTCAAGTTCTTTTACGGCGTTTTCCACCGCGGCATGCTCCGAGTCGGTAATAACGATATGCTTTCCCTTTCGGGAAAGCGTTTTTACAGCCCCGAAAACCGCCGTATTGTCGGCTTCCGTTCCGCCCGACGTAAATATTACGGTTCCGTCGTCTTTTCTGAAGCCCAGAGAGGAAAGTACGTCTTTTCTCGCTTCTTTCAGCAAATTTTCAGCCTCAACGCCGAAAGAATGTGCGGACGACGGGTTTCCGAAATCCTTTGTCATCATTTTATATGCAATATCCGCCGCTTCCTTATCGGTAACGGTGGTTGCGGCGTTATCAAGATATATAATTCTTTTTTCCATTTATTTATTCCTTTCGGGATATTACGTCAAAAATACGCTTTTTCGGGGAGAACGTAGCCCTCGTGCGCCTTATCGCACATTTTGCAGTCCATGGCTCCTCTTGAATTTGCCGAGGCGCAGTTGGTTACGTCGTAGTGGTAATACTCGCCGTTTGCAAAAACGACGTTCCACATATGATTTTCATTGGAAACTGCAAGCGATTTTACACCGCAGGCGCGGCACAGCATATTGAACGCGCCGCTTATCCCCTGGCACACCGCTTTTTTGTCAAAAAGTGCGCAGTGCGCAAGATACGATTCTTTTTCCATGCTTTCGTCATAGGTGAAGTTCTCTGAAAGATAATCGAATATGGCGTCGGCTTTCTGCTTATCGTTCACAGTTTCGTCAAAATTGAGTTTTTCGGTGATTTTCTCCGCCTGTTCTCTGCTTTCTTTCATTTTTTCGCAAAGTTCGGGAAAAGTATAGTCTTCGTCCTCGCTGTCAAACGTAAGTTTTATCTGCGTATTCTCTTCGTCCCCGCTCATTTCGGCGTCCATTTTCATATACGCGCCGTATTCGGGATGAAAGGCGCGCGCTTTGGTGTAAGCGTCGGACAGAGTGGAAAGCATAAGATGCGCCTCGTTTGACGTGTACGGAAAATCGTACTCATATATCAGAAATGCTTGGGCGTTTTCCCAAGCATTTTCGATTTCTTTGTAATAATCCGTTTCGGTTTTGGGATGGAAGAGAAGCGAAAGAGAAGCGTATATATGCGTCTTTCTGTATTCCTCCTTGAACTCCTCCTCGTTTATCGCAAGCTGGAACAGTCTCATTATTACCGCCGCCGTTTCGGCTCTCGATATTTCGGAATCGGGCCTGAATACTCTCCAGCCCGCTTCGTTGTAGTCGCCCTGCATGATGCACAGGTCGTAAAGCGCAACGGCGTTTACGTCGTTTGTGTCGGCGTACGGAGTCTCATACTTGCCCGTTTCGGCGCTGAGCGCTCTTACTATTATATCCGCAACCTCGCGTCTGGTTATCGGCTTGTCCGGCTCAAAAGCCGTGCCGTAATTCGACATCGTGATAAGTCCGTAAACAACCGCGGACGCAACGTACGGCATGTGCCAGTCGTCAGGACCCACGTCGTCGAAAAGATTTTCGTATACGACGAACTGTTCAACGCCCATAAGCGTTATGACGAGCTTTAAGAATTCCGCTCTCGAAACGTTGTCCTCCGGCTTGTAGGTGCCGTCCGGATATCCGTTTATTATTCCGAGTCCCGCAAGAAGTCTTACGTCGGTGTAATACCATTCATTCTGAGGCACGTCGGGAAAATCCCTCGGCGTAATGCTTTCAAGCGCGTCTTTCAGGTGATAAACCACCGTCTCTTCGCCCGAACCCGATCCGCTGCCTGAGCCTGATCCACTGCCTGAGCCTGATCCGCTGCCCGAGCCTGATCCGCTGCCCGAGCCTGATCCACTGCCTGAGCCCGAACCGCCTCCCGAGCCTGAACCACTGCCCGAGCCCGAACCGCTTCCCGAGCCTGAACCACTGCCCGAGCCTGAACCACTGCCCGAGCCCGAACCGCTTCCCGAGCCTGAGCCGCTTCCCGAGCCTGAGCCGCTGCCCGAGCCTGAGCCGCTGCCGCCCTGTTCGCCCTGACCGCCTTGCTCACCGCTCTGGCCGCCGGTTTCGCCGCCGGTTTCGCCGTTATTATCGTCATTATTATCGTTGTTATTATCGCCGGAGCCTCCGAACAAATCGGTAAACAGGTCGCTTACGTCTATTATGGGTGTTCCGTCTTCAGCGTATGTAATATTTTCAGCGGCAACTTCCGGCACTAGCGTCGCTGTAATAATCAGCAAAAAACAAAGTGTTAATGCAATTATTTTTCTTATTCCGCGCATCTTTTACTTTCCTTTCGCATATTAATCATATTTAAAACTTTACGGTTAATATATTATATCATACCGTTATTTTTTTTTCAACAGTTTTTTTGCGCGCACGGGCAAAATACGGCTTGAAAATTATTCCTTTTTTCGCATTTTCGCCAAAACGTCGCGCAAAAACAATTATTGACAACAATTTGCACTTATGATAAAATTACATTGTTTGGATGATTTTAAGAACAACCTTTTGAACGGAGAAAAAATTTATGCACACGTTTATATGCTGTCTGCTCTTTGCTCTCGGTATCGCTCTTGTCGTCAAAGGCGGAGACGTTTTCGTCGACGCCGCAAGTTCCATTGCTAAGGCGCTCAAAATTCCGACGTTTATTATAGGCGCGACAATAGTCAGTCTTGCGACGACTCTTCCCGAAATGATAGTTTCCGTTTTTGCGGCGGCGGAGGGTAAAACGGAAATGGCTATCGGAAACGCCGTCGGCTCCGTTACCGCAAACACCTCCCTCATTCTTGCCATCGCCATGACGGCAATGGCTATCATTTGCAGCCGAAAGAAATTCCTAAAGCAGATGCTTTTGCTCATCGCCGCGTCGTCGGTGCTTTGGCTTGCATGCCTTACAGGTGCTCTGAGCATCTGGGGAAGCGTGGTACTTGCTTTGATTTTTATTCTTTTTATGGTGCAGAACGTCATTTCGGCAAAATCCGAAATAAGCAGCTCCGAAGAATCGGCGCCTGTTGACAAAAAGCAAATCATAAAAAACGTGGTATTATTTATAGTAGGTGCGGCCGCCATCGTTTGGGGAAGCAATCTTATGGTTGACAACGGCAGTGAAATTGCAAAAATCCTCGGCGTTTCGGAAAGAATAATTGCGGTAACGCTCGTCGCCGTGGGCACTTCTCTTCCCGAACTCGTTACGACAATCACGGCTATCGTCAAAAAGGAATCGGGGCTTTCAATCGGAAACATTATCGGTGCGAACATAATCGACCTTTCGCTTATTCTTCCGATTTGTTCGCTCGTTTCGGGGAAAGAGCTTCCCGTTTCCGCGTCGAGCATACGCATTGACCTTCCCGTCTGCCTTTTAGTTACGCTTATCGCGCTTATTCCCATGATTTTCAGGCAGAAGGCGTCAAAAATACAAGGCTTTATTTTACTTGCGGTTTACGCGGCGTACATAGTAATCGTAATATGAGTTTTCATTTTCTCCGTCTCATATGGGACGGAGATTTTTTTATTTTGTTCCGTTTTTTTCAAAATTCAAAAAAAGTTTGACAAAGAGCAAAAGGCAGGGATTTTATCCCTGCCTTTTTTTATTAAAAGCCGTTTTATACTATTTTTTCGCCTACGTAAAGTCCCATCGCGCCTGCCTGGGAAAGCCCTCTCGTTACTCCGCTTCCGTCGCCTATGGCGTATACGTCGTCGCATATTTCGAAATTTTCGTTTATAAAATCCGGTCTTACCGAATAATACTTCGCCTCGACTCCGTAAAGAAGCGTATCGTAATTCGACGTACCGGGCGCGATATTGTTTATTGCGTACATGGTCTCAATTATATTATCGAGCTGTCTTTTGGGAATACAGAGAGACAAATCTCCGGGAACGGCATTGAGCGTAGGTCTTACGGTCGACTGTGCAATTCTGTGGTCGTTTGTACGCTTGCCGTCAAGCAAGTCTCCGAATCTCTGGACGAGAACTCCGCCGCCGCTTACCATGTTGCTTAAGCTTGCGACGTGTTTTGCGTACGCTATGGGCTCCTCAAACGGCTGTGTGAAGTTTACCGTCGAAAGCAGTGCAAAATTCGTATTCTGCGTCTTTTTCGACTCGTCGCTGTTTGCGTGTCCGTTTACCGTCATGATGCCGTCGGAATTTTCCATAACGACCTCTCCGCCGTCGTTGAAGCAGAACATTCTGCATATATCGCCGTACTTTTTGGTGCGGTACAATATTTTCGGCTCGTATATTATCTTTGAAATATGCTTCCACACAAGTCTCGGAAGTTCCACTCTCACGCCTATATCAACCTGATTGTTCGAAACGTGGATTCCCTTGCTTCTGCAAAGCTCGCCGAACCAGCCTGAGCCGACTCTGCCCACGGCGACGACGAGTTTTTTATACGAATACTCGTCTTTATCCGATTTTACTATATGCTTATCCTCTTTTATTTCCACAACGTCTTCGTTTGTGAAAATATCAATCTTCTGCGAAAGATCGGCGATGAGTTTCGTCATGGTTTTGAGGTTTCCGTCGGTGCCTAAGTGCTTTACCTTCGCCTGAAGCAGTCTCAAATCGTATTTCATACATTCGAGCTTTATTTCGTCGCTCGGCATATACACGTTTTCGTGTGCGCCGTACGAAACGAGAATTCTGTCGAGGCGCTCGATATATTCTATCGTCTTTTCCTCACCGAGATACTGCGGCAGCCAGCCGCCGTACTCAGTCGAGATTATGAATTTTCCGTCCGAATACGCACCGCAGCCTCCAAGTCCCTGCATAATACTGCAGGACTCGCAGTTTATGCATTTGGAAACCTTTTTCGTCATTATGGGGCAGGAGCGTTTCTCTATGGGGTGTCCCCTGTCTATAATGCATATTTTTGCGTCATTATTCTTTTCATAGGCGGAATGTGCGGTCATAAGTCCGCCTATTCCGCCGCCTATGATTACTATATCGTAATTTTTCAATTATTTTCTCTCCGTTCCGGGATTTTTATCAGTCTGCGTACTGTGCGTGGGGAAGCACTCCGAGGGAATTGAACGGGAACACTCTGAACAGCGCTTTTCCGAGGATTTTTCTCGTATCCACGTCTCCTATATATCTGCTGTCAAGCGAATTGCTTCTGTTATCTCCGCAGACGAAAACGCAGCCCTCTTTTACGGTGTGTTCAACGTTATTTTCAATGCTCTGCGGATATATTATCTTATCAGGGCTTTTTACGGGTTTGAGTTTTTCCGTTCCTCCCTCGAAAATATAGTTGACGTACGGCTCGTCAAGCACCGTTTCTTTTCCGTCCTTATCGGTTACCGTAACCGTCCAGTCGTTATAGTTTATTTTAACCGTTTCGCCTTCGGTGGCTATTATTCTCTTTATTATCGGACCGCCAAAAGCGTTCTGTCCGAGCATTATCTTTGTTTCGGTATCGTGAATGACGACTATATCGCCGCGCTGCGGCTGATAAAGAATATTGCTTATTATCAGTCTGTCTCCGTTTTTGAGCGTCTGAAGCATAGACTCTCCGTCAACCGTTACGATTCTGAAAAAGAACGTAAATATTATAACGCCGAACAACAGCGCGCCGCAAAACGTCTGTATCCAGTCAAATATTTCGCGTTTTGCCCTTTGCGCTCCCGAAAGACCGTCATCTTTATTTTGTCCCGCTTTTTTTTCGAGTTCTTTTTCCGACATTGCACGTTTTCCTTTCATATTATCCGTTTACAAAGATAAAAAGGGGCATTAAAAGCCCCTTTTTGAAACCCCGTTGTAAGGGGCGAGATACCGCTTTGCGTAAAAGTGTGCGCATCAGTTGTTTTCGATGCGTTCCTTTACCTTCGCGCTCTTTCCTACTCTGTCTCTGAGATAGAAGAGTTTTGCGCGTCTTACGTGTCCGGTTCTGAGTACGTCAACCTTTACTACGTTCGGCGAATGGATCGGGAACGTCTTTTCAACGCCTACTCCGTAAGATACTCTTCTTACCGTAAACGTCTCGCCGATTCCGCCGTTTCTCTTTGCGATTACTGTTCCTTCGAACATCTGTACTCTTTCTCTTGAGCCTTCCTTGATTCTGTTGTGTACCCTTACGGTATCGCCTATATTGAACTTCGGAAGTTCATTTTTCAGCTGCTCTTGTGTAAAAGCCTCAACAAGATTATTCATTGGGTTTTTCCTCCTTATTTAAACATTCGTGCGCAGCGTGCAGAGGAATGTCTGTTATCTTTTAACGGTTTACATACCGCAACGTATGCATTATACCACACTTGTTTTTATTTTGCAAGTGGTATTTTCATTTTATTGTGAACAAACGGTAAATTATGTAATCCTCTTTTATATTTTCAGCCGTCTTTTTGATTATATCACGTTTTTTTCCTTTCTTCAAGTCCGCTTGACATATTTTTGCACGTGGTGATATAATTATCATATACGTTTAATAAAGCTGTTACGGAGGAATTTTGCTGTGAGTGTTATAAGACTTGACAAATACGTTTCTTCCTCGCTTATCGTAAGCAGAAAAGACGCGTCGGGCATAATACGCTCGGGCAGAATTTCGGTAAACGGGACCGTTTGCAAGGCATTTGACAAAAAAGTTGAGACGGACGCGGATTCAATTGCGCTTGACGGGGAAATGCTTTCGTATTCCGAGTTTATTTATATTATGCTCAACAAGCCGTCGGGGCTTATCTGCGCGTCGGAAGACGCGAAAGCAAAGACCGTTTTCTCGCTTTTTCCGAAAGAGTACGCGGACAAGGGGCTTTCCTGCGTCGGACGGCTTGACAAGGACACTTTCGGGCTTCTTCTTTTGACAAACGACGGGGCTCTTGCTCACCGTCTTTTGTCTCCGAAAAGCAAAATTACAAAAAAATATTTTGTAAAGTGCGACAAGCCTTTTTCGGCATCCGACGGAGACGTACTTCGCGAAGGAATCGTCATTGAGGGAAAGCGCACGTCGCCCGCAGCACTCGAAATATGCGAAAACGACGAAAAAAGCGCGTATATTACGCTTACCGACGGTAAATTTCACGAAATAAAGCGTTTATGCTATGCGTGCGGCAAAAAAGAGGTCGTTTTTTTAAAAAGAATCGAATTTGCGTCGCTTAAACTTGACGAATTTCTTGAATACGGCGAATGGCGAAATCTTACGGACGATGAAACAAACAAACTCAAATCGGCAACAAAGGGCGGAAATTAAAAAGGCACGGCTTCGCCGTGCCTTTTATTTTTTTGAAATTTACGAAAATCTCATATAATCTATTTCTATATCCCCGACAGCGTTGAACGGGTCGAATCTGAGCGCCGTTATCTTGCCGTACCACTTTTCGAATTCGGTAAGGTCGATTACGTACGTTTCCCATTCTCCGTTGCTGTCAGTGCTCTTATAATTTGCGCGGAACGAATTATATTCGCTCATTCCGCCGTGGTCCGCCGTCGAAAAATACATCTGCATGTGAAGCGGCGTGCTTGCCGAATACTTATATCTCACCCTGATTTCGAATTTCGTAAAATCGGATGCGTTTATTTCCGTCGGGTTTTTATAGTATATTACGGGGTCGTTGCTTGTAGACACCGCCTGGCAGGTCATAAATCCGCCGAGCGTCGAGAGGTTCATAAACGTCGAAGTCCAGCCCTCCGTATCGTTTCTGTTATTGAATTCCCAGATATAGTCTTCAATGCTCTGCTCTTTCTTTCTTTCCAGCATCTCGCTGTAAAGCTCGAACTGTTTTGTCTTTATTACGACCTCGTTTTGCTCGTTCACAAAACACTCGTATCCGACGTCTTTGCAAAGCATCCTTATCGGTATGAGCGGCAACGCGTCTATTTCGCGCATGGTAAAGCCAAGCGGCTTTTCAATTCCGTCAAGAATATACGTGTCCTTACCCACCGTATAAACTACCGTATGGTCGGTGAAGTTCAGCGTCAGCTCGCCTTTATCCCTTTCCCACGTATAAAAAGCGTTGAGCTGATAATCCAGCGCCTTTTTCGGGTCGAACGCGATTACCGTTTCGCCGTTTTGCTCCTTCTGAACCGAGAAGTTCATTTCGGTAACGTTATTGTTGATTATGATATTCTTTACAAGCTCGGGAGCGTTATTCTTATAGAATTCCACTTTTCTGATGCTTGAATAAATGCCGTCCTTGCCGAAATCCAATCTTAAGATGGAAAGAAAACTGTTCCAGTTCTTTACCTCAGACACGTCGACTTCTACGACGGTTTCCTTTTTGGCCTTTTCCTCGGACCTTGAGGTATAAACGTGCTTTCTTTCGTCCATGGTTGAGTCCATCGTCGTCGTGTAATATATGCCGACCGGCGTATCGTACGGTATCACTCCGTATACTTTTACAAGGTCTATGTCGTCGAGGTTGAACTCGGTTCCCGCAAAATGAAGGATTGCCAAAGGCTGAACAGAGCCCTCCACCGTTACGCTTATTCCGTTTTTATCCCTTGTGAACGAATATTTGCCCGACCATTCCTGTATGTCGTCGACCTTCGTCATATCTATTTCTCCGACAAGCGTAAAGTCGCCTTGTGGCCTTGCTTCCTTTACATAACCCTCTTTTCTGAGCAGTCTTCTGTACTGCGGATAGAGGTGCGAAATTCGCCTTTGCTGTTCGGGCGTGGGTGCGACGTCTATTTCGGGAAGGTCGTTTACGTCAGCTTTGGTGAACAGTTCTCGTATGGCGTCAAGGTATCCGAAGCCCTTTTCGTCCTTTGTGGGCGCAATAAAGTGTCCCTCTCCGTATTCGTTCCACGTTACCGTGTAAAGAAGTTTTTTCTGCCAATCTTCCTTTGCGTTTTTGGGAAGATACTCATCTCTTGCGTATTTATACGCCCTTTTGAAGTCGTCAACCGTGATTACGGGCGTTCTCTCGTCGCCCACCGCAACCGAGTTGAAGCCTACCGTTACGACGGGTATATTATATACCTCTTCCGACTTCATTCTGTCTATATTGCGCTCATACGTATACACGTCGCGGCCGCCGCTGTAATAATGCGAGCCCTCAAAGCCGAGTTCCTTCACGTCGTCGCCCTGCCAGCCGTTCGACAGGTACATTACTCCGTCAAAGCCGAGCTTCTTTACTTCCTCGTTCATATATTCCATCGCGAGCTTCGTATTATCTATGCTTCCGAAGCCCTGCACGAACGAGCCTATTCCGTATACCGTAAACACCGGCTTATTGTCTATAACGTTATATCTCGGGTCCTTGAAGAAGTTTTCTATAAAATACGGCACGTAGTACTGTTTCCAGGTTTCAAGCGACGCGTTGCTGCTGCTGGAGGCCTCGTATATCACTCCGAAATCGAGCATATCCGAGTATTTTGCGTTCATATAGCCGCCGTACAGGTGGTGTGCGTCCGACCTTACGGGAATTCCGTGGTTTATGTATATACAGAATTCCTGGAAGTCAATTCCGTGTTCCACCATATATTTTATTTCCCAGTCCGCCGCTTCGGGATTACCCTCGTCGTAAAAGCCCATGACTAAATCGTGGTCCTTATACGGCGTGATTTTCGACCATTCGTAAAACGATTTTATGGAATCTCTCCACAGCGAGCAGACCGTCATTCCGATTATATAGTCCCCGTCGCCCGCCGGTTCCTTCGGGCGCGGCACGTAATCGTCGTGCTCGGCGGTTCTGAAAACGTACACGTCGTCGAGCCACACGTCGGAAGAGCTCTCGTTTTTGAAAATGATATTGTCAGCCGACGTTGCGCTTTCTTTGAACGGTGCTTCGCCGATTATTCTTCCGTTTAATTTTACGGTTATAATCTCGGTATCGGTATCAAATTCGAGACGTATCCGGTACCACATATTTTCGTAGTAGTTTTCATACACGGTATTTCCGTTTATATAGAAATTATTCTTATCGGACGTAAATACCGCGACTTCCTTTTCTCCGCTTTTAACCGAGAAGTTAATGCTCTCTCTTTGCGGGAGTACGAACTGGAATTCGGATACGAATCTGCCGCTTACCGGCGCAAACGACGTTGAAGCAAATCCTTCTTCCGGCACAGTCAGATACATTCCGTATTTCACGTTTCCGCCGAACGTCCACGAAAAAGGCTTTGACGCCTCTTTTGCAGTTGCAAAATCCTCATATACCGCATAGTTTACGTACGAGAGCACGGAGCCTATGCTGAACGCGGCGGTGCTCTTTTTCGTCGTTGCGTATCTGAAATTCAGAAAATTTGAATCCTTTCCGTCCGTAAGAAGCGGATAAGTTCCGCAATCATATCTGTTGATATACGTTGAAGCCCTGTTATTGTCGAGGTCGGAGATGATTATGAATTCGAATTCCGTTTCGCCGTCATGTATTTCGTATATTTTTTCAAAGCTTTTGTCCCTTTTTTGTATCTGCCATGCGCCGTCCCTTATTTCGATCCGGTAAACGCCGCTGCCGGCTTCGTTCCGGTATTCGAGGTATATGCCCTCCATATCGGTATCGACGATAATTTTGGTCTTCATGGTAACGATACCCGTCGTTACCTTATTCATTTCCCTGATATACGCGCATTCCTCATTTTCGTCTATATCGAAAATCGCGCCGAAAGGCTCTGTGAGCGAAGTTCTCGGAATTCCGCCCCTGTTATCGAGAAGCCAGCCGGACGCAATTCCCTCATGCGAGCCGGAAAGTCCCGAGCACAGCACGAGCGCATACGCGTCGTCCTCGCTTATTTTATCGAGCGTCTTTTTAAGGCGCATTTCGGGAAGCGCGGCGCGTGTGATTATCGCTGCGGCCTCGGCGCGGGTTATGTCGTTTTCGGGCATGAAATTGCCGAACGAGTCGCTTCCCATCGCAACACCCGCCCTATAAAGCGAAAGCACGCTGTCGTAATACTTCTTTGCGGAAGACACGTCGGGAATTTTATCCACGTCGTTTATCTGCGCGTAAAAGCCCTCCGGCATCGCCTTTTCGAAAAGCTCCGCCACCTCATATCTCTTTGCGTATCTTTCGTAATCGTCAAACTGTCCTTCTTTTACAAAGCCCTTGTTTTTTGCGTAAGCGACGTATTTTTCGTACCATTCGCCGTCTTTTTCGGGGATTTCCTCGCCCGCGTTTATTGCGGCGGCCCTTGACGCCATGGTTATCGCCTGTGCAACCGTAACTTTTCCATCGGGCTCGAACAGTTCCGTGCTTATTCCGTTCATGAGTCCGAGTTCATAGGTGTTCTTTACCGTATCCGCATACCATTCGTCCGTCATAACGTCAACGAACTGTCCCTCGGTATACGAAAAAGTCTTCTCAAAGCCTGCGGCGTATGCCTCTATTGTAACTGCAAGCGCAATTACAACGCCGATGATGAGTGTTTTTTTCATTTTCCGCTCCTCCTCCGGTTTTTTACGCTTTGTATATATCTTCAGGCAGATTTATGCTTTTCATGAGTTCAAACGAGAATATCACGGCTTCGGACACGTCCTTTTTTGTTATGTCCTTTACCGCCCTGCAATAGAACTTCAACTGGTTTGCATATCTCTGCACGAGTATTCCTTCCGCTCCGTATCCGTAGACCTTATCGGTTTTGAAGTCGATTACCGCAAAGCTTCCGTCCTCTTTTTCGATAAAGCAGTCGATGACGCCCTGAATAAGCACGAATTCGTCGGGGTCCCTTTCGGGTATTCCCTCTATTACCTCTTCGGGCTTTGCCAGAAGATTAAACCGTCTTTCTCTGTAAACCCTCTTTGCCTTTTTGATTTTTCCGTACAGTTCCGACTTAAAGAAGTTTTCGAGCTTTTCAATATCGAGAAGTTCTCTTTGCCTTTCGGTTATAAAGCCGGACAACAGCAGTTTATCCGCCTGCAAAAGACATCCGTTTTCCTCGCATTCTTCTTAGTTTGCGAACTGCATGCACATGTGCATTGCCGTTCCCTTTTCGGCGGA
>JAEEGH010014783.1_pt1 | contig 17071 bp, 11 predicted proteins | sample 9134181 | NCBI WGS metagenome assembly JAEEGH01 (sample SAMN16246544, study PRJNA631951) | gut metagenome | biome: gut microbiome; feature: rumen; material: DP-attached | host: Bos | place: Iran: Karaj | collected 2018-10
CCGTCGCAGACAACGGCGCCTTTTTCAATGAAGGGATGAGAACTGTCCCTGGTTATGACACGTCCGTTTCCGATTAATAGCATAATGGCCTCCTTTGTAGAAAATGTATAAAAAATAGGTATAAAACCACGTTTCCTTTAATAAATATTACCATCCGGAACGCCGATTTTCAAGACATTTCAGGGTAAAATGAAAAATTTTTTTGGAATGTCCTAAAAATAATTGTGCAGAAGTATTGCTTTTTTGACCATCTGTGCTATATTAAATATGGTGTGAAAATGAATGTCGCCGGCCCGCATTTCGGGCGACTTACGACAGAACGTGATGGAGGAATTCGCATGATTGATTTAACGAGAAACGAACAGGTGCTTCAAAAGAATATCGACCGCGCAAAGGAGAGGAACATCATCCTGCCCACATTTGCGCAGATGAGGGATCCCGAGCAGATTCCCGGCAAGATCCGCGAGAAATTAAAGGATGTCGGACTGTGGGATATCAATCCCCTGAACCTTTTCAGGATCACATGGCACAATGAGCCCAAGGAAAAGGGCGGACAGTTCGGAAAGCCGAATTTCCTTGTGCTTCCCAAGGAGCTTACGGGCGTTGACGCCAAGATCATCTGCATGATCGGCAAATGGTTCCCGACAGGCTGCCATAAGGTAGGCGCGTCCATCGGATGTCTGCTCCCGAGACTGGTAACGGGTCAGTTTGATTCCACATATCATAAGGCTGTATGGCCTTCGACCGGCAACTACTGCCGCGGCGGCGCATTCGATTCGAAGCTGCTTTCATGCTATTCGATCGCAATCCTTCCCGCAGAGATGAGCAAGGAGCGTTTCGACTGGCTTTCGACCGTAGCGAGTGAGACCATCGCCACTCCCGGCTGTGAGAGCAATGTTAAGGAGATCTTCGATAAGACCTGGGAATTGCGCAACACACGTGAGGATGTCATGATCTTCAACCAGTTTGAGGAGATGGGCAATCACCTCTGGCATTTCAACGTAACAGGTCCCGCCATCGAGGAGGCATATAATCTTATTAAGACCGATAAGTCGAACTTCGCGGGCGCATGCTTCACTTCGGGTTCCGCAGGCACCACAGCCGCGGGTGACTACTTAAAGACCGTATTCCCGAACGCAAAGTGCGCTACGGGCGAGGCTCTCCAGTGCCCGACACTGCTGAACAACGGTTTCGGCGGACACCGCATCGAGGGTATCGGCGACAAGCATGTACCGTGGATCCATAATGTTAAGAACTGTGATATGGTCATCGATATCGATGATGAGGACAGCCAGCAGCTCATCCGCTTCTTCAATGAGAAGGCTGCCCGCGACTATCTGATCAGGCAGCGTCACGTAGATCCCGAACTGGTCAACAAGCTTGATTACCTCGGCATCTCCGGCATCGCGAACATCCTCTGCTGCATCAAGTTCGCGAAGTACTATGAGCTTACCGAGAACGACGTTGTCGCTACCGTTCTTACCGACTCTGCGGAAATGTACGCATCCCGCATCAAGGAGCTGCAGGAGGCTGACGGCGAGTACAGCGAGGCAGTTGCGGAGTGCCGCTTCAAGCAGCACATCCTCGGCATGAAGACCGACTTCATGAAGGAGCTTACCTACATCGACCGCAAGACCATCCACAACCTCAAGTACTACACATGGGTAGAGCAGCAGGGAAAGAAGACCGAGGAGCTCAACGCTCTCTGGTACGATCCCGAGCATACATGGAAGGCAGTGGAGAACCAGGCCGGCGAGATCGATGCGCTGATCAATGAATTTAACGAGAGAACAGGACTGCTGAAGCAGCTGTAATGAAATAAACAGGCGTGGGAAAGACATGGGGACGGTTCTTCTGTCTGCGGGAAGAGCCGCAGACAGAAGAACCGTCCCCGTGTCTGTGCGTCCCGGCTGCGCTTTAATGATAAGGAGAAGGATATGAGTTTTGCAAGATCTGCGGTATGCGTCAAGTGCGGTGCGGAGTTCGAAGCGACACCGACCGTGACCACCTGCAAAAAGTGCGGCGGCATACTGGACATCAAATATGATTACGAAGGCATAAAGAAGGTTCTCACGCCCGCAAAACTGAAGGAGAGACGGGAACAGACCATGTGGAGATACATGGAGTTCCTGCCGGTCGATCCCGATGTTGTGGGCAGGATCAACAAACTGAAGGTCGGCTGCTCGCCTCTGTACAAGGTTGACAGACTGGCGGAAAAGCTCGGGCTCGGATCACTCTGGGTAAAGGACGACGGCATCAATCCGACCGCGTCCCTTAAGGACCGCGCTTCGGCCATGGCTGTCGTTAAGGCTACCGAGGCCGGCATGACCACGATCGCCTGCTCGTCTACGGGCAACGCGGCATCGTCCCTTGCGGGCAATGCGGCGGCGGCCGGCTACAGGACCTACATTTTCGTTCCCGAGCGCGCGCCTAAGGGGAAGGTGAGCCAGCTCATGATATTCGGGGCGAACGTCATCAGCGTCGAGGGCAACTACGAGGAGACCTTTAAGCTGTCTGCCGAGGCTATAGACCGCTTCGGCTGGTACAACCGCAACGCGGCGATCAACCCCTACCTGATGGAGGGCAAGAAAACGGTCGGCCTCGAGATCGCGGAACAGCTGGATTTCAAGATGCCCGATTACATCGCCATCTCTGTCGGCGACGGCTGCACGATAGGCGGACTATGGAAGGGACTTAAGGACCTGTACGCTGCGGGATTCATCGACAGGCTGCCCCGCATCATCAGCGTTCAGTCGACGGGCTGCTATCCGATCAACCGCGCAGTCATGGAGAACAAGCCCTGGGAGCCTATGGAAGAGAACACGATCGCGGACAGCATCGCGGTAGGCGTTCCGAGGAATCCCGACAAGGCGATGAACGCGATCCGCGAATCGAACGGCATCTGTGTTAACGTTACCGATGAGGAGATCCTCGCGGCGATGAAGCTGCTCGGCGGATACGGCATTTTCGGTGAGCCTGCGGGCGTTACCGGAACCGCGGGACTTAAAAAGGCCTGCGAGGAGGGGCTGATCCCGAAGGGAGCGAGCGTAGTGAGCGTCGTTACGGGCAACGGTCTTAAGGACACTGCCAATGCCATCAAGGCGGCCGGAGAACCGATGAAGCTCAGACCTGAGCTGCCGCTGCTCATCGAAGCCTTTAAAAAGGCCGGAAAGCCGCTTGAATAAAGGCTTCTGTGCGATTCGATAATATATGGTCGGATTGTTGCGCTAAAGCGATAAAGTAATAATTACTAAACATATTGATTCCCAAACGTGAATAATTATTAAATTTGTGGAATTGAATCGTCTGTAAATTTGTTTTACAATGATGGTGTTCGTTGAAAAAAGGAAGACGCCGGCGATATTTATTTAATATTCCGGCGATAAGGAAAGTAAGGGCAAACAAAAAACGAAAAAATTTTTCAGGAGGAGTTATATTATGGCAAGAGTTTACAATTTTTCGGCAGGTCCCGCGACAATGCCTCTTCCCGTGCTGGAGGAGATCCAGGCGGAGCTGCTTGACTACAAGGGAAGCGGAATGAGTGTTATGGAGATGTCCCACCGTTCCAAGGTTTACCAGCAGATCATCGATGAGGCTGAGGCCGACATCCGCGAGCTGATGAACATTCCCGACAACTACAAGGTTCTCTTTGTTCAGGGCGGCGCAACCTTAGAGTTTGCCATGATCCCCATGAACCTCAAGAAGAACGGCGTTTTCGATTACATCGTTACCGGCGCATGGTCAAAGAAGGCCGCCAACGAGGCAAAGAAGTACGGCAAGGTTAACATCATCGCTACGAGCGAGGACAAGAACTACAGCTACATCCCGGATTGCTCCGACCTTCCCGTTGACGATGACGCCGACTATGTATACATCTGCGAGAATGAGACCATTCACGGCACCACTTACCAGCAGCTGCCCAACACAAAGGGCAAGATCCTGGTTTCCGACCAGAGCTCGATGTTCCTCAGCAAGCCCTGCAATGTCAGCGATTACGGCATTATCTACGGCGGCGTTCAGAAGAATATCGGACCTGCGGGCCTCGCTATCGTTATCATCCGCGAGGATCTGATCCGCGAGGATGTTGATCCGAAGATCCCTACCTACTGCCGTTTCGACACATATTCAAAGAACGGCTCCATGTACAACACTCCCAACTGCTGGGCCATCTACGTATGCGGCAAGGTATTCAAGTACTTAAAGAGCATCGGCGGACTTTCCGCAATGGCTAAGATCAACGAAGAGAAGGCTAAGATCATCTACGACTTCCTCGATCAGAGCAAGATGTTCAACGGTACCGTTGAGAAGCAGTGCCGTTCGCTCATGAACGTTCCTTTCGTTACCGAGAGCGCCGAGAAGGACGCTGAGGTCGTAGCGGCCACAAAGGCAGCGGGCTTTGACAATCTTAAGGGCCATAAGAGCGTAGGCGGCCTGCGTGCTTCCATTTACAACGCTATGCCCAAGGAGGGCGTTCAGGCTCTCGTTGATTTCCTGAAGGATTACGAAGCAAAGAATTCATAATTATAATATTTGGGAGGGGAATAATGTATAAAGTTAACTGTCTTAATAATATTTCCAAGGTCGGCCTTGCCGAGCTTACGGACAATTACGAGATCACCGAGAATATCGACGATGCCGATATCGTGCTGGTAAGAAGCGCAGCTATGCATGAGATGCAGTTCTCGAAGAACCTCAAGTGCATCGCGCGTGCGGGCGCGGGCGTTAACAACATTCCGCTGGACCGCTGCGCGGACGAGAATATCGTAGTTTTCAACACACCCGGCGCAAACGCGAACGCGGTTAAGGAGCTTGCTATCGCTCATATGCTCCTGGCTTCACGTGATATCGTTGGCGGAATCAACTGGGTACAGACCATCAAAGAGGATCCCGACGTTGCCAAGCTCGTTGAGAAAGGCAAATCGAAGTTCGCGGGCACCGAGATCAAGGGCAAGACCCTCGGTATCATCGGCCTCGGCGCGATCGGCGGACCTCTCGGCAATGCGGCACTTGCGCTCGGCATGAAGGTCATCGGATTCGATCCTTTCCTTTCCGACGCGGCAAAGGCTGTTCTCGATCCCGCGATCAAGATGGTTTCATCGCGTGACGAGATCTATAAGCAGTCGGATTTCATCTCGGTACACACTCCTCTGATCGACGATCCCGATCCCGAGAAGAACACCAAGAAGATGATCAACGCGGAAAAGATCGCCCTCATGAAGGACGGCGTTATCGTACTGAACCTCGCGCGCGACCTGCTGGTTGACGATGACGCGATGGCTGAGGCTCTCGCTTCGGGCAAGGTTCGCAAGTATGTTTCCGATTTCCCGAACGCAAAGTCGGCTCAGATGTCCGGCTGCATCGCTTCTCCCCATCTCGGAGCTTCGACCGAAGAGGCCGAGGACAACTGCGCGGCCATGGCGGTTAAGCAGGCGATGGATTTCATCGAGAACGGCAATATCATCAATTCCGTTAACTATCCGAGAGTTGATCTCGGCGCAAAGCAGGGCAAGCGCATAGCGATCCGCTACGAGGCTGCCGCAGGCTTTGATATGGTAGCGGCCGTTAACGGCGTAGGTCTTGTGATCAACGCGGTTAAGGACGGACAGCGCGGCAAGGTCGGCTACTGCCTGATCGACGCGAAGGACGCGCCTGCGGGTTCCGTTGACGCCATCAAGGCTATCGCGGGCGTACGCACCGTGGATGTGAAATAAATAATTTCGGTTTTCTGAGGGGGCGAACAGATCGCCCCCTCTTTTTGTCTTCATGTCTTTTAATACAAAGAAAATATAAGCTCACAAAAATTATTTTGGCTTTACAAAATTATTTTGTGAGAGTATACTATAAACAGAGTATTTGGTGGTAAGGGCAGACGGTCCGGTGCTACTCGGCGTCGGCCGGGGTGCAGGCCGGTCTGCTACTATTTTTTGAGGAGGTATTTATGAGTTTGGATTTTGAAAAGATCAAAGCGGCTGCGGCAGGTTATGAGAAGGACATGACGAAGTTCTTACGCGAGCTTGTCAGGATCCCCGGCGAGAGCGCCGAGGAAAAGGGCCATGCGGACCGTATTGCCGAGGAGATGAAAAAGGTCGGTTTTGACGAGGTCATGATCGATCCTCAGGGCAATGTTATCGGATACATGGGCACCGGCAGCAGGATCATTGCTTTTGATGCGCATATCGACACTGTAGGTATCGGCTACCGCGACCTCTGGAAGTTCGATCCTTACGAGGGCTACGAGACCGAGACCGATATAGGCGGACGCGGCACCTCCGACCAGCTCGGCGGCATCGTTTCTTCCGTATACGGCGCAAAGATCATGAAGGATATGGGCCTGATCCCCAATGATGTTAAGATTATGGTAGTCGGCTCCGTTCAGGAAGAGGACTGCGACGGTCTCTGCTGGCAGTACATCATCCGCGAGGACAAGATCCGCCCCGAGTTCGTTGTTTCCACAGAGCCTACCGACGGCGGCATCTACAGAGGACACCGCGGACGTATGGAGATCCGTGTTGACGTTGTCGGCGTATCCTGCCACGGTTCGGCACCCGAGAGAGGCGACAACGCCATCTACAAGATGTCAGACATCCTTCAGGATGTACGCGCACTCAATGAAAACGACGCGGCAGATTCCACCGAGATCAAGGGTCTCGTGAAGATGCTCGACAAAAAATACAATCCCGAGTGGGAAGAGGCTAATTTCCTCGGACGCGGCACCATCACCGCTTCACAGATATTCTTCACTTCGCCCAGCCGCTGCGCTGTTGCGGATTCCTGCGCTGTATCGCTTGACCGCCGCATGACCGCGGGTGAGACATGGGAGAGCTGCCTTGAGGAGATCCGTCAGCTGCCCGCAGTTAAGAAATACGGCAAGGACGTAACCGTTTCGATGTACAACTACGACCGTCCTTCATACACCGGTCTGGTTTACCCGATCGAGTGCTATTTCCCGACATGGGTTATCCCGAAGGATCACAAGATCACAAAGGCTCTCGAGGCTTCATACAAGGGCTGCTACGGCGATGAGCGAATCGGAGCCGAAGAGACCGTCGCTATGCGTAAGGCTCGTCCTCTTACGGACAAGTGGACATTCTCGACCAACGGCGTTACGATCATGGGCCGCAACGGCATCCCCTGCATCGGTTTCGGACCCGGAGCCGAGTCACAGGCTCATTTCCCGAACGAGCACACCTGGAAGCAGGATCTCGTCACCTGTGCGGCAGTATACGCCGGACTCCCTACACTTTACGTTGAGCAGTAAGCAGTGCACCGGGCCGGCTGCCCGATGCGCGTCCGGCCATAAATACAAACTACCGAAAGGAATCTAAAGACTATGGATATCTGCATGGACAAAAACCTTCAGGCTTACATTGACAAACTCAATAAGCTGAACTTCAAGGAGATGTACAACAACGACTTCTTCCTTACCTGGGAGAAGACCGATGAGGAGATCGAGGCACTCTTTACCGTTGCCGACGCGCTCAGATATCTCCGTGAGCACAATATTTCAACCAAGATCTTCGAGAGCGGACTCGGTATCTCACTGTTCCGTGACAATTCGACACGTACACGTTTCTCGTTCGCATCGGCATGCAACCTGCTCGGACTTGAGGTTCAGGACCTCGACGAGGGCAAGAGCCAGATCGCTCACGGCGAGACCGTTCGTGAGACCGCGAATATGATCAGCTTCATGGCTGACGTTATCGGTATCCGCGACGATATGTACATCGGCAAGGGCAATGCTTACATGCATGCCGTTTCCGACGCGGTTAAGGCAGGAAACGAGGACGGAGTTCTCGAACAGCGTCCCACCCTTGTTAACCTTCAGTGCGACATCGATCATCCCACGCAGTGCTGCGCGGACCTGCTCCATGTTATCCATGAGTTCGGCGGCGTAGAGAACCTCAAGGGAAAGAAAGTAGCCATGACCTGGGCTTACTCGCCTTCCTACGGAAAGCCTCTTTCGGTTCCCCAGGGCGTTATAGGCCTGTTCACACGTCTCGGTATGGACGTTGTCCTGGCTCATCCCGACGGATATGAGGTTATGCCCGAGGTTGAGGAAGTAGCAAAGAAGAACGCAGCCGCTTCGGGCGGATCGTTCAAAAAGACCAACAGCATGGCAGAGGCATTTAAGGATGCCGACATCGTTTATCCCAAGAGCTGGGCTCCTTTCAAAGCTATGGAGGAGAGAACCGAGCTCTACGGCAACGGCGATACCGACGGCATCAAGGCTCTCGAGAAGAGACTCCTTGCGCAGAACGCTGAGCATAAGGACTGGGCATGCACCGAGGAAATGATGAAGCTCACAAAGGACGGCAAGGCTCTGTACCTGCACTGCCTGCCCGCAGATATCACAGGCATCAGCTGCAAGGAAGGCGAAGTTGACGCGAGTGTATTCGACCGCTACCGCACACCTCTGTATAAGCAGGCAAGCTTCAAGCCTTACATCATCGCGGCCATGATCTTCCTCGCAAAGGTCAAGGATCCCGCCAAGGTTCTGAAGATGCTCGAAGAGAGAGCAACAGAAAGGCATATTGGATGAGCAGAATAGTTATAGCACTCGGCGGCAACGCGCTCGGAAATTCGCTTCCGGAGCAGATGGCCGCTGTCAAGATCACATCGCGCGCGATCGTGGATCTGATCGAGGAAGGGCATGATGTCGTTATTTCCCACGGCAACGGGCCCCAGGTCGGCATGATCAACCAGGCGATGCTCGAATACAGCCGCATTGAGGCTTCACAGGGCCCCACACCGCTGTCTGTATGCGTTGCGATGAGTCAGGCTTACATCGGATACGATCTGCAGAATGCGATCCGTGAGGAGATGCTGAACCGCGGCTTTGAAAAGCCCGTGGTATCGATGGTCACACAGGTACGCGTGGATCCCGAGGACCCCGCGTTCAAGAACCCTACCAAGCCCATCGGACGTTTCATGGACAAGGAAACAGCAGAGGAGTTTGCCGAGAAAAACGGCTACATCATGAAGGAAGACGCGGGACGCGGCTACAGACGCGTGGTTGCTTCTCCCAAGCCGATAGAGATAGTCGAGATAAGCGCTATCCGCAAGCTGGTCGATAACGGCGAGATCGTTATCGCGTGCGGAGGCGGCGGTATTCCCGTTACGCTTATCGGAAACCACTTAAAGGGCGCATCCGCGGTCATTGACAAGGATTTCGCGAGCGCGGTAATGGCACGCGACCTCGACGCGGATTACCTGATCATTCTTACGGCGGTTGAAAAGGTCGCTATCAATTTCAAAAAGGAAAATGAGCAGTGGCTCGACCGGATGACTGTCGAAGAGGCTAAGAAATATGCCGAGGAGGGCCAGTTCGCGCCCGGTTCGATGCTCCCGAAGGTTCAGGCGGCATGCGAGTTCGCGGCTTCAAAGCCCGGCCGCAAAGCGCTGATCACTTTGCTCGAAAAGGCAAAGGATGGCATCAACGGCAGGACCGGTACCACGATCACCGCCTGAGCATACGCCCCGGTACAACAGTATATCAGCCGCAAGGCAAACGCCCCTTCGACGGACAGGCTCCGCCGGAGGGGTTTTATATTTGGCGGAGGACCGGATAACCGGTGGTCCGGTTTCTTTACGAAGGCCCGAAAAAGTTTTATAATCTTTTTGGAACCTTCATCCGGTTTTAGTCGTCTAATACACGGAACAATCAATGAGGCATCCCGGGGCCCTGCGGCATATGCGAGGGGCACAAAGACGGATGCGGGAAGGGAGTATTTATGAGGAAACGCTTAATTACCTTAATGCTGGTGCTGGCGCTCGTTATCGGAACCGTTTATACCGGTGCGCCCACAGGAGTCAGTGCGGCAAATGAGGAAACACAGGAGCAGATGACGGACGTTTTGCTCAAGATCAAGACGAAGCTGGAGCTGCCCGACGAGTACACCGAGTTCCGTTACAACTACAACAACTACGGTGAGAAGGCAACCTGGTATTTCAACTGGACTACCGCTGATTCGGCAAAGACGGTCAATGTGAACTGCGACGATGAGGCTCATATCCTCAATATGAGCAGCTATGAGAACGGCCTGACAAGCGGTGTGCCCGACAAGACCGCCGAGGAGCTCGCGCCTGCGGCTGAGGCGCTGCTTGCGCGTCTTTTCCCCGAGGCAAAGGGCCATGTAGTGCTCAAGAGCACCAACTATCAGTACTACAGAGCGGCGTACAGATTCATTTACAGAAGGATCGAGAACAATATCGAGATGCCCGATAACTATATCGCGATCATGATCGGATATAAGGACGGCAATCTGATCAGCGCGGACGCGAACTGGAATTATACGGCGGCGGTTCCGTCGGCGGATAAGCTGATCGGAGCCGATGCGGCAAAGGAAAAGATCGGCAAAAAACTCGAGATGATCCCCCGTTATTATGTGGGATACGATGAGGACGGCAATGAGAAGGTATTCCTGGCTTACGCGCCTTCTATGAGTTATATCGCTGCGGACGCAAAGAGCGGCAAGATATATACCAAGAAGAATTACTGGGGCGATGATCCCGAGTACGGCAGCAAGGAAGCGGCCGATGAAGACGCTGTCAACACTGCGGATAACGGCAGGGGCTACGAAGCAAAGCTTTCCGATGCGGAGATCAGGAGGATAGCCGAGCTGCAGAACCTCATCAGCTCCGATGACGCGGTAAAGCTCATCAAGTCGAACAAATACCTGCTCGTTGATGAGAATATCAACAGCGTGACCGCGAACTTAAATGAGTACAAGGACCGCTACACCTGGGTTATCACGATGCGCGACAACCGTCCCGAGGATTACGAAAAGGGCGATTATTACAGGGCATACGCGAGAGCGACCGTCGATGCCGCGACCGGAAAACTCTTAAGCTATTCGGCTTCGACCAAGGGCATGTACTATTACTCCGATCAGGAGATCGAGGGCATTAAGTTCAATTATTCCAAGAAGCAGTGCAGGAACATCTTCGAGGAGTTCGTTAAGAGCTTCGAGGGCGAGAGATTCGCGCAGGTACAGCTGAGCGCGGACAACGCGGATATGCAGTATACCGACGATATGGGCAGGAACTACATTTTCGCGTACGGCTACGATTACACCCGCTATAACGACGGCATCCCGTTCGCTTCAAACGGCATCAGCGGTTCCGTGGACCGCATCACGGGTAAGGTTTATTACTACTACATGAACTGGACCGATGCAAAGGTTCCGTCGGCAAAGGGCATTATCGGCGAAGCTAAGGCGTTTGACGCGTACATGGGATACGAGGGCTACGACCTGGTATACGAGATCGTAAACAAGTACGAGAACACCGGCAGCATCTACGGCTACGGCAACGAGCAGACCGTCAGACTGGTTTACAGGACTGCGATCAGCCCTGCGTTTGTTGACGCGTTCACAGGCAAACAGCTCAATTACAACGGCGATGAATACGAGGCGGCGCGCACCGATTATCTGTACAACGATATCGCGGGCACCAAGTACGAAAAGGCCATAAAGATCCTGGCCGGCATGGGCGTGGGACTTCCCGGAGAGAGCTTTGAGCCTTCGAAGAAGATCACGGCGGAGGAGCTCGGGCAGCTGATCATGAGAATGCCCGTGATCGGATACAGAGAGGACCTGTTTGCGGGCGATAAGGCGCTTTCGCGTCAGGAAGCCGCCAGACTCATCGTTACGGCGATGGGACTTGATGCGGTTGCCAAGCTCGATATCTACAAGCTCTCATACAAGGATAAAAAGGACGTGGCAAAGGGCTATACCGGTTATGTGGCCATTGCGGGGGCGATGGGCCTGATCGGCAATAAGACGGATAAGAAATTCAAGCCCAAGACGGGCCTGACCAGAGGCGAGGCGGCACAGATGCTGCTGAACGCGGCAAACGTGATCTCGTCCGCGGAGTATTAAAGCTGAGGGGAAGCCGCACGGAGACGGCGGCGTAAAGACAAGGGGACGGTTCTTCTGTCTGCTTTAGTTCGCAGACAGAAGAACCGTCCCCTTGTCTTTGTTTGTCTTCGTTTACGTATTACCCCAAAAACCTTATGGCGCTCGTCACTGCATTGGCGCCGTCGGCTGCCGCCGTAACGATCTGGCGGAGCTGCTTGGTGCGGAGATCTCCGGCTACGAACAGACCGGGGCAGGAGGTCTCGCAGTTTTCGTTTGCTTTGATGTAGCCGATCTCGTCACAGTCGGCGAGTTTGCCGAAGAGGACGTTTACGGGAATGATGCCGGTCGCGATGAAGACGCCGTCCACCTCAAGGTTTGAGGTCTCGCCCGTCTTAACGTTTGACAGGGTCAGGCTCTCGACCATATCGGAGCCGTTGATGGAGCTGACGACCGTATCGGTGATGAACTCGATATTCTCGACGGCCCTGGCCTGGCTCACAAGAGTGGGAGCCGCGCGGTAGCCGTCCCTGCGGTGGATCAGGTATACGACGCGTGCGAGCTTCGAGAGATAGATCGCATCCTCGAAGGCTACGTCTCCGCCGCCGACAACCGCGCATTTGCGCTTCTTGAAGAAAGCGCCGTCGCAGGTCGCGCAGTAGGAAACGCCCATGCCGGCGAGCTCCTCCTCTCCGGGGCACTCGAGCTTGCGGTGCGAAGCGCCGGTCGCCGCGATAACGGCGCGCGCCGTGTATGTATTGTTATCAGAAGTAGTTACTGTGAACAGATCGTTGTCATGTGTGATATTAACAATATCCTCGGTAATGAAGCTGACGCCGAGCTTATCGCAGTGGGCGCGCATCTTTTCCGAAAGCTCGGGACCGCTAACGCCCGGGATGCCGGGGTAGTTGTCAACCTCGTAGGTGCTCTGGACCTGACCGCCCGGAACTGCGGAACGATCGAAAACCGCAAAGTTGAGCTCTGCGCGTGCAGCGTAAATGGCTGCCGAAAGCCCTGCGGGGCCTGAGCCGATGATTATCAGATCAAATGTATTCATATGAGGTTCTCCTTTCTTATAATCATTAATAACAGATGACTTTGACTATGCTAAAGTATACCATAGACAGGGCCTGTCGGACAATCCCGAACAGGCTCCCAAGTGATTAAAAGATTATGCTGTATAAACACGCAAAAATGAATAATTTATAAACTGTTTGTTAATGTGAATGTTGTGCGAATATTTAAAACTGAAAAAAGCTTATTGACAAGGGTAAAATTGTGCAGTTTGCACAAATACGGATGTTGAACACGGTACAGAGAACGTGAAAAACAAAAGGTTACAGAACCGAGTTATCCACATATCAGACGCCTAAAACAGCCAATCGGTTACTTATACACGAAGTTATCCACATTGTCAACGAAAAAACACCACATTCGTAGTCTTTGAAAAAGCCGTCAAGCTCGAAAATATGTTTTGTTATTTGTGATAAATTTACTAAAAAAAGAATTGGAGTCTTGATTTTAACTAATTGGGGAATGTAGAGAACAAATTGTTCTAAAACATGTGAATTGTCAGATAAAACCTTTGCGGATATTAATTTTTTGTGAATAATCGCACTCTTACTATTGAAGAAAATGACATCGGGTGGTATAATACAATCATGTAAGCGACATCACAAAAGTGGAAACAATAAGGAGGACTTCACAGGGTGGAGCATACATGAATTCATCCCAAAGGAGTGATCGTATGAAGTTTATCATTACCGGCAAGAACATCAATGTAACAAACGGTCTGAGGAACCAGGTTGAGGAGAAGATAGGCAAGCTTGAACGTTATTTTACACCGGACACCGAGGTTCATGCGACCTTAAGCGTCGACAAGGATATACAGAAGATCGAAGTCACCATCCCGGTCAAGGGAAACATAATCAGAGCCGAGGAATCCAGCCCCGACATGTACGCATCGATCGACATGGTCGAAGATGTTATCGAGAAGCAGCTCAAAAAGTATAAGAATAAGATCATAGACAGCAAACAGGCGGGCGAAGGCCTGAGCCGCGCATTTATAGAGGAGGAGTACGAAGAGGACGATACGATCCGGATTGAGAGAGTCAAGAAGTTCGCTATGAAGCCGATGGATCCAGAAGAGGCATGCATCCAGATGGAGCTGCTCGGACATAATTTCTATGTATTCCGCAACAGTGACACGGATGAGGTCAACGTAGTATACAAGCGCTACGACGGAGCGTTCGGACTGATCGAGCCCGAGTTTTAGTTCAGAGTTACTAACGTGACCGGTCCCGGGCATGGCTGACGATAGCCGCGGTGCCGCACAGACGGACACATCTGCCTTAGGAAGTACCGGTTACGGACATGATCTGGGGCTGCCGCACCAAACGGTGCGGCAGCCCCTTTTTGCCTATGATGTCTGTATGAACCGGATCAGTTTACCGAGATCCTGAACGTGACGGGATAATCACTCGCGATCGCGGGAGCGGAAATATGCAGGCCATCAGCATCACGAGTGACATCGGGCTCGGTATCAAAGCCTAATGCCCTGACATCCCGGATGATGCCTGAGAAAACAGGCGTATTTCCGGGAGCGGCTTCGGCGAGGGATTTGATCGTGACGCGTCCGTCTTCGGGCCATTTGAGGACGAAGGCATATATGCATCCGTTGCCCGCGGTAAAGCGGATGTCCTCCGGAGTATATTCGGCCTGGTTTCCTTCGGCGAACTGCCCCTCAACGGTCTTTGTCGGGCCTTCGCCGCACGAGCGCCATACCTTTGAGCCGTAGATGGCTTCACCGTTGGACTTCATCCACCTGCCGACCGCTTTGAGTATCGCAACATCCTCATCGCAGATCGTTCCGTCGGACTTCGGGCCGATGTTTAAGAGCAGGCGGCCGTTCTTGCTGACGATGTCGATGAGGTTCTGCACGATCTCTTTCGGGTCCTTGTATTCGTTTTCGGTGGTATAGCACCAGGAATTGTTGGCCGTGGCGGTGTCGGTCTGCCATACGTAGGGCTTGACGTCGGCGAATTTGCCGCGCTCCACATCGGGAACCGCGGTGCCGAAAGCAAAGGCCTCATGCTTGTAGTTGATAACGGCGGGAATGCCGAACTCTTCGGCGCGGTTGTAGTAGTAAGCCGCGAATTTGCGCAGGTACGGCTTTACCGACGAGTGGTGGATCCACCAGTCGAAATAGAATATCGAGGGTTTGTATTTATCGACGAGCTCGCAGCAGCGCACGAGCCAGTCCTCGAGATAATCCGCGGTGGGAATGGGCTCGCTGAAGGAGTCGTGCATGTCTTCGATAGGCATGGCGGGCCAGTAGAAATCGCCTTCTTTCTCGGCGTCGGTGATATCGCTCTCGAACTCGCGGCCCGGTCCCATAAAGAACCAGTGCTCCACTCGGTGCGAAGAACAGCCTGCGAGCAGGCCTTTTTTGCGCGCGGACTCATGCAGCTCGCCGAGCACGTTTCTGTGGGGACCCATCTCGACCGAGTTCCAGTGCGAGATCTCGGTCCCGTACATTTGGAAGCCGTCGTGATGCTCGGCGACCGGCACCATGTACTGGAAACCTGCCTCTTTGAACAGGTCCGTCCATTCGTCCGGATCGAACCGCTCTGCCCTGAACATCGGGATATAATCCTTATAGCCGAAATCCTTGTGCGGGCCGTAGGTCTTCACGTGATGCTCAAACTCACGGCTGCCCTGAACGTACATGTTCCTCGAGTACCATTCGTTTGCGTAGGCGGGAACCGAGAAAATGCCCCAGTGGATGAAAACTCCGAATTTGCAGTCGCTGTATTCGCCGGGAACGCGGTACTGCGCGAGCGACTCCCAGGTGTCCTTGTATCTGCCCGCAGCGATGCATTCATCGATCTTTTTGAGATAGTCTTTTTTGAAGCTGTTCATAAAATGCCTTTCCCGGGGCGCGCCCCGCATAAAACTTATTCCGAAATCTATTCTAAGGTAAGCCGTTCGCACCCGCAACCCGATTTTTTGTTCAAAAAACGTTTACAATTCAGAGAATTATGCATGCTTTACTATTGGGCGCAAAGATGGTAAAATAATATGGATAATGACAGTTTATGACCTGTCGTTATCTACTATGTTTCAAACTGAGAGGATTTCTAAATGAGCAACGAAAATGTCGCAAATACTGCAGTTGAAGAGGTTTCCGGAGGATTCACCGGCGGTTACATCACCGGCGGAGGAGAGCGTAAGACTCTTTGGCAGAAAATATTCGGAACGCGCAGTGAACGCGAGATCAAAAGAATAGACGGCATCAAGGAAAAGGTGCTTTCCCTTGAGCAGGAGATGCGCAACAAGACGGACGACGAGCTGAGGGCCATGACGACTAAGTTCAAGGACAGGCTCGCGGCGGGCGAGACGCTCGACGACATCCTGCCCGAGGCATATGCGACGGTCAGGGAGGCCGGCGACAGGACACTGGGCCTGCGTGCGTTCCCCTGCCAGATCCTCGGCGCGATCGTGCTCCATCAGGGCCGTATCGCCGAGATGTTCACCGGTGAAGGTAAAACCCTCACTTCGTCTATGGTAATCTACCTCAACGCGCTCGAGGGCAAGGGCGTGCATGTTGTCACGGTCAACGATTACCTGGCTAAGCGTGATGCCGAGAACATGGGCAATATCTACGAGTTCCTCGGCGTTTCCTGCGGCTACATCCTTAACAGCATGGACAACGACGAGCGCCGTGAGGCCTATGCGAAGGATATCACCTACGGTACGAATAACGAATTCGGTTTCGACTACCTGCGTGACAACATGGTCATCTACAAGGAGCGCATGGTTCAGCGCGGCCTGCATTTCGCGGTCATCGACGAGGTCGACTCCGTATTGATAGATGAGGCGAGAACACCTCTTATCATTTCCGGTCAGTCCGGCAAATCGAACAAGCTCTACGAGATGTGCGACATCCTGGCCAACCAGCTGGTAAAGGGTACCGAGACCGAGCTCTCGAAGATGGACACCATCATGGCCGCGAAGTTCGGCGAGGACATCTCGCAGGAGACCGGTGATTTTGTTGTCAATGAAAAGGAGAAAACCGTCAACCTGACCCAGGAAGGCGTTAAAAAGGTTGAGCAGTTCTTCCATATCGATAACTTTGCCGATGTCGAGAACCTCGAGATACAGCATCACATCATCCTGGCGCTGCGCGCGCATTACCTGATGTTCAGGGACAAGGA
>JAEEGH010014785.1_pt1 | contig 17069 bp, 15 predicted proteins | sample 9134181 | NCBI WGS metagenome assembly JAEEGH01 (sample SAMN16246544, study PRJNA631951) | gut metagenome | biome: gut microbiome; feature: rumen; material: DP-attached | host: Bos | place: Iran: Karaj | collected 2018-10
GAGCAGCAAGCGCAATCTACGATATTACATCTATCGAGTTCACCATGGATAATTAAACAGCATTCCACCGAAAAAGACGAAAAAAGCCCTGTCGAATTCGGCAGGGCTTTTTTCGTCTTTTCATTACAACTATAGGGGTTTTCTATAAACCACCCCCTTGGGGCCTCACCCCTGCCGCCTTCGGGCTGGCGGGGATTTCTTTTTCTTGTTATGTCGGGAAAAATGTGTATCTTTGCAAACTGAAAGAGCGAATAATTATGCTAAGCACACAGGACATAATAACACTACTGGATGGTTTCTTGCCTTACGCAAAAGACCGATATGGCATTACACGTTTGGGTGTGTTTGGCTCTGTGGCAAGAGGGGAACAGACCGAGGGTAGCGATGTAGATGTATGCTATGAGGGGCGTGCCCTTTCGTTGCTTACTCTCGACAGGCTGCAATGTGAGCTCGAAGAGCTATTAAAATGTCCTGTCGATGCTGTGAGGATACGTGAAAATATGAATCCTGCACTCCTTGCCCAAATAAGAAAGGAGGGTCTGTATGTACAATAAGGACTTGGTTTCAAGTAGCATTCAACAGATACAGTCTCTTCTGAGCACCATCTCCGCACGAACAGATAATATAAAAAATGTCGACGATTTTCTATCCTCACCCAATGGGATGATACTTCTTGATGCTGTATGTATGAATCTGATTGCCCTCGGTGAGGCAGTAAAAAACCTTGACAAGGTGTCCAATGGCGAATTATTGATAAAATATAATCAGATTCAATGGGGAGGAATCATGCGTATGCGTGACAAGATAGCGCATCATTATTTTGAAGTTGATGCCGAAGTGGTTTTACTGACCGTAAAGGAAGACATCCCCTTTGTAAAGACAGTTGTTGAAAAAATTGCATCAGATCTATAATAACCTTTCACGGTGTCATCTCCCATGAATTAGCTTAACTTGTAATAGTACCATCCTACCCTGCCGCCCTCGGGCTGGCGGGGATTTCTTTTTCTTGTTATGTCGGGAAAAAAGTGTATCTTTGCAAACTGAAAGGAGACATGAAAATGAGTACTGCAACGTATAGCAATCCGGCAATGAACAATCTTTGGAACTACATTCAAGGATTGTCTCTTTCTGCCAGCGACCGCCAATGGCTTGCCGATAGGCTTGTTGAGAAGACTGATGAACAGCAGACGGCAAAGTCCGAGAAAGAACTGGTATTCCCACACTTCAACGACGGCTTTGTACCATCAGAAAGCCTTCTTTCAATGGTGTTAGGACCACTGCCTGAAGGGTTCGACATCGACAAAGAATTTGAACTAATGTGGGAGGAACGGGCCAAATGAAAGTGTTTCTTGACACAAATGTTGTTATTGACTTCATCTGTAAAAGAGAGCCATTCTTTACAGATGCAAAAAACATTTTTGTCTTGCACGAAAGAGGGGAAATTGAATGCTGTGTTTCTGCTCTCACCATTATCAATTGTGCATATATCATGCGCAAAGCATTCGATAAAAAAGAAGTATTACGAGTTGTTGGACTATTGTGCAAAAGGCTCAATGTGTCTGCTATAAACAAGTCAATCATAATGGATGCCGTCAAAAAGCAGACTTATGACTTTGAAGACACTGTGCAATACCTGTCAGCATTGCCATACCAACCAGACGTAATCCTTACTCGTGACAAGAAAGGCTTTGCTGATTTAGGCATTTTGGTGATGACCCCTGCCGAATTTGTTGCAAGGAGCCGAATGTAATATTGCTCAAAAAGAATAACTCACAAAAATCAACTATAATGTAGACAGAAGAAATAGTATAACATAATTGAGCTAACCGCCCATCTTCTTGTTGTAGGAATCTGGACAATTCCATGCTTGATGAGAAAGGCTCGCGGGATGTTCACGCCACGGGCGTGGATTATTCGCACCTTATTAATCAAGCAGGCAGTCCAGAGCCACTACAACTAATAAGGAGCAATAAAAGAATAATTCAACGCCTTTTTCCGTTAAGCCGAGTGCAGTGGAGTCTCATCTTATGCCGAGGCGCGAAAAAGGTGAATACAAACAAGTAAACGCCTTAATATGAAACAGAAACTAATCCTTTTCTTTATTTTGACAATTGTATTGGTAACGCCGAAAGAGGCTGTTGCCTATGATTTTAGTGCAGTAGCTCCAAGTGGTCAGACTTTGTATTTCAATATTGTTGGTGGGAATGCACAAGTCACATATCCACTTTTTTCAAATCATGACTATTATTATGGGTATACAAAGCCAACAGGAAATCTGTCTATTCCCGATAGTGTTTTGTATGGTGGAAATACATATTCCGTCACCTCCATAGGAGATAGAGCATTCTATGGTTGTAGCGGCCTGGCATCTATAACCATCCCCAACTCCGTCACTTCTATTGATACCTTTGCGTTCTATGGTTGTAGTGGATTGTTGTCTGTAACTATACCCAAATTCGTCACTTATCTCGGTTTTTTTGCATTTGGGAATTGTAGTAATTTGACAATAGTGAATTTTAATGCTGATAGTTGTGTTCAGGCTGGATATGCCGATGATTACGGTAATAATTCAACTGTATTTAGTGGTTGTACGAATCTCTCAACAATAAACTTTGGGAATAATGTTACATCTATTCCCTCATTTCTTTGTTATGATTTACGCGGAATAGCTACTGTCAACATTCCAGACTCCGTTACCAAAATCGGGGATTATGCTTTTTCAAATTGTCGTGGACTAACATCTGTATCTATTGGTAACTCCGTTACCAACATTGGAAACTATGCTTTTTCTAATTGTCGTTGGCTAACTTCTGTTACAATTCCTAACTTCGTTACTTCCATTGGAAAGGGAGCGTTTAAAGGTTGCAGCGGACTAACAACTGTTTATTTCAATGCGGAATGTTGTGTCAAAGCAGGATATGCTTCCTCAGGAAATGGTTTTCCCGTATTTGGAAATTGCACTAATTTTTCGACAATAAAATTCGGTAATAACGTAACTAGCATTCCAAGTCATCTATGTTATGGCTGTGTTGGATTAACAGATATTGAGATACCTGATTCAATTATTACTGTTGGGACTGCTGCATTTAAAGAATGCGATCATTTGACAAATATCATATTGGGAACAGGACTTTCAACTATAGAAGACTTCGCATTCTATGGATGCATTCAGATGGTTCGAATTAAGTCAAAATTATCAAGTCCACCGACAGTGTATGCCAATACGTTTCTTGGTCTGAACGACGATGTCATCCTCAACGTCCCCTGTGATGCTGCAAATGAGTATGAGAATGCTGCCTATTGGTTTAGGTTTAACATCCAAGAAGATATAATGTATGATTTCTACGCCACGAGCAGCAACCCAGCAAGAGGAACGGTAACTATTATTACTGAGCCGACATGCGATTATAGAGAGGCCCAGGTGCAGGCCAATGCCTATCATGGCTACCATTTTGACCATTGGAGCGACGGGAATACTGACAATCCTCGGTATATTGTGGTGTTGCAAGATACCCACTTGGTGGCTTACTTTGCATCAGACAATGGGGAGGATGAGGGCATTGAGGAAGCCACGGAAGAGAGAGTAAAACTCTATCAGCGCAACGGGCAGATAGTGGTGGCGGGGGCTGAGGGCTACACTGTCTGTCTCTACGACGTGGTGGGGCGGTTGCTGGCTACCAGACGCGAGACGGCACAGGAGGTACTGCTCGATGTGCCCGCCTCGGGTGCCTACCTCGTTAAGATTGGCGACGCTCCCGCAAGGAGGATTGTAGTGAGAAGGTAAGTTTATTGAGTAATAAAACTCCAACCCGCCTTTGAGCAAGACCCAAAGGCGGGTTGTTTCTTCACCCACTTTACGATATGGCTATCTCAGCATCCACAGTCGGAATACAGGGTCGGCAAACCTAACGCTCTTTCCATTCTTCTCTATCAGTTCTTTCTTGATAAGCGTTTCCTGTATCCTGCTTATGTTCGACTTTGAGCCAAGATTGTATTTCTTTAGGATTTCTGCTGATGTAAAGTCGTCCGTCTCACCTGCCGCCATTGCTTTCAAGAAATTCAGTTGATACTGCGACAAACCTTCCGTCTGTTGGATAAACAACAGGGAATTTTGGTCAATTAAGTCTCTTACAGCTGTGTCTATTGCTTCTTCGCTAACCTCTGTGTCACTGCACAGCATTACGTTCCATGCTAATTGTTGGACATACGATGATTGGTTTTCTACTGTATCACAAATTCTTACCACCTGATCACTGGTTATCTTTTGTCCTTTTTCTTCGAATTTCCGAATAATAAACGGTGTCCAGTCAGCGGTAGGTATGGGCCGTAAGAAGAGAATGTCACCAAATTGATAGAAAGGCATTCGCTTGTTTTGGAATAGGTCTGCCAGCATGTGTTTCTTGCTTCCGAATAAACAATAGGAACAATTCTGCTGCAACTGCCATACACCACGTATGCGTTTTTGTAGTGCTATTGAATCTGTGAACGAGCCTATCTGCTGAAATTCATCAATACACACTACAATATGCTTTCCAATCTTCTGTGCTATTTTTTCAGGCAATTGAAGGATTTCCTCAGGTGAATAGTCTTTAGGAGTGATACCCAACGATACGGACATCTCGTTTCTTGGGTCAGGACCGAATGATATTTTTGGTGTCAAACGGGTCAAAAACTCCTTGATATTCTGTAATAGCAGTTCACCCTTGTTAGATGTCTGTTTCAAGAGGGCCGACACTAGTTTGTTATAGAATTCGTATTCTGTGCGGCAATCGTAGATGTCTAAGTATATGACAGCAACGATTGAAGTGTCAACTTTAGAAATGACATGCCTCACCAACGAGGTTTTTCCCATTCTACGTGGGGATATCAGGATTACATTTTGACCGTTTTCAAAGTTGCGTATCAAACGCCTACTTTCATCCACTCTGTCTGTAAAATTCTCTCCATCAACGGCTACACCGTACACAAAAGATTTCTTCATGATAGGTAATTCTTATTAATTCCGATTGCAAAAATACGATTTTTTTCAAAAGTACACAAAGTTGTGGTCCACAAAGTTGTGAACTTTACTCTAAAAAAATGATGAGAGATTGATTTACAGATTAATGAAACAAAGAAAGTAGTGACAGAAATGCCGTTTTTCTATGCTTATTTCTTCCCGTATTTTTCCTTGAAATAGGCGTTCTCTTTCTCGCGACGGCGGTTCCAGCGCACCTGCAGCCAAGAGGAGACAATGGCAATGACTGCGCTCAATACTATGTCCAGCGGTATCTCCCACCACGAGAACGTCTTGAGGAAGAAGATGTCGATAACCCAATCAGCCACAGAAAGGACTATCAAGATTAATACATATTCGATAAAATAGTATTTAAAAACCTTTTCTTTGTTTTTTAATAGCAATAGTCTGCCTTCTTCAATGTGGTTGTCCATAGTAATTGTTCCTGATATTATTACAATAACTCAGAATGGTCGTCTTTATTGTACTGGAAAAAGGAAAAAGTAATGTATAAGATGAGTTTTATTTATTTGTTTTCATTGTCGTTTTTTCTTCTCCGCTGACGCTATCGAAGTGCCACTGGCACTTCTTCACTTCGGGACGCAGGTTGGTTACATCTTGATTATCACCGCACTGCGCATTACGGTTTGTACGGTGTTATGCAGCGTCTCACCTCTACGAGGTGATTTATTGAAGTCCCTTTTTTTAATATTTTGCAGTTTTTTTGTATCTTTGCATTGTGAAATCAATTCTTACAAAGATGAAGAGACTCTGTATTATCGCACTTTTTGCGGCTTTGGTCATGGGTTGCTCCAACACCCCAAAAGCCTATCCCGATTTGAAATTCATGTCGTTTAACATCCGCCTCGGCAGCCAGTGGGCCGAGAACGAGGACGGTCCCAACGCTTGGTCGCAACGCAAGGAGGCTGTGGTGGCCATGATTCTGAAAGAGGCTCCCGACGCCATCGGGATGCAGGAGGTTCTGCCCCACCAGTTCATTTACCTCGACAGCGCCTTGTCTGGAATGTATAAGGGCGTCGGCGTGGGCCGCGACAACGGGCTGCCCGCCACCGATACCGCCTGCGAAGGCGAAATCATGTGCATCTTCTACCGCACCGACCGCCTCGAGCTCCTCGACCAGCACTCCTACTGGCTGAGCGAGACCCCCGACAGCGTCAGCTTCGGATGGGATGCCGCCTGCCGCCGTACCGTCACCATGGGTCTGTTCCATGACCTCATGACCGACAGCAATTTCGCCTATCTCAACACCCACCTCGACCACGTAGGCCCCGCAGCCCGACGCAACTCCATTCTCGAACTCTGCACGCTGTGCGACACCTACCCCGGCCGCGTCATCCTTGGCGGCGATATGAACTCCACTTTGGAGGACAGCATCTTCCTCCCCTTGACCGCTGCCAAACTCATCTCCGCCCGCGACATTGCCGACACCACCGATAACGCCACCACCTACAATGCCTTTGGCAAAGCCGAGGGCAAGCAAATCGACCACTTCTTCGTCCGCGGATGGTCGAAGGTGCCGCTCTTCCGCACCCTCGACGGCGACTACGGTGTGCCTTATATTTCCGACCATTATCCCATTATAACAACCCTCGGATATTAATCAGGCCATGAATAAAAGAATTATCCTCTTCCTGTCACTTGCCATGCTGATTGCCGGCAGTGCCTTTGCCCAGAACAGCCAGAGCGGCAAATCCCGCACCAAGACTGACAAGAATGCCGTTCCGATCCATCTTGCCTCGGCCAGCATCGACTCCGCAGCCGATGCCGCCGCCATCGCCCGCATGAAGCACAAGATGGACTCCATCCGTCGCCACCGTCCCACCGTGGCTCTCGTGCTGGCTGGCGGAGGCGCCAAGGGGGCAGCCCATGTGGGTGCCCTCGAGTATATCGAAGAACTGGGCATCCCCATCGACATGGTGCTCGGCACCAGCATGGGCGGCCTGGTAGGCGGCCTGGTGGCCATGGGCTACTCCAGCAAAGAAATCGACACCATCCTCACCACCACCAACTGGGGCGTGATGCTCAGCGACCAGGTGCCCGTCAACAAGATGTCGTACATGCGGCGCAAATACAACGAGACCTACTTCATCCGCTCCCCCTTCCGCTACGAGAGCGAAGAATGGGAACGCCGGCAGCGCGAAGACTATATCACCCGCAAGGCCAACGAGACCGCCAATCCCCTCACCTCCTCCGAGATGGGACAGGTTTACACCGCCAACCTCATAGCCAACCTCCCCGACGGCTACATCTACGGCTACAATGTCAACAACACCATCAACAGCCTCACGGTGGGCTACCAGGACTCTATGGACTTCTGCGACCTGCCCATCCCCTACTGCTGCGTAGCCACCGACCTGGTCACGATGAAAGCCAAATACTGGACACACGGACATCTGGCCGATGCCATGCGCTCCACCATGTCCATCCCATTCTTCTTCACGCCCGTCCGTCAGGATGGACGCATCTACATCGACGGCGGCACCCGCAACAACTTCCCCACCGATATGGCACGCGCCATGGGAGCCGACTACATCATCGGCGTTGACCTCAGCCAGCCCCGCACCTATTCCGAAATCAGTGGCATGGCCAACCTCCTCATGCAGTGCATCGCACTGATGGGCAAAGACGCTTTCGACAACAACCTCCCTCTGGCCGACGTCTATATCCATCCCGACATGTCGGGCATGAACATGATGAGCTTCGACTCCGCCTCCATTGCCGAATGCCTCCACCGCGGCTATGTCGCCGCACAGAGCCAAGCTGAGGGGCTTGACGCCATCCTGCAGAAGGTCGGAACCATCAAAAGCCGTCCGCTCAACAACACCCCCGGCATCAATATCCACAACCGCAAAGTGGTCATCGGCAACGTCGTTTACAACGGTATCAACCCCGACATTGTCTCCTACTTTGAGAAAAACAGCAGCATTCAAAAAGGCCATGCCTACAGCAGCGACGACATCGAGGAAGAGCTCGCCCTCATGTACGGCTCAGGACTCTTCGACCAAGTGTCCTACAGCCTCTACGGCGACAAGGAGCCCTTCACCCTCGCCTTCCACTGCAAGCGCGGCCCCATCCACCAGTTCGGTTTCGGACTGCGGTTCGACACCAAAACCATGCTCTCCGCAGCCTTCAACATCGGCTTCAACCGACGCAAACTCTCCGGCTTCAAAGCCGACATCTCAGCCGTCATCGGCAACAACCCCTCCGCCACCGTCAACGTACTATACGCTTTCCTCAACGGTCCTTCGGTAGGACTCAACATCCACACCCGCTACCAGACCATCGAGCAGTACTCGGCCCAGACCCATCTCGCCGAAGGATTCAACACACTGACATCTTGGTACAACACTGCCGACCTCTACAGCCTCACCCACTCTTGGCGCCACGGTGCCATACGGTTGGGTGTCAAATTCTATGTTTCACCCTTCGAGCGGAAAACCGCTTTCGAACCCGTCTATATATGGCATGTGAAATACGACACAACCCAAGTAGGCGGTAACTACATCATAGATACCAGCTACTATGTCGGCGACACGCTCAGAAGATCGTGGAACGGCATGCGTGCCGACTCTGTAAACAACTGGGACCACTTCGTCGTCGCCCCCTACTTCGAAGCCACTTACGACAACACCGACGACAGCTACTTCCCCACCAAAGGCATCAACGCCCGCTTCCGTTACGACTATTACATCTACCACTACTGCTACCCTGACGCATGGTATAATACGATCGAGCACATTTACTTTAGATCCAACAACATCAATGCCCATATCAAGGCCGCCATCCCTGTTGCCAAAGCCTTCACCATCCTGCCCTCGCTCTGGCTCCACTCCAACATCCAGTTATTCGAAGGCAGAATCGTCGAAGGCATAGTCCCTTCATGGATGGAAAGCTATATCGGAGGCATCACCCCCGGACGATTCTACGAGAACCAACTTCCATACATCGGCTACAATATGCCTCACTTCTTCTCCTACTCCCATGCCGAAGTTGTGGCCAATATCGATTTCCGCTGGCAAATCGCCCCCAAAGACTACATCTCCTTCACCGTTGCCGGATTCAGCACATTGGCCGGCGATATCGATGCTGAGGAAGCCTCCGCGTATCGCTTGAACACCCTTACCGACTATGCCTTTGCAATACAATACGGCCACAAATCATTCATCGGTCCCATCTTGTTCAACATACACTGGTCCCGCTACAACCAGCCCTCGCCCTGGGGTGTTTACCTCAGCGCAGGGTTTGATTTCTGACACCTAACACTAAAAGAAAAGGGTTAAAGTACCGTGTGTTCCAACAGGGTATAGACTCCAAGGCCTATCAGCACAACGCCCGCCACCACACCGGCAATCTTCTCCGGCACCGGCACGTTGCGTTTGCCCAGATACCAGCCCGTCAGCGAAACGAGGAACGTGACAAACATAATCATCGCCACAGTGAAGAGGGTCTGCGACAGCGTGCTGTCCAAGCCGAAGCCGATACCCACCACAAAGGCATCGATGCTGGTGGCAATGCCCAGCACACACATGGTGCCGAAACTGGTGACATCAAGCACCTTATCGTCTTCCTTGGCAAAGAGGGCATCCCATATCATCTTGCCGCCCACGGCAAGCAGCAAACCGAAGGCTATCCAATGGTCCACAGCGGCCACAACATCCTTGAACGCCGCGCCCAGCAGCGCACCCAGCAGCGGAAACAGCCCTTGGAAAAAGGCAAACACCACTGCCATCAGCAGTCCCCGTCGAAAAACCATCTTGCTGCGGAAACTGCTGGTGGTGGACACCACAAGGCTATCCACACACAAAGCCAATGCAATCAAAAACGCCTCAACTACAACCATCTGCCAACTAATTGTCCTGCACCGTTGCTTTTTGCTTCTTGGGGAAAAGCAGCGAAAGGGCAATCGAACCCACCAGGATGCCGAGGATGACCATCAGCGAAGCAATCGTGCTAATCTCCAAACCGAAGAACTCGTGCCCTATCATCTTGACACCGATAAAGCACAGCAGCACGCCCAGGCCGTATTTCAGCAGCCAGAACATGTCCGTCACATTGCTCAGCAGGAAGAACAGCGACCGCAGTCCCATGATGGCAAAAATATTGGAGAAATAAACGATATAGGTGTCGGTGGTCACTGAGAACACTGCCGGGATACTATCGACGGCAAAAATCACATCCGAGAACTCAATCACCAGCAGCACCAGGAACAACGGAGTCATATACACACGACCGTCTTGCTTGATGAAAAAGTCGTGGCCGTGGGTATGACGGCTCACGGGCAAGAAACGGCTGGCCAGTTTCACCACCGGATGGTTGGCTGTGTCAATGTGTTTATCGCCTTTATCGCGGAACATCTTGATACCGCTGTAAATCAATATAACACCGAAGATGGCAAGCACCCACGAGAACTTGTGGATAACCGCACCAAGCAGGAAGATGAAAAGGAACCTCATCACAATGGCACCCAGAATGCCCCAGAACAGGATACGGTGATAATACTGCTTGTCGATACCGAAGCTGACAAAAATCATAATCATCACAAAGATGTTGTCAATCGACAGCGTCTCCTCAAGGAAATAGCCAGCCAGATACTGCGAGAAAATCTCCTTGCGATACACCTCCAGCGCCGCCGCATAGTCCATGCCGGCACTGATGTGCGACGCCAGCGTGCCGCCCTCAATATATTGCAGCAAGTCGTCCATGCAGGTGATGCCGTGCACCCACTCCGCCTTGAACCTCAGCAGCAGACCGAACAGCATGGCCAGCGTCACCCAGATGCCTGTCCAGATGGCCGCCTCCTTAATCTTAATCACATGGTCTTTCTTGTGAAACACGCCCAAATCCATGGCCAGCATCAGAATGATGAAAACCATGAAGGCTCCGAAGAAGATAAATCTCGATGTCATATTCCGTTCTTTATTATTCTATTTGTTTGTTGTTCCGAGAGAGATGGCCGGAAAAAAGAAAAGACCACAGACGCGGCAACCCGCACCTATGAGTCTCATTGCTTGCGAGCGATACCAAGCCTTTGCAGGCCAGGGATTTGTTGACATCGTTCACGGCCTCTGCCGCCAATTACTCCCTCATAAAACAATTTGCAAAAATACGAATAAAATTCCAAAAAACATGTTTTTCTCATCATTTTCCTAAAACAAACCATACACCATACATACAAAACACAATGATTATCAAAACAATATATCGTCATCACTTTCTGCTGTCCCAGTCTTGTTTTCTTCCCGGCCCGACTGTCGTTTCCCATTTATTCCTCAAAAAATAAGAATAAACCAATGCAAAACCGTAAAGACACTGATACTCCGTATTTTCCTCGCTCGTTCCACGGTTGTTCTTCGCTTGTTCTTCGCTTTAAAAGCGAAGAACGAGCGGAGAACGAGCGAAGAACGAAGGGAGCATCTCTTGCCCAACGGCGGTAGCCTAACGAAGGGGAAAATTGTCAAAACTATAGGTTTAGAAGTCGGTCTAATGACCGATTTGTGTTTAGCGATTGGAGCTATAACGAACTGATAAACAAACTGCCAACGGATGCCGACATGCTATCTGTCGACACACAGCTTGTTGCCTTCGAGCGTCAGGCGGCGGCCCTCGGCTTCGGGATGCTGCTGCAGGTAGCAGTGCGCCACCAGTCCCATAGTGTGGCGCAGGTTCAGCTCGCTCACAAAGACGGCGCCGTCCTCTGTCCGGATGCAATCTACACCCAACGGGCCTTCGTAGTGCGGTGCGATGTGGAGGGTCAGCCACTCTTCCAGCTCAGTCTTCTCCCGGTCGGCAAAGCCTGTGCGCGCGGCTATTGCCTCGTCGCTAAGTAGTAGATTGGAGCGATAGACCCCTTTCTCGGACTGAAAAAGTGAATAGCCCACAAAGAGCAGGTGGCCACCCTGTACACTGTATTCGAGGGCAAAATCGTCGGCCACCCTGCGCCGAGGCTCGGCAATGACACATCGCTGTTCACGGACCACCTTGTCCATCCAGCGGATGTCGTGCTCGGTCATACGGCTGCCAATCCAGCGCAACCCGCGCCCAGAGCCCGACCACGGGGCTTTCAGCACCACGTCGCCATGCAGCGCAAGCATTTCCTCCACTTCGTCGCGATGGGTGACGGCACAGCTTTCGGGCTGCAAAGGGAGCAGGGTGCTGCGGTGCTGCAGCTGCCGCCAGAGGTCGAGACGGCTGTCGTCGGGCATTGCTTCGGCGGGGATGCCAGCTTTGAGCAGCTGGGTCTTCAGGGTGATGTTCCAGCCCCACGGCACTATGGCAGGGTTTCCAGCACACTGCCAGCCTGCCCCGTCGGCCAAGGCGGCATAGGCCTGCCCCGCCTGGACGGACGGCACCGCCACCGCATCGGGATACACCACCTGCATAATCGAGGCTCCCTCGCGGGCAAACAGCAACGCCGACGAGGGCGGCATGAAGTGGCGGTTGCCGTTGGCAAGGCAGAGGTCGTGTTCGGGATTGAAGATGCAGAGCATGGGCAATGGCGGTGAAAAAGGCGAAAAAAAGAGGGGAAGACAAAAGCCTTCCCCCAACCTTTAAAATCCCTATGAAAAATTATTTGTTCACTTGGAATTTGGTGCAGCCGGTGGCGAAGAAATCGCAAATCTGGTTGGCGGCTGCAATACCGGCGTTGATGTTGGCCTCTTCGGTCTGGGCACCCATCTTTTTGGGTGTGGCGAAGTAGCGGCCTTCAAAAGCCTTGAACTCGGCATCGGCATCGGGCATGATGTCGGTGATGTATTTGAGGTCGGTGCGCTCAGCCATCAATTTGAGCAGTTCGGGCTCGTTGATGACTTCCTTGCGGGCACTGTTGACCAGAATACCTCCCTTGTGCATCTTGTTGACGAGGGCATAATTGATGCTCTGCTTGGTCTCGGCGGTAGCGGGGATGTGCAGGGAGACGATGTCGCAAGTCTCGAACAGAGCTTCCTGGCTGGGGACGGCCTTGGCCATCGCGCTGGAGTTGATCTGCTCGGCAGTGAGGAATGCGTCGTAGGCATAGACGTCCATGCCAAATCCCTTGGCGATACGGGCTACATTGCGTCCCACGTTACCGAAGGCGAGGATACCCAGTTTCTTGCCCATGAGCTCGGAGCCGCTCTTTCCGTTGTAGAAGTTGCGGACGGCATAGACAAGCATGCCCATAACCAGCTCGGCAACGGCGTTGCTGTTCTGACCGGGGGTGTTCATGGCCACAATGCCACGCTCGGTGCAGGCCTCGAGGTCGAGGTTGTCATAACCGGCACCGGCACGGACGACGATTTTCAGGTTTTTGGCGTGGTCGATGACCTCTCTGGTGACTTTGTCGGAGCGGACGATAAGAGCTTCGGCATCCTCAACAGCTGCGTAGAAGTCGTTCACGTCGGTGTATTTCTCGAGAAGAGCCAGTTCGTGGCCATTCTTCTCAACCACTTCGCGGATGCCGTCAACAGCGACTTTGGCGAAAGGTTTTTCGGTAGCAACTAAAACTTTCATGTTTGCTGTGTTTCTTTTATTTATTAGGAAAACTTAGGTTGTCCTTAGACATCCTAAGTTTTCCCGTGATTGATTATTATTTATGAGCTTTCTCGAAGTCCTGCATGCACTGGACGAGAGCCTCGACGGCCTCGATGGGACAAGCGTTGTAGAGGCTGGCACGGAAGCCGCCGACGCTGCGGTGACCCTTGATACCAACCATGCCGCGCTCCTTGGCGAAGGCCATGAAGTCGGCCTCGAGGTTCTCGCGACCCTCGGCCATCACCCAGCAGTGGTTCATGATGGAACGGTCTTCCTTCTCGACGGTGCCACGGAACATGGTGTTGCGGTCGATTTCCTCATAAAGCAGGGCGCTCTTCTTGAGGTTGATTTTTTCCATCTCAGCTACGCCGCCGATGGTGTTCTTAACCCATTTCAGGGTCTCGTGCATCACGAAGATGGCACTCACCGGAGGAGTGTTGAACATGGAGATGTTCTTGGCCTCTTCAGCAGCGTGGGTGCGGAAGTCCACCATGGTGGGCAGGGGGTTCATGTACTTGCGGTCGGTGATCTTGCCGAGGATGTCCTTGCGGACGATGTAGAAGGTGACACCGGCAGGGCCGACATTCTTCTGGGCACCGCCATAGATGAGACCATACTTCTTCACGTCGACGGGACGGCTCATGATGTCGGAGCTCATATCGGCAACAAGCATCACGTTGTTAATCTCGTTGGCGGCGAAGTCCTTGCGGATCTCGGTACCGTAGATGGTGTTGTTAGTGGTGATGTGGAAGTAGTCGGCATCAGCAGGAACGGTCCAACCCTTGGGGATGTAGCTGTAGGTCTTGTCCTCGGAAGAAGCGACAATCACGGTCTCGCCGAAGTTCTTAGCCTCTTTGGCGGCTTTCTTGGCCCACACACCAGTCTGCAGGTAAGCAGCTTTCTTGTTAAGAAGGTTGGCAGGGACATCCATAAAGCCAGTGCTGGCACCACCACCGAGGAAAAGGATTTCGTATTCGGCGGGGATGTTCAACAGGTCGCGCCACAGCTGGCGGGTTTCTTCCATGGTGCGCTCCCAGCCAGGAGTACGGTGGGAAATCTCGAGCAGACCGATACCGGTGTTGTCGAAGTCGCGAATGGCATTGATAGTGGACTCAATGGCCTCTTTGGGCAGGACGCAAGGACCTGCATTGAAATTATAAGCTGTTTTCATTTGATTTGAATTTAAATAGGTTATATTATAATTTTGATTTTTTTCCCAATTGTTTCAGACTGCAAAGTTACTCTTTTATTTTAATATATTAGTACTTTTTGATAAAAAAAATTTACAAACGGGTTCCACAGCCATGTGTAAGCACCTGTTCCGAACCGCCGCCGAGCAAGCGTCGCCGCAGGATTGCAGACCATGCGACCCACCTGCCCTCCGTCGGGGGGACCCGTTTTTTCCAACCAAAAACATGTGCTTGCAGAAGCATTCTTTTTAACCGTCGTTTGTGGATAAAAAAACATATTTTTGAAGATTAGCGAGTTAATAAAACACCCCTCTGAAAGGGGTGCATGATTATCAGCAGATTGAAAGCAAAACACTATAAACAAAACACTTATACACATTATCACTCCCCACTCCACTATTGTTCAACAAGTTGAAAATATTATCAACATTTTTCACCAAAGTGAGTAAAAAAACGAAAAAAAACATCAACTATTCAGAAAAAAATCGTATATTACGAGCAGACAAAAAGGGGGCAAAAAGGTAAAAAAGTTATTATTCAGCCCTTTTTACATACAAGCATTGTTCAGGCATGGCCAAATGACGCATGTGCTTTATAAAAAAAATCCCAATAATGCAAATTTATTTTTCACCCCAATAGGTGATAAAAATGTTGCAACTTTGCATTGTAGAAAACAAAAGTACAAACATACATAAGTAGAACAAAAACAGGGCGACTAACCGCCAACACATAATAATCGACAATATGGAGAAAGACTATCAGAGAGTATGGGCCGAGTGTCTTGGGTTTATCAAAGACAACCTGACCGGCAAGGAGAACGAGAAAGTGTTCAGCACATGGTTCGAACCCATCGTGCCGGTTAAGCTCGACGGCAATACATTAATAATACAAGTGCCCAGTCCCTTTTTCTATGAGTGGCTGGAGCAGAACTATGCCGACCTGCTGAAGAAAGCCATCCAGCTCACCCTGGGCAACGAGGCTGGGCTGCAATATAGCATCGTTATGGCCACAAGCATCTCGGAATCGCCTGTCACCACCCGCATGCCCTCCACGGGACGGCAGTCCACCATCAACCCGCCGAAGGACATACCGATGAACCTCAGCCACGGCGACAACCACGAGTTTCCCAACCCCTTTGTCATCCCCGGTCTCAAAAAGGTGCGCATCAACTCGCAGCTGAGTTCCACCTACACCCTCCACAACTATGTGGAAGGCGAGTGCAACCGTCTGGCACGCGCCGCAGGCTACGCCGTGGCAGAAAAACCCGGCAAGACCTCGTTCAACCCCCTCATGCTCCACGGCGGCGTAGGCTTGGGCAAAACCCACTTGGCCAACGCCATAGGTCTCAAGACAAAAGAGCTGCACCCCGAACTCACAGTCCTTTATGTCACATCGGAGCAGTTTATGCAGCAGTATATGGATGCCGGACGCAACGGCACCACCTCCGACTTTGTCCACTTCTACGAAATGGTTGACGTGCTTATTGTGGACGACATCCAGTTCTGGAGCAACAAAGCCGGCCGTACACAAGAGGCCTTCTTCCACATCTTCAACACCCTGCACCAAGCCAACAAACAGCTCATCATCACCAGCGACAAAGCACCCAGCGAGCTGCAGGGCCTCGAAACACGCCTCACCTCACGCCTCAAATGGGGACTGGCTGCCGAGCTGCTTCCTCCCGACGTGGAGACCCGCATGAACATCCTGCGCCAAAAACTCAACAACGACGGTGTGGAAATGCCCGACGAAGTCATTGAATACATTGCCTACAACATCAACACCAACGTCCGCGAACTGGAGGGAGCCCTCATCTCACTCATGGCACAGTCGTCGCTCAACCACCGCGACATCACCATCGACCTGGCTCGCCAAATGGTTGACAAGTTCGTCAAAAGCACCAACCGCGAAGTCACCATCGACTATATACAGAAAGTGGTCTGCGACTACTTCAACATCCCCATCGAGAGCATCCAGTCCCGCACCCGCAAACGCGAGATAGTCCAGGCTCGCCAGCTCACCATGTACTTTGCCAAGAAACTCACCAAATCCTCCCTCGCCATCATCGGCCTGCAGTGCGGCAACAAAGACCACGCCACCGTCCTCCACGCCTGCAAGACCGTCGCCAATCTGGCCGAAACCGACAAACAGTTCCGGGGCTGGATAGAGGAACTCGACAAGAAGTTCAAAGACTAGTCCCTCTGAACATGAAAGTACCCTTCAAGCCAGGCACACTCATCTACCCCCTTCCGGCCGTCATGGTTTCCTGCGGCGACCAGCCGGACAACTATAATATCGTCACAGTGGCCTGGACGGGTACCCTCTGCACCGACCCGCCCATGTGCTACATATCCCTG
>JAEEGH010014786.1_pt1 | contig 17069 bp, 14 predicted proteins | sample 9134181 | NCBI WGS metagenome assembly JAEEGH01 (sample SAMN16246544, study PRJNA631951) | gut metagenome | biome: gut microbiome; feature: rumen; material: DP-attached | host: Bos | place: Iran: Karaj | collected 2018-10
ATGGTAAATGATGATCAGTTCTTCCGTACCGTTTCCGTCAATATCATAAAAGAGATATCTGACTTCGTCATCCGTACAGCCCGCCGGCCATGCACGCTGGATCAGTTCGGTAGTAAGGCCTGTCTTTTCCACTTCCTCCACGGTAAGCCTGTCATCCTGTATACGCTTATACTTAAGCAGGATATCACTGTACTGTTCTTCTATCGTTTTTTCTTCGCCGCCTTCATTCTCTCCGGCATCCGGTACATCGATAACCGGAGGTTCATCTTCAGGTTCGGTTTCAACCTCATCCGGCTCTTCAACTGCTGTCGGTGTTACTTCCTCATTTATCTCAGTATCTTCGACCTCCTCCTCTTTACCGGAGCATGCAGTCAGTGCAAAAATCAGCGTCAGTATTATAGCAACGAACTTCTTTTTCATGTCTTTCATATCCCTTTCATCGTAAGTGATATACGCTTCTTAACCGGATCTACTCCGAGAACTTTTACTTCAACTATATCACCTACCGATACCACTTCCAGCGGATGTTTGATATAACGGTCCGCCATCTGTGATATATGTACCAGACCGTCCTGATGCACTCCTATATCCACAAAGGCACCAAAGTCGATGACATTCCTCACTGTTCCCTTAAGGATCATTCCTTCCTTAAGATCCTCCATGCTCATAACATCCGAACGGAGTATTGGCTTAGGCATATCTTCTCTGGGATCCCTCCCGGGCTTCTCCAGTTCTTTTATGATATCTTTTAAGGTGAGTTCACCTACGGACAGGTCTGCGGCCAGCTCCGATGTATTTTTTATTTTTGCTGAAAGTCCGGGCAGTCCTCCCTTTTTTATATCAGCCGTCGAATAACCAAGCTTTTCCAAAAGCTTCTTTGCTGCATCATAAGACTCCGGGTGTACCCCTGTCCCATCCAGCGGTTCCTTTGCATCCGTTATCCTTAAGAAACCGGCACACTGCTCGTAAGCCTTAGGTCCAAGCTTTGGAACATTTAAGAGGTCTTCCCTGGACTTAAACTTTCCATTCTCTTCCCTGTAATCAACGATATTTTTTGCAATAACCTTGCTGATTCCGGAAATATACTGAAGAAGTGGTGCTGATGCTGTATTGAGGTCTACACCTACTTTATTAACGCAGTCCTCAACTACACCCTCAAGGGTTTCGCCAAGCTTCTTCTGGTTCATGTCGTGCTGGTACTGACCAACACCGATTGACTTGGGATCGATCTTAACAAGTTCTGCCAAAGGATCCTGAAGTCTTCTTGCAATTGATGCAGCACTTCTTTGTCCTACATCAAACTGAGGGAACTCCTCTGTTGCCAGCTTACTTGCTGAGTAAACAGAAGCTCCTGCCTCATTGACGATAACGTACTGAAGAGGTCTGTCCAGCTCTTTGATAAGCTCAACAATAACCTGCTCTGATTCTCTTGATGCAGTTCCGTTACCTACAGAGATAAGATCTACATCATATTTATCTATGAGCTTTTTAAGCTCTGCCTTGGACTCCTCAACCTTGTTCTGGGGAGCTGTCGGGTAAATAACCTTGGTATCAAGAACCTTACCTGTGGGATCAACGATGGCAAGCTTACATCCTGTTCTGAAAGCAGGGTCCCATCCAAGAACAGTCTTGCCTGCAATTGGAGGCGCCATAAGGAGCTGAGTAAGATTCTTGCCAAATACAGTAATGGCTCCGTCCTCAGCCTTCTCTGTAAGCTCGTTTCTGATATCTCTTTCTATAGCAGGAGCTATGAGTCTTTCGTAAGCATCCTGATTGATCTCTTCGATAACCGGTGTGGTTATGGGGTTCTCGTTCTTTAACATCTTCTTGCCCAGGAACTGAAGTATCTGCTCCTCAGGAGCAACTATCTTAACAACAAGGAATTTCTCAGCCTCTCCTCTGTTGAGGGCAAGAACTCTGTGACCAAGTACCTTGCCGATTGGCTCCTCGTAATCGTAGTACATCTCATAAACTGACTGAGCCTTCTCATCCTTGGCCTTACTTGTAAGGATTCCGTGCTCCATTGTTGCTTCACGGATGTAAGTTCTAAAGTCAGCATTATCGGAAACATCCTCTGCAATGATGTCCATGGCACCCTGGAGCGCATCTGCTGCATTATCAACGCCTTTTTCAGGATCCACAAAAGCTGCTGCCTCGTCAGCAAGGGGCCTTGTTGTCTCCTGTGCAAGCAGTATATCAGCCAAAGGCTCAAGTCCCTTCTCTCTTGCAACAGAAGCCCTTGTCTTTCTCTTTGGTCTGTATGGAAGATAGAGATCCTCGATGGCAACCATTGTCTCTGCTGCCACGATCTTAGCCCTGAGTTCATCAGTCATCTTGCCCTGCTCTTCAATAGAAGCAAGAACCTGTTCTCTTCTCTCCTCAAGGCCTCTGAGGTACTTAAGTCTCTCATCAAGGTTACGCAGCTGCTCGTCGTTTAAAGAGCCTGTGACCTCTTTTCTGTATCGCGAAATAAATGGGATGGTGTTGCCCTCGTCAATAAGCTTGACTGCGGCCTCGACCTGCCACTTCTCAACATTAAGTTCCTCTTTGATCTTAAGTACAATATCCATGTAAAATTCCTCTTAATTTTTTATAAATAAACACACTCCCATATTATACCAAGCATTTCAGTCACATTTCAAGACTGGCGCATGGCGCATAAACATTGAAAAAATTGCGATTTTATTATAAAATCTATAGTAAGAATGAGGATTTGTGAGGAAAAGTTTTGATGGAAGACAATCAGCATGTAGTTTTGGCTGGTACTGCAATGGTTATGGGCCTTGTTTCCATCCCACTTTGTTTTTTTCTAAACCTTGGTGTTGTAGTGGGCGGAATAGCGGTGGTCCTGGCCATCCTGAGTAAGGGAACATTAGAGAAATACCTTCCTCAGGCCAAAAAAGCCATGATTTATGGAGCACTGGGTGTTGTGATCGGATATGGTGTCCTTGCTTACGATATGTACACAGTCATGACCAATCCTCAGGCAAGAGCACAGCTCAACACCATGTCAGAGAAGGTCAACGGCATCAGCTTTGACGATATGCTAAAGGAACTTGGTGTTTCTATAGATAACTGAGAGGTGCCTATGAGTATTATCGGTGGAATAGGTAGCGGATATGGAGCATATATGGGTGCTTATGGCATGGGTATGCCTGCATCCTATACTTCTGCGGGCGCTGCCTCTGAGACTGAGGCTCCTAAGGCCATTCTCAATCCGGGTGAATCCACCAAGGCCAATCCCGGCAAGCGAGTATCACCGGCAGAATGTGAAACCTGCAAGAACCGCAAATATCAGGACGGTTCCGATGAAATGGTTTCCTTTAAGACCGCACAGCATATAAGTCCTGAATCAGCAGGAGCCCGTGTCAGGGGACACGAGGCTGAGCACGTGAGCAATGCCTACAAGGACGCCGCCATGAACAACGGCAAGGTCCTTCAGGCTTCAGTTTCTCTTAAGACCGCAGTATGTCCTGAGTGCGGACGTGTCTATGTTTCAGGCGGGGAGACCTGTACCAAGATAGCGTACAGTAATGAAGAAAATCCTTATACACAGGCGAGAAAGGCCCAGAACAGGCAGGGGCTGTTGGGAGCAAATGTTGATCTCGCCGGATAAGGTGGGGAGCATTTATTTTGAACAGTTATAAATCAACGCAGCAGCTTAAAGCAATTGCCAAGGAGAAGTCCCTTGGCAAATACGGAACTCTTATCGGCGCCAATATCGTCATCTTTGCAATCCAGCTCATTGCATCAGGAATGTCAACCGCTTCCTCCACAGGAGGCATCCTTCTTATCATCATCAATAGCCTAATAGTTCTGATAATCAATATCCTTCTGGGACTTTTAGTGTCCGGCAAGGCTTATCTTTATATGAATCTTCTCTACAATCAGCCAGTTGCCACCTCTGACATTTTCTTTGGATTCAGACAGCAGCCGCAAAAGGCCGTCCTTATCCAGGCCGTCTTTGTCCTGGTTGACTTTATCGTAAGTATTCCCGCGCAGATCCTGCTTATCAAATATCAGATCTCGCCTGAAGTGAACGACATTATTTTTATGGTCTTTGCCCTGTCTGTGGGATTAATAATTAACCTTTTTGTTTATCTGACCTATTCCCAGGCATTCTTTATTCTCCACGATTTTCCAGACAAATCGGTAAAAGAGATCCTCGCTACCAGCAGACGTCTGATGAAAGGCAGCAAGATAAGGCTATTTTACCTTAACGTAACATTTATACCGCTATATATCTTTGGCTGTATCACTCTGTTTATCCCTCTTTTATGGATAGGCGTTTACAGATACGCCACAACCTGCGCATTCTATCAGGATCTCATCGCAACTGCCGCAGGAAAAGAAACAACATAACGCAAGGAAGGTAACTCTATGGACCTCATAGATGCAATCAAAGCAATAGATAAGCCCCATGAAGACGACGTCATGCACAGGCTCTTTACCCCCTGGGGAGAGAAGCTTGATCCGGCTAGCGTCCTTGAGGAATATCCACGCCCCCAGTTTGTCAGAAGCAGTTACATAAACTTAAACGGCTACTGGGATTATTGCATTGTTCCCATGGCCTCAGAATTTAAAAATGACGGCCTCAACAAGGCTTTTAGTGAACAGATGCCATCCCAGATGGATGGCCGTATACTTGTGCCCTTCTCCCCCGAATCCATACTCTCAGGCGTGGAGAAAAGGCTTCTTCCTGACCAGTATCTCTGGTACAAAAGAGAACTCCCAAAGCTTTCCAGAAGTGATGCAAGTTCACGATATCTCCTTCACTTTGGAGCAGTGGATCAGTTCGCAGACGTATTCATAAACGGCACCCATGTCGCTTCCCACAGCGGCGGGTATCTTCCCTTTACCGTGGACATCACGGATCAGCTTAATTTCTCAGAGGATAAAAAGACCTTTTTGGATAATACCCTCAGCGTAAGAGTCTCAGACACCAGCGACTCCTCTTATCACTCAAGAGGCAAGCAGACCCTTAGGCGCGGAGGAATGTACTACACCTGTCAGAGCGGAATATGGCAGAGTGTATGGTTGGAAGAAGTTCCTTCAACCTACATAAGAGAGCTTAAGATCCGCCCGGAGAGCGACCTTAAGACTCTCACCATCGAGGTATCAACCACTCGTCCCGCCAACGTAACAGTCAGTTTCCCCGGACAGGAAAAGACAATATCCCCTGAAAAAGCCGGTTCCTACGAGCCAATGTTTGATGGAGACTTCTCTTTTTCCTCAGACACATATCCAAGTCCGTTGGAAGACCACTCAACTGCGACACCTTCTTACTACAAATTTTCATTCACAATAGACAATCCACACCTGTGGAGCCCGGAGGATCCATATCTGTATCCTCTTCAGATACATACTGAGCTCGATCAGGTGACTTCATATTTTGCCATGAGAAGCTTTAGCGTGGAACCTGACAGCGAGGGCACTCCAAGGTTCTGCCTCAATCACAAGCCATACTTTCTCATGGGCGTCCTTGACCAGGGCTACTGGCCCGACGGCCTTTACACAGCTCCTTCGGACGATGCGCTTATTTTCGACATCAACGAGATGAAGCGCCTTCACTTTAACATGATGCGCAAGCACATCAAGGTGGAGTCGGCCCGCTGGTACTACCACTGCGACAGGCTGGGAATGATAGTCTGGCAGGACATGGTAAGTGGCGGTTCAAGCTATGCCAAGCCCGTGGTATCCTATCTTCCAACTCTTTTCCCAAAGGTCTTTGGAAGGATGAGCGATGGTCCTGCATATTACAAGACCTTTTCCCGTGGCTCAGCGGAGGGGCGCAGCGAATGGCTTACTGAGATGAAGGGTACAATCCATCACCTCTTTAACGTGCCCAGCATCGCCACCTGGGTTCTCTTTAACGAGGGCTGGGGACAGTTCAACGCCGCAGGCGCAACAATTATGGCAAAAGAGCTTGATGACTTGCGTCCAATTGATCAGGCAAGCGGCTGGTTTGATGAGGGAAGCGGAAATTTCAGAAGTGTTCACAACTACTTCAGGCCTCTTTCAGTAGAGAAGGAAAAAGAAAGAGCCTTTGTGATATCAGAATACGGCGGACTGGCCTGTCATATTGACGGCCACAGCAGCGTAGACAGGATTTATGGATATAAAAAATACGACACCCTGGATAACCTGGGCGTCGCATATTACAACCTTATTAACGCGGACCTTAAACCTCTTATTCCAAAGGGATTGTCCGGAGCTGTCTACACACAGCTAAGTGATGTCGAGGAAGAGGTCAACGGCCTTATGACATACGACCGCAGAATGACCAAGATCAATCCTGGCCTCGACCCTCACATGACCACTCATATCAACGAATAGAAATGCCTGATTCAATAAACCTCAACCTGTCCGCGGAATATCTTCTTTAACCTGTTCTTGACGGATATATAGGCAGGGATAAGGAAAATATCAGCAAGTATCCAGGCAATCGGGCTTGCAAAGCAGATAGCCGGGAATCCAAATATCGGTACAAGAACAACCGCAACAAGGGTTCTTCCTATCATCTCCATAACTCCTGCAAGCACTGCAAAGAGGGAGAAGCCCATGCCCTGGATAAGGAATCTTACAATATTAACAAGTGCCAGAGGAATATAAAAGGCACTGTTTACAATAAGATACAGGTGAGCATTGTCAAGACAGGCAACATCGCCGGCATCAAGGAAGATCATTGCAAAGTATCTTCCAAAGAAATACAACACCACGAAAGCAAGTATAGAATAGCCGGCCCCAAGCTTAACTGCTGCCACAAGCCCCTGCTGAAGGTGATCCAGCTTCTTGGCTCCCACATTCTGGCCGCCATATGTAGCCATTGTTGAGCCCAGGGCGTCAAAGGGAATGCAGAAGAACATACCCACCTTGGCAGCTGTTGTTACCGCTGCTGCCGCATCTACTCCAAGCGCATTTATGGCAGTCTGCAGGATAACGCTTCCTATAGCTGTTATGGAATACTGAAGTCCCATAGGAAGTCCCATGTTAAGCAGAATAAAGAAGTGTGAGTGATCCAGCTCCCAGTCTTCTTTTTTAAAGTGAAGTATTTCAATATTCTTAATGATAAATACAAGGCACATGATTCCCGCAAGCGCCTGAGATATCACGGTAGCAAGGGCTGCACCTGCAATACCCATGTGAAGCGGGATTATGAACAAAAGATCCAGTGCAATATTTACTATAGATGCAATGATAAGGAACTGCACAGGATGCTTGCTGTCGCCAAGAGCCCTGATGATACCGGATGTAAGGTTATAAAGATAAGTAACCGGTATTCCAAGGAAAATGACTATAATATAACTATACGCATACTCCATGACATCTTCAGGTGTATTCATTGCAACAAGGATCTGTCTGCAGAACACACTGACAAAGAAAGTCATGACAATTGCCAGTATAACGCTTAGAATAATTGCATGGGAGACAAACTTTCTCATGCTCTTTAGGTCTTTTGCACCGAATCTCTGAGCTACAGGAATTGCAAAACCGTTGCACACTCCCATGCAAAAGCCCATAATAAGAAAGTTGATGGCACCTGTTGTACCTACTCCTGTGTAGGCTTCCTTTCCAATAAACCAGGAGACAATGGCCGTGTCGATTATGTTATAGAGCTGCTGAAAAAGCATGCCCCAGAACAGCGACATCGCAAATCCCAGAATAAGTCCCATGGGATTACCAACAGTAAGGTCCTTTGTATTTGAATTTTTCATTACTTCCTATCTGCCGCCTTTTAGTGACAAAGGTGGCCAAACACAATTACAACCATTTGTTGTCAGACAAGTGAATAGTCTACAATTTTGTACATGCAATGTCAATAGAGGAGGACAAAATGGAGAACATAAAAGCAGTAGTTTCCCTTGGCCATGAGGCTCTGGGCGTCACCACCAACGAGCAGATGAATGCCACCAAAAATGCAGCAAAAGCTCTGGCTGATCTTGTAGAAGCAGGCTATCAGCTGGTCATCACCCACAGCAACGGCCCTCAGGTAAGCATGATCCACAAGGCCATGACCGAGCTCCACAGAATCTACATCGATTACACTGCTGCTCCCATGTGTGTCTGCAGCGCAATGAGCCAGGGATATGTGGGCTACGATATCCAGAACTCCCTAAAAACAGAGCTCACAAGCCGCGGCATATCAACACCTGTGAGCACACTTCTAACTCAGGTTACAGTTGATCCTTATGATGAAGCCTTCTATTCTCCCACCAAGGCAATCGGAAGAAATATGTCAAAAGAGGATGCTGACACCGAGATCAAAAAAGGAAACTTTGTCAGAGAGGAGCCCGGCAACGGTTATCGCAGAATAATCGCCGCACCAAGGCCCATAGATATAGTTGAGATAGATGCCATAAGAGCACTTGTTGATGCAGGCCAGGAAGTTATCTGCTGCGGAGGCGGCGGAATCCCGGTTATTGAGCAGGGACATGTACTTAAGGGTGCATCTGCCGTTATTGAAAAGGATGCCATTGCAGGCAAGCTTGCCGCAGATCTTAAGACAGACCGCCTGATCATCCTTACATCAGTTCCTTTTGTCTACAAGAACTTTGAGACTCCCGAAGAGGAGCCCATAACTAAAATGAATGTTTCCCAGGCAAAAGAGTATATCGAAGCCGGTGAGTTTGGTGAAGTAGATATGCTTCCAAAGATCGAAGCAGCAATCGAATTCCTTGAGGCAAATCACGAAGGAACAGTTCTTATCACTTCTCTAAGCTCTGTATCAGATGCCCTCAAAGGCAAAGCAGGAACACTCATCACATATAATTAAATGGTTAAATAAACAAATAAGACCGGCTGCTACCGGTCTTATTTTTATGCTTTCATTATGTGACTATTTCATCACAATCATACAAGCTTAGCCTGTTCCGTATTGAACTGAGGAAGCTTTGGTGTTCCATCGCCTCTTATCTCAATAAGCGGTGATGCCTTGCCTTCAATGTAATCTCTTGTTATGGTTACTCGTCCGATATTCTCATCCTTAGGAATCTCATACATGATATCAAGCATGAACTCCTCGATGATAGCGCGAAGTGCTCTTGCTCCGGTCTCTTTTTCCATGGCCTTTTCAGCTATGGCTTCAAGTGCCGAGTCGTCAAACCTAAGATCAACCTCATCGAGCGCAAGGAGCTTCTGATACTGCTTGAGTATAGCGTTCTTTGGCTCTTTAAGGATCTGTACAAGCATGTCCTTATCTAGTGCTCTAAGAGTACATATGATAGGAAGTCTTCCCAGGAACTCAGGGATCATGCCAAACTTCTTAAGGTCTTCAATAGTTACATTGCTAAGAAGATTTGGATCGTCCTCATATTTATCCTTAAGATCCGCATCAAAACCAATGGAAGTCTGCTTGTTGAGTCTCTGGGTAATGATCTCCTCAAGGTCCGGGAAAGCGCCACCACAGATAAACAGTATGTTTCTGGTGTTTACTGTAACAAGGGGAACCATTGCGTTCTTGGAGCCAGCACCTACAGGTACTTCCACATTGGAACCCTCAAGGAGCTTGAGCATTCCCTGCTGAACGGATTCTCCGCTGACATCCCTTGAAGTCGTGTTCTTTTTCTTGGCGATCTTATCTATCTCATCGATAAAGATGATTCCCGACTCGGTTTTCTCCACGTCATTGCCGGCAGCCGCAAGGAGCTTGCTTACAACGCTCTCAATATCATCGCCAATATATCCGGCTTCTGTAAGTGAAGTGGCATCAGTGATAGCAAGCGGCACATCAAGAAGCCTTGCCAGGGTCTTAACAAGATATGTCTTACCACTTCCAGTAGGTCCAAGCAAAAGGATATTAGATTTCTCAATCTCTATCTCATCCATAGTGTCTGTTGCAACTCTCTTGTAGTGGTTGTATACAGCAACACTCATGACCTTCTTTGCCTTATCCTGTCCGATCACATACTCATCAAGCTTAGCCTTGATCTTGTGAGGGGAAGGGATGTTCCTTATGTCAAAAGCTGGCTTAGCTGCCTTTTCACTCTTTTTCTTGACCTTCTGTGAGTTCGGGATTCCTCCCCCGGCATTTCCGGAGTCTCCCTTAAATCCATCCATGTTAAAGAATCCAAAGTTTGGAAATGAGCCTGTATGCTTGTTGAGCTCATTCATAAGATTAGGATTGTTCAGAAGGTTATTGTAGTCAAACTGGCTGACAGCATCCATTGTCTTGTGCATGCAGTCATCGCAGATGCATATGTTGTTTGGAAGATGGAACATCTTACCAGCCTTGCTCTCAGGTCTTCTGCACACAAAGCACACATCCTCGTACTCCGGCTCATCCTTTTTCTCTTCAGATCCCGAAGCGCCATCTGATGACTGTTGCGCATCGCTCATAACATCAACAGTATCTGCCACATCTTCTGTGTGCTCAGTTTTGCCACCATCTTCAGACTTTGTTGTTATATCAACAGTCTTGTCGTCAGTAACTTCCCTGAAATCCAGGTCGTCATTTCTGTTATCTGTCATTTTACTTCCTTTCGTTATTTGCTATAGGTAATGAAATGATTTCCGTTTTCCGAAAACAGCTTGTCCGTATCGTTCATTCCATACTTATAAACCTGCCCCGTCTGTGGGTTCACCAGCACTGTGTTAAGGTCATTAAATCCAACTATCAGCATTGCCGATCCGTCATTGAGCATTCCAAGGACCGGTATATCCTGATTTACATAGTATAACATGGAAGAAAGAGGACATCCATCAAGCTCCAGTATCTGTGCATCAGGGAGCGAGGTCTTTAGTATACTTACTACACTTTCGCCCTCATCCAAAAGCGACCTGACATTTCGGTTGATTCCTTCATACCTGAGCATAAGGTCAAGACATACCTCCACGGAACTGTGCGCCGTGATATCCTCATAACTCTCCGCCATTCTGGTTATGGTCATATTCTGGTTTGAACGAAGAAGATTGCCCTTGATCCATACATAGTCATTATTATCATCAATAACAACGCCTGATTTCTGATTGGCATTATTAACCGCTTCAGCAGGTGATGTATATATCTCCTCGACTCCGCCAAGACCATATGCATAAAAGAACGGCTTTTCCCTGGTATCTCTTTCGATCTCAGGCTTTACATTCCTGCTGCCCTCAAAGAGGGTCTGGTTAGGCGTAAGAACTCGCAGCTGTTTTGACTTTATATCGTTCTTGGTATTGATCTGCACAATCTTTTCAAATACATCTATTGAAACAACTGATGTTGTGTTGTTTCCTTTCTCTGCCTTCAGAGTGCTCACGATCTGATCGTCATAGGTGGAAACATAATTTGTACCCTGGCCATCCTTTACCACCCTGGTTAGCTTGATCTGGTTGTCACCAAAAGACACACCTGTCACATAAATATCTGTCGGATGATAGTTTTCCAGAATATTTCCATCAAGATCACCAATCTTTATGTTGTACATCGCATAAAGAGGATTACCCATTCTGTCAGCGCCAACATCGTCCATATGGCAGAGTCCGTATACAAGGTCTTCTCCCATGAATCCCAGCAGAATAATGTAGTCTCCATCTTCAGCCTTTATCTCAGACTGCGCTCTGTTGTTAAGATTCATCAGCTGAAGGCTCTTTAGATCACTCTGCCATGCAATAGTGCTCTTAGAGCTTGAGATCTTGTATTCACCGGCACCTATATTATCAACCACAAGGCTTGCCGTCTTAGATATCAGATCTACCGCGTAAATATTCTGATCCAGCATCGCGTAAAAGACATCTGAGCTGCTGGAATACGCTATCTTTCCAACATAGTTGCAAAGGATCCCTGCAGACTGAACGCTCTCAACAAAGGCAAGCTCCTCAACCGCATTGATTGCAGAATTGTAATCATAAACTGCAATTCCCACATTGCCTTCATGAATTCCCCTGTTCATGTATCCGGCGACAGCAAACCTTACATTTCCAGCTTCATCCACCTTAAGGATCTTAACGCTGTGATCCGCCCACCTGGTCCTGGCATCATCATTATCAGTGTCATAAAATCCAAAAAGGAAAGCCAGCTTACTCTCTGAATTGTTGAACATAAAGAGTCTGTTCTCACTGACAAAAGCAAAAGCGCTTCCACCGCTGCTCTCCACAAGCTGGAGTTCAGGATCAGATATACTCATTCCGATGGAATTGTTACCCAGCGAGTAAGAGGATTTATCAAACTGGTAATTCATTGTCCTTTCAAAATTCAAAAGGTACATCCTGTCTGTTGTATATCTTACCCTGTAGTTTTCTATAATATTGTAATTTCTAAGAACCGTGCCATCCTTGACAGAAACCCTGTACCTAAGCTCATAGGTTCCGGTCTGGGAGTGAAGGTCCCTTACATAAACCTCAGGTTCTGTATGCCTGGTGACATTCAGGTCTCCCCAGGTAACCTGGCTAAAGCTTGAGTGGATATTCACCTTGTTAAAAGTGGTATTATCCCCCTCTGAATTTGACTCCAGATATTTTGAATACTCCTGCGCTTCACTCTTACTAAATGTCGCTTCCGAAAATCCCAGAACAAAATCCAGTTCATCATTCATATGGTAATCGGAATCATCTTCTAACCACACAAATCTTGTGTAGTATCTGGCAGTACCTATATCAGTATCCATCAGAATGACCAGCATATATTCCTTGCCGGCAGTGATAAGATCTTTTAGGGCAAAAGAGCCTTCGATAATATTGGAGTTTTGGTTGTAATCGCTAATCTCGGTGTTCTCAACAAGACTGCTGCCATCGATGCTCCTTACTTCGAATCCAAGGTTTTCTGCCTTGCCTCCAAAGGTATTGACCTTAAAACTGACCTCTCTTCCCGAACCTATTGGGATAATTGGTCCCCTGAGATACCTAAGATCAATATCTGAAGTATACCCGTGAAGAGGGTTTATCTCTCTTCCGTCATCAACAAGGGATACCATGGGAAGTGAAGCCTTAGCCATTGGCGCCGACATGTCAGCATTGTCCCCGTTGGAAAAACGACCGACAATAACTGTAGCCAAAATAAGCACCAAAACAAAGTATGCGATTTTAATAATTGTTAGTCTAATTGGTTTATCTTGCATAATTGACTTTCAAATTTGGTAAGAGTATTATCTTTGTATGAATAATCTAACTTTATTTCGTAAGCGATTCATCCCTGATGAATGCGTAGAACTAAAAGATGATATCATTCTTAAGCAAACTGATTCCATGGTTGTGACCAAATGGCACGTCATCAAGGAACGGCGTGATTTTTCTGACGGATATTCCTGCTTTTATCTCGACAGGGGCTATCGCATCAGCAAATTCCTAAAGAGTGATGGTTCACTTCTTTTCTGGTACTTCGACGTAGTTGATTATGATCTGGACAAGGAAACCAATACCCTTCATGTCATTGATCTACTGGCCGATGTAGTAGTCTATCCCTCAGGCAAAATGCGGGTTGTAGACCTTGATGAGCTGTCAGAAGCTTTTGAAAAGCGTCTCATCGACGAGTCTCTTCTTAAAAAGAGCCTGCTCTCCCTGAACAGACTCCTTAATGAAATCTATAGTGATGGAATTGAACCGCTGTCAGCTCCGATTGAGGAACTTATTAGGCTAGAAGATTCCGATCAGTAAAATACGTGGCCTCCGATATTGATTCCGGAAAGTCCCGGCACCGGAGTTCGGAAGTAAACGCAGTTACCTACATTCGAATAACCTTTCATGGCTTCATCCGCTGCACGATAGCAGTCCGATGAAGCTTTTCCATCTGCAAGCGCAAGTGCCAGTCTTCCACTGGCCACGGGCGAAAATTGCTTGTTCTGATAAATAACTCCCACAACCGTATCCGGATAGACCGAACTCAAAACCCTGTTTATTACCACCGCGCCTACGGCAACCTTACCCTCATAGGGCTCAGATCCCGCTTCGCAGTAAATAAGGTTTGCCAAAAGATATCTGTCTCCCTCAGCAAATGTTACCTCAGAAATACTTCTCCAGGTGGAGTTCTTGGCAAGCTTTGAGAGCCTTATCTCCTCAGCCAGCTTGGCTTCAAGCTTCTTAATATCTGCTTCCTGAGCCTTTATCTGATCCTCCAGCGCCTGAGCCTTAGCCTCAGCATCTGAAATGTCATTGGCGTACTGCTTGATGGATCCGGAGGTCTGGTTTACAAGCCCTGTAACCCTGTTCTGTTCAGCTTGTTCTTTTACTCTGTACTCCTCAAGCTGATCGCGTTCTTCCTCCAGAGTAGCCTCTTTTTCCTCAATAAGCTGTCTGGTCTCTATGTATTCGTTGAACATCCTCCTGTCATAGGCTGAAAGCTGCTCGAAGTAATCATTCTGATTAAGGAAATCCGCAAAATTCTCTGCACCGAAGACCATTCCAAGAAGGAGATTGTTCTGTCGCTCGTACATGAACTGTATCCTCTTTTTCATGGCCGCATACTGATCTCTCTCGCGTTCCACTGCAGCGTCCAGCTCAAGAAGTGTATTCTCTATTTCTGTTTCCTTATCGGTAATCTGTTCCTCAAGAGATTCAAGATTGTTACTGACCTCTGTGAGCTGATTATTAAGATTGTTGAGCTGCCCCTGAAGAGATGTTTTCTCCTCGTTCATCTCGGCAATATCATCCTTGGTATCGTTAAGGTCGCTCTGGGACTGCTCTTTTTTCTTCTTGGCATCCTCAAGCTGCTGCTTGGTGGATTCAGTAGCACAGCTTACAACCGGAACCGAGATTGAAAGCATAACTGCCGAACACAAGATGGCCGTGGCCTTAATAAGTGTCCTTCGTATGAAATTGTCTTTTACCCCAAGCCTCTCACTTAACCCCATGACTCTTAAATAGTAATCTTGATATTCCTTCCGCTTCTCTGATACTGATAATACCGCACGCCCGCCGCATCAAACATCTTCTTGGATGCTCTTGTGGACGGAGTTGCGCTGTATTTATCATCGTCATATACTACAGTCTTTATTCCGGACTGTATTATAGCCTTAGCACATTCGTTACATGGGAAAAGAGATACATAAATCTTGGCACCAACAAGGCTTCCGCCTCTGTAATTGAGTATTGCGTTAAGCTCACTGTGGGTTACGTAAGGATACTTGGTACCCAGCTCATCGTCCCCTTCTCTCTCCCAGGGAAACTCCTCGTCAGAACATCCCTTCGGAAAACCGTTGTAACCCATGGAAAGAATGTTGTTGTCCTCGCTGACAATACAGCTTCCCACCTGGGTGTTAGGGTCCTTAGAGCGCATAGCTGCCAGCTTGGCAACACCCATAAAATACTCATCCCATGAAATGTAGTCATCTCTTTTCATACGTGCTCCCCCTCAAAAAATATGTACTCCTCGATATACTGATTGCTCCGCAAAAAGTGCTTACTTGGTTCCGAAGATTCTGTCTCCAGCATCGCCAAGACCCGGAACAATGTATCCGTGCTCGTTGAGCTTCTCATCAAGAGCTCCAACGTAAATGTCTACGTCAGGATGTGCTTCCTGCATAGCCTTAAGTCCTTCCGGAGCAGCGATTATACACATAAAGTGGATCTTGTTGCAGCCTCTGTCCTTGAGCATCTGGATAGCAGCAACTGATGATCCGCCTGTTGCAAGCATTGGATCTACTACGAATATTTCTCTCTCTGATACGTCAGCAGGCATCTTGCAGTAATACTCAACCGGCTTTAATGTCTCAGGATCTCTGTAAAGACCTATATGACCAACCTTAGCTGCAGGAATGAGTGTAAGCATTCCGTCAACCATACCAAGACCTGCGCGAAGGATAGGAACAACACAAAGTTTCCTTCCTTTAAGCTCTTTTACTGTGGTCTTGCAGATAGGTGTCTCAATTTCAACGTCCTTAAGCTTTAAGTCCCTTGTAGCCTCATAACAGATAAGCATTGCGATCTCGCTTATAGCCTGTCTGAAGTCTCTGGTTCCTGTTGTTGTTCTTCTGATGATACCGATCTTGTGCTGGATCAGCGGATGATCCATAATTACTACTTTACTCATACTAACCCTCCTAAAAATACTTTTTATTGTTCAATCTTGGATATTCTTCTAGCATGCTTCTCCATACCTGAAAAAGGAGTATCCAGGAAAATATCTACCATCTCATTTGCAAGGAGTTCTCCCACAAATCCGCCTCCCATAGCAAGTACGTTGGCATCATTGTGTTCCCTTGTAAGTCTTGCGGATGTTGTCTCAGAGCAAAGAGCACATCTTACGCCCTTAACCTTATTGGCAACAATTGAAATGCCTATTCCCGTTGTGCAGATCACGATACCTTTCTCGCACTCTCCGCTTGCAACAGCCTCTGCTGCTGCCCTTCCAAAATCCGGATAGTCACAGGAGTTCTTGTCATAGGTTCCAAAATCCTTGACCTCAATCCCCCTGTCTGCAAGGTGCTTTTTTACTGATTCCTTCAGATCAAATCCGCCGTGATCGCTGGCTATTGCTATCATTTCAAAAAATCTCCTTTCATTATAACACAATAACATTGTGGCCTGCGGCCTTTAAAAGCCTGTTCATTATGGCCTGTCCTATTCCGCTCTCGTCAAAAGACTCCGAAAACATGACATCAATGTTCTCGTCATCAAATTCTCTTAATACCTTAAAGAGCTCATGAGCTATTGAAAGCTCATCCTCTCTGTTTCCTACGCTCTTTATAACATCTGCACTGTAGAGGTTTCTTGTAGCATCCGTTCCAATAACGCCAACTCTTTTGCCCTCTTCCATTGCTTTTTTTGCCTGCTCATTGATATAAGCAACAACACTGCTCTGGCTTCCCTGTACTATTGCAAGGCTCCCCTTTGGTGCATAGTGTCTGTACTTCATTCCCGGCGCCTTGGGCTTTTGAGTAGAGGATGCGTCGATTATTGTCCTGTCAATTGTAACCTCTCCCAGGATCTCTTTTAACATATCCTCAGTTATATAGCCCGGGCGAAGAATCATAGGGATATCGGATGTAAGATCAACGATGGTTGACTCAAGACCTATTCCAACCTGTCCGCCATCAATAATCATCTCAATCTTGCCTGACAGGTCCTCGACGCAGTACCTTGCAACCGTAGGACTTGGGCGTCCGGAAGTATTGGCACTGGGGGCTGCGATAAATCCACCTGACTGCCGTATCAGTTCC
>JAEEGH010014787.1_pt1 | contig 17069 bp, 8 predicted proteins | sample 9134181 | NCBI WGS metagenome assembly JAEEGH01 (sample SAMN16246544, study PRJNA631951) | gut metagenome | biome: gut microbiome; feature: rumen; material: DP-attached | host: Bos | place: Iran: Karaj | collected 2018-10
AAAATGCACCGCTCATATAGAAAAGTCAGATCTGGGCGGTGTTCATCCTCGTAAAATGCACCGCCCAGAATGGAAACGTAGATCTGGGCGGTGACTTTTCGAAAATACCGCACCGCCCAGAATGGAAAAGCGAATCTGGGCGGTGACCTTTCCCAAAAACCACTTCTGACAGTTTTGGGGATTCGCGCATTGTTTTCGCAACCTTCACAGCCACGGGGCCCTGCCGCGCCTGCCGCAACCGGAACTATCCTCCTCGCGGAACATTCCCGCGGAATTCATGGCCTTCAGAGAACCCTTTGCATCTTCTACGGATCGACGGCCGGGACTAACGAGGATGAATGCTTTTCTCTTTCGAGCGTCCAATAGCAAACGCCATTTTCCAAGCGTTCCAATGCAGCTTTTCCATCGCATGCGAGAAATGAGCATTCAAAAACGTAAATATAATGGTCATAGGCACGAAGTGCCTACATAAATAGAAGGAGTCTTCTCTTTGAGCTAGCTCAAAAGAAAGACTCCTTCTATTTATGTTACGCCCGCTTTGGAGCGGGCTATGACCATTATTGCCATAATCTAAATGCGGTCGAGCATGCGTAATCGAAGAAAAGCTGCAGGAACGCTTAGGAAAAGTTTCGTTTGCGTAACCGCGAGAAAAGGAAAGCATCAGGCGAGTTAAGTCCGCGGCCCCTATTATCCGTAAACAGAACCTGCAAAGGGTCTCTGAAGGCTCATGAATTCATCGCAATAATCTAACGCTGCGGGAATATGTTCCGGTTGCGGCAGGCCCCGCAGGCTGTACCGGTCGCGAAACACAATACGTAAATCCCCGGAACTGTGAATGGTAACGGCACCTACAATGGCGCTAGATGTTGGTCAGTGAGATGATCATCTCTGCAGTCTCGGTCAGGTCCGTACCGGAGTCCATGGCGCATTTTTGAAGGTACTTGTGGGCCTCGGGTTCTGTCATGTGATGCCTCTCCATCAGGAGAGCCTTGGCCTGATCAATGATCTTTTTGTCCGCCTCGCTTCGCTTGATGCGCTTCTCTTTGGCCTTCTTTCTGGCACGCTGAACACCCTCCATCATAAGATTCAGGGTGGAGTACAGGTCACTCTTTTGGACCGGCGTGGGCAGATAAATGAAGTTATCGCTCTCCGCCGTGGCAGGCGCTCTCTCGGTGGAGGCTATCAGTAACATCTTAAAGTAGGAAGGCAGATCTTCAAGCAGCTCTGAATACAGCATGTCACTTAAGCGGTAGCCACACAAAATGACTCCGCTTCCAAGGTCGTCCATGGCAGACAGAGCCTGCACTCCCGAAGTGCAGGTGACTATTCCCTCATAGCCGCCACGGTTTAATATGCTTTTGAGATTTGCTGCGTCCTGCGCCTTTGCAAAAGCTACAATAATGTTCACTAAAGTTGCCTCATGCCTACCGGTCTGTTATCACTTGATCAGAAAAGATTCAGATATCTCTGGATCTCCCACTGGGTAACACAGGTGCGGAAGTCCTTCCACTCCGCTCTCTTGGCATCCAGGAACTTGTTATATATAGATTCTCCCAGAACCTCCTTTACAAAATCATCAGCCTCATAGGCCTTGATTGCTTCTCCGAGAGTCATGGGCAGTATCTCGTATCCGCTGTTTCTAAGCTGCTCATAGGTGGCATGGCCCAGGTTCTCCTTGAGCTCATCCGGAGGAGTCATTTTCTTTTCAATGCCGTCGATACCTGCTGCCAGAATAAGAGCGATGGCAAGGTAAGGATTGCAGGTTGCGTCGGGATTTCTGATCTCAATCCCGGTGTCCTCTCCTCTATAGGAAGGAATCCTTATGAGGGCGCTTCTGTTGGCTGATGTTGAGGACCAGGAAATATTAACGGGAGCATCATACCCGGGAACCAGTCTCTTGTAGGAATTTACAAGGGGATTGGTCACAAGGGTCATGCCCTTTACGTGAGAGAGCACACCTGCAATGAAGCTGAGGGCAGTCTCTGAGAGCTTCTCTCCGTTATCTGAAGAAAAGAGATTATGTCCGGTCTCGTCCCTGGCAATGATGTTGATATGCATTCCCGAACCGCTGATGCCCTCTGTGGGCTTGGGCAGGAAGGTTGCGTAGAGACCGTGCTTTTTGGCAATGGTCTTAACCGCCATTCTGAAGGTCATTATCATATCCGCTGTGCGCTCGGCATCCTCGGCCTTAAACTCAATCTCATGCTGGGCGGGAGCAATCTCGTGGTGTGATGAGGAAATCTCAAAGCCCATCTCCTCAAGGTTTAAAATAATGTCACGGCGCACGTTCTCACCCTGATCTGCGGGAGCAACGTCAAAATAGCCGCCCTTTTCCTTGGTATAGGTTGTGGGCTGTCCCTCGTCATCAAAATCAAAAAGGAAGAACTCCGGCTCCGGATTCACCTTAAAGTTAAGGCCAAGGCTCCCTGCCTTCTTAACCACCTGCTTAAGAATATATCTGGGATCTCCGGAGAAGGGCTTTCTGTCAACGGTATAGACATCGCAGAACATCCTTGCAACCTTGCCTGACTGGGGACGCCAGGGATAGATTTCAAAGCTGTCAAGATCCGGATAAAGATACATATCACTCTCATCGCTCCTGACAAAGCCCTCAACAGACACGCCATCGAACATGCACTCGTTGTTAAGAGCGCTCTCAAGCTGGCTTGCCGCAATGGCTATGTTCTTGGGGACACCGAAAATGTCGCAGAACTGAAGTCTGATAAATGCAACATCCTCTTCCTCAACAATGCGAAAAATGTCTTCCTTTGTATACTTGCTCATGATTCCTCCTTAGAAGTAAAAGCTACTGTGATATAAAAAGGCACCAGAAACAGCGAACAGAAATTGTTCGAGTTCTGGCGCCCTTGCCTTCACAGGCTATTTTACTCCACATCCTGGAGGGCTGCAACACCTTCTTCGCCGGTACGAACCTTAACTACACGGCTTACGTTATATACAAAGATCTTTCCGTCTCCGATATGTCCGGTATAGAGGGCCTTCTTGGCTGCCTCGATAACGCCCTGGACAGGAATCTTGGAGACAATTACTTCAACCTTAACCTTAGGAAGGAGGGTTGAATCCACTGTGGCACCACGGTATTTATCAGTGGAACCCTTCTGAATACCACAGCCCATAACCTGTGTCATGGTCATGCCGGTAACGCCCAGATCGTTGAGAGCTTTTTTGAGAGTATCAAACTTGGCAAGCTTGCAGATGATGGAAACCTTGTGCATACCTGTGTCGAACTCCTGAGAAAGAGGTGCTTCCATAGCCACGGGAACTGCTGCGTTCTTCTTGGCTTCGCTGGCTGCCTCGTACTCGCCCTCACCAAGATCTGTATTCTCGTTGACATCAACTGTGAGAGTGTTTGAAATATCCATGATACTGAATCCTGCATAAGCAGAAGTAAGTCCATGCTCTGTGGAATCAAGACCTGTGATCTCTTCTTCCTCTGAAACTCTAAGGCCGATGATAGCCTTGATGATAAGGAATGCAATGGTGATAGTTACTGCTGTCCAGGCTGCTACAGCTACAAAGCCCAGGAGCTGGATAAGAAGTGTGTGGAAACCGCCGCCATAGAAGAGGCCTACAATTCCTGTCTCCTCATTGCCGGGAGCTGTGGGTGTGGCAAAAAGACCAACTGCGATAGTTCCCCAGATACCGTTCATCATATGTACAGCTACGGCACCGACGGGATCGTCAACCCTGAGCTTGTAATCAAGAAGCCATACGCCAAAGCATACCAGAAGTCCTGCAACAACACCGATGATGATGGCGCCGAGAGCATCTGTCACATCACAAGGAGCAGTGATGGCAACAAGACCTGCAAGAGAAGCGTTAAGTGACATTGAAACATCGGGCTTTCCGTACTTAACCCATGTAAAGATCATTGTTACAACTGTTGCCACTGCGGGAGCAATGGTTGTTGTAAGGAAGATTGAAGCAAGCTGAGCCTCGCTTGTGGCTGCAGCACCGTTAAAGCCGTACCATCCAAACCAGAGGATGAAGCATCCCAGAGCACCGATTGCAAGGTTACTTCCGGGGAAAGCGTTAACTTCTGTGATCTTGCCGTCTTTGTCCCTGGTGAACTTACCGATCCTGGGTCCTAAGAGGGCTGCACCGATAAGAGCTGAGATACCGCCTACCATGTGGATCGCACATGAGCCTGCAAAATCGTGGAATCCAAGCTGCGCAAGCCAGCCGCCGCCCCAGATCCAGTGTGCCTCAATGGGATAAATGAGACCTGAGATCACTGCTGAATAGATACAATATGAGAGGAACTTGGTTCTCTCTGCCATGGCACCTGATACAATTGTTGCTGTGGTGGCACAGAATACCAGGTTAAATACAAAGTTTGAAAAGTCGAAATTGTTGTAGGATGAGAAAATATCAAATCCCGGTTTTCCGATGAGTCCCACCATGTCTTCTCCCAAAAGAAGGGAAAAGCCGATAAGGATAAACATTACTGTTCCGATACAAAAATCCATAAGGTTCTTCATCAGGATGTTTCCTGTATTCTTGGCTCTCGTAAAGCCTGCCTCCACCATGGCAAAACCTGCCTGCATCCAGAATACCAGGGCGGCTCCTATAAGGAACCAGATTGCAAATACTGTTGATTGTGAAGATTCTGAAACTAAACTTCTGATAGCTTCTTCTGTCATAACACTACTCCTCCTCGTTAATTTATATACAGAAAAAGCGCCGCAACGATAATCAGTCGTTGCAGCGCCATTGCTGCCAAAATAATATATTTACATATTTGAGTATCCCATTAAATACTCATCTATTTCCCGTGCGCATTCTCTGCCCTCGGCGATAGCCCAGACCACCAGCGACTGGCCTCTGTGCATATCTCCCGCAGTGAACACCTTGTCCACGTTAGTTCTGTAATCCGGCAAAAGAGTCTCCACAACTCCTCTGCTTGTCAGGTTAACCCCAAAGTATTTGGCTGTATACTCTTCGCAGCCAACAAAACCTGCAGCTATCAGGAGAAGATCACACTTAAGCTCCTGTTCGCTTCCGGGAACCTCAGTGAGCTTGCCCTCCTTAAAGGTAACCTTTACGGTCTTGATGCCGGTGAGCTTATCCCCCTTGGTCAACAGCTCTTTTACCGTGGTCTCATAGATACGGGGATCTCCGCCAAAGGTGGCGATGGCCTCTACCTGGCCGTAATCGGTCTTAAGGACCTTGGGCCACTCGGGCCATGGGTTGTCGGGGCGCCTTACCTTGGGAGGCTCAGGCATCATCTCAAGCTGAGTCACCGACTTACAGCCATGTCTTATGCAGGTTGCAAGGCAATCGTTTCCGGTGTCGCCGCCGCCCACAATGACTACGTTCTTGCCCTTGGCACTTATGAAGGTTCCTTCCGCCAGGTTGTTATCAAGCAGGCTTCTGGTGGTGGATTTGAGGAAATCCACCGCATAGTGGATACCCTTTACCGTCTCAAAGCCTTTGACTCCAAGGGGCCTTGCCTTCTTGGCTCCGCAGCACAGTGCTACGGCGTCATATTTCTTCAAAAGATCCTTGGCCGTGATTCCTTTTTTGGAATCCTCAGCCCCAACGTTTACTCCTGTTTTGAATACCACGCCCTCGGCTTCCATGAGCTCCCTGCGTCTCTCAATTACTTCCTTCTGGAGCTTCATATTGGGGATGCCGTACATCAAAAGGCCGCCGATGCGATCTTCTCTCTCGTAGACCGTTACGCTGTGGCCGCGGTGATTAAGCTGATCTGCCACTGCAAGTCCCGAGGGACCGCTTCCTATTACCGCTACCTTCTTGCCGCTTCTGATCCTGGGGATCCTGGGCTTCATAAGCCCCTGTTTAAAAGCTGTTTCTATCAGATATAATTCGTTGTTGTGGATGGTGACGGGATCGTCATTCATGCCACAGATGCAGGCCTTCTCACAGAGGGCCGGACAAACTCTTCCGGTAAACTCCGGAAAGTTACTGGTCTTTAGGAGCCTTGAAAGGGCGTGTGGAATATGGTCATGATAAATCTCATCGTTCCACTCGGGAATCAGGTTGTGAAGCGGGCATCCCGTAACCATTCCCTTTAGCCTTATGGCTGACTGGCACATGGGAACGCCGCAGTTCATGCATCTTGCGCCCTGTTCCTTTCTCTTCTCCGGATCCAGATGGGTATGAAATTCATTGAAATTACTTATGCGCTCTTTAGCAGGGATCACAGAGTCTTCGCATCTTTCGTATTCCAAAAAACCTGTTGGCTTTCCCATTTTCTTTGATTCCTTTCCGGGTTACTTTGTTATCTCATTAAACGCCTCAAGTACTGCGTTCTCATAGGGTATTCCCTGTTCCTCGTATCTTCCGATGGCACTTATTACCTTCTGATAATCGTGAGGAACGATCTTCTTAAAGTGAGGGATATACTCATCAAATTTCTCAAGAACCTCGGTTCCCAGCTCAGATGCTGTCTCCTTAACGTAGTCCTCCAGGATGTCCCTGAGTTCCTGAATATCATATTTCTCCGTAAGCTCTTTTACCGAAACCATTTCCTTGTTCATTCTCTTGTAAAGGTCGTGGTTAACATCCAGTACGTAAGCGATTCCTCCGCTCATTCCGGCTGCGAAGTTCTTGCCGGTATCACCAAGGACAACGGCTCTTCCGCCTGTCATATACTCAAGTCCGTGATCGCCGCAGCCCTCAACAACTGCTATTGCACCGGAATTTCTTACGCAGAATCTCTCTCCCGCAACTCCGCAGATATAAGCCTTTCCTGAAGTTGCGCCGTAGAGAGCAACGTTTCCTATTATGATATTTTCAGAGGCCTTAAACTGTGCCTTGGCAGGGGGAACCACAACTATCTTGCCGCCGGAAAGTCCCTTTCCGAGGCCGTCGTTGGCATCACCCTCAAGCCTTAAGGTCATTCCCTTTGGAATAAATGCTCCAAAGGACTGTCCCACGCCGCCTACGCAGTTCACCACGAAGGTGTCATCTGCAAGCTCGCCGCTTTGCTTCTCTGTAATAACAGATCCCATGATGGTTCCCACAGCCCTGTTGGTGCTGGTAACCTGAACGGTTTCCTCATGCTTTCTCCCGCTTGAAATGTACTTATCAAAAGCAGGGAGAAGCTTGGATTCATCCACTGTGGTCTCAAGTTTGAAATCGTATATCTTTTTGGGATTAAAGTGTCCCTCCTTGATCCTTGCATATTCAACGTTCAGGATCTGAGAGAGGTTTACCATCTCCGCGCGTTTGGTGATCTGTTTATCCTTGAACTTCAGGCAGTCGGTTCTTCCAACCATCTCATCAACTGTCTTAAAGCCAAGCTTTGCCATTATTTCTCTCAGCTCTTCCGCGATAAAGAGCATGAAATTCATGACATATTCAGGCTTTCCCTTAAAGCGTTTTCTAAGCTCCTGATTCTGAGTGGCAATGCCCACAGGACAGGTATCCTTGTTGCACACCCTCATCATCATGCATCCCATGGTTACAAGGGGCGCTGTGGCAAAACCAAATTCCTCTGCTCCTAAGAGACACGCTATAGCCACATCTCTTCCGCTCATGAGCTTTCCGTCTGTCTCAAGGATAACGTGGTCTCTAAGGCCGCTCTCTATGAGGGCTCTGTGAGCCTCTGCAACTCCAAGCTCCCAGGGAAGTCCGGCGTTGTGGATGGAGCTCTGGGGCGCTGCTCCGGTTCCTCCGTCATAGCCCGATACCAGGATGACCTGAGCTCCTGCTTTGGCTACGCCTGATGCAATGGTTCCGACTCCTGCCTCGGATACCAGCTTTACGGATATTCTGGCCTTTCTGTTGGCGTTCTTAAGGTCAAAGATCAGCTGCGCCAGATCCTCGATCGAATAGATATCGTGATGAGGAGGCGGTGATATCAGTGACACGCCGGGAGTTGAAAATCTTGTTCTGGCAACCCAGGGATAAACCTTCTTGCCGGGAAGATGTCCGCCTTCACCGGGCTTGGCTCCCTGAGCCATCTTGATCTGGATCTCCTGAGCAGATAACAGATATCTGCTGGATACTCCGAATCTTCCCGATGCCACCTGCTTGATGGCACTGTTTTTAATAGTTCCGAATCTCTCGGGATTCTCTCCACCCTCACCGGTGTTTGATTTTCCACCGAGGGTGTTCATGGCTATCGCCATGGTTTCATGAGCCTCCTGAGATATTGAGCCGTAGCTCATGGCTCCCGTATTAAATCTCTTGACGATTTCCGATGCCGGCTCAACCTGGTCCAGTGGCACCGGCTTTTTGGCGGGAACAAATTCAAGAAGTCCTCTTAAGGTGTGGGGCTTCTCATCGTCAACCATGGCGGTGTATTCCTTGAATCTCTCGTAGCTTCCTGACTGTGTAGCCTGCTGAAGGGCGATGATGGTCTGAGGATTATAGAGGTGATCCTCCTTGTCATTGCCGCTTCTGAGCTTATGGAAGCCTGTGCTGTCAAGGGTTGTATCCGTCATAAGGCCCATGGGATCAAAGGCGTGATCATGTCTGAACTTGATTCCCTCCTCGATCTCTGCAAGGCCGATTCCTCCAACCCTGCTGACGGTTCCCGTAAAGTAATCGTCTATGACCTCCTTGGAAAGGCCGATGGCCTCAAAGATCCTTGCGGACTGATAGGACTGAAGTGTTGATATTCCCATCTTGGCTGCGGTCTTGACGATTCCGTGAAGTATTGCAAAGTTATAATCTTTGATGGCTGTATGATAGTCCTTATCAAGGATTCCGATGTCTATCAGCTCGGCAATGCACTCGTGAGCCAGATAAGGGTTGATGGCTCTTGCGCCAAAGCCCAGTATCGTAGCCATCTGATGCACATCCCTTGGCTCTCCGCTCTCAAGAATAAGAGAGATCGCTGTTCTCTTCTTGGTCCTTACCAGGTGCTGCTCTACTGAAGAAACAGCCAAAAGTGACGGGATAGCCACGTGATTTTCATCTATTCCTCTGTCGGAGAGGATTATGATATTACTGCCCTTACTGTAGGCCCTGTCTACGCTGATTGAGAGCTGCTCCAGAGCTTTTTTAAGTGATGTATTCTTATAGTACAAAAGAGATATTGTCTCGGTCTTAAATCCCGGCTGATCCAGGGTCTTTATCTTAAGAAGATCTACGCCTGTAAGGATGGGGTTATTGACCTCCAGCACTCTGCAGTTTTCGCTCTTTTCCTGAAGGAGGTTACCGTCTGATCCGATGTATACTGTGGTGTCGGTAACAATCTCTTCCCGGAGGGAATCGATAGGCGGGTTTGTAACCTGGGCAAAGAGCTGCTTAAAATATGAAAACAGAGGCTGGTGTTTTTCAGAGAGAACCGCCAGCGGCACGTCGTGGCCCATGGAAGCTGTTGCCTCCACCGCATCCGTTGCCATTGGAAGGATTCCGTTTTTAACATCCTCGTAGGTGTAGCCGAATACCTTGTAGAGCTTATCTCTCATCTCCTGGCTGTGGGTAGCTATCTTTTTGTTGGGTATACCAAGCTCTCCAAGATGGAGGAGATTTCCGTCAATCCACTCGCCGTAGGGCTGCCTTGAAGCATAGTAATTCTTGCACTCCTCATCGGAGATGATCCTCTTCTGTCTGGTGTCCACCAGAAGGATCTTGCCGGGCTGAAGCCTGGATTTCTTTTTAATATGCTCAGGCTCAATATCAAGAACGCCCACCTCTGATGAGAGGATAAGTCTGTTATCGTCGGTGATGTAATATCTGGAGGGCCTGAGGCCGTTTCTGTCAAGGGTTGCTCCCAGGATCTCACCGTCCGTAAAGAGGATGGCCGCAGGGCCGTCCCAGGGCTCCATCATAGTTGCGTAGTAATGATAGAAGTCCTTTTTCTTCTCATCCATGAAGTGATTGTGCTTCCAGGGTTCAGGGATGGTGATCATGGCAGCAAGAGGAAGATCGATGCCGTTCATGTACATGAACTCAAGGGTGTTGTCCAGCATAGCCGAATCGGAGCCGGATTTATTGACAACAGGGAAGATCTTGTCGATGTCTGCATCGCTCATTATAGGAGAAATGATGGTCTCCTCCCTGGCCAGCATCCTGTCGATGTTACCTCTTATGGTGTTGATCTCGCCGTTGTGGGCGATCATCCTGTAGGGATGAGCTCTCTCCCAGCTGGGCGTTGTGTTTGTTGAAAAACGAGAGTGGACAACTGCGATGGCTGTCTCATAGTCCTTACTCTGAAGGTCTCCGTAGAAGGCTCTCAGCTGCTTTACAAGGAACATGCCCTTGTATACGATGGTCCTTGATGACAGGGAAGTGATATAGGTATCATCTGAGCTCTGCTCAAATTCTCTTCTGCAGACATAAAGCTTTCTGTCAAAGTCGATTCCCTTTGCAACATCCTCGGGTCTTTCGATGAAGCACTGGCAGATGTAGGGCATGCAATCCCTTGCCATATCTCCAAGGATCTCGGGGCGCACGGGTACATCTCTCCAGCCCAGGAACTTCATGCCGCTCTTTTCGCAGATAACCTCAAACATCCTCCTGGCGAAGGTTCTCTTAAGTTCATTCTGAGGAAAAAAGAACATTCCGATGCCGTAGTCACCGGCATCCTTAAGCTCTATTCCCATATCCCTTGCAGCTCCCGAAAAGAACTTGTGAGATATCTGGATAAGGATTCCTACGCCGTCTCCAACCTTGCCGCTGGCATCTTTACCTGCGCGGTGCTCAAGCTTCTCAACGATGCTGAGGGCATCGTCAAGAGCTTTCACATCGGCATGTCCGTCGATATTTACTACGGCGCCGATTCCGCAGGCGTCACGTTCAATGTTGTCGTTGTAAAGCATGTTAGTCATCGTAGTTTGTCTCCCGCAAAACTAGTTTCTTATTCTGAGAAAAGAAGGTCTGAATATACAGGGAATGGCCAGTACTGCTCGTCTACAAGAAGCTCAAGAGCATCTGCTGACTGTCTTGCTGCATCCATATCTCCAAGGATTGTCTTGTGATAATATGCCATTGCTTTCCAAGGATCCTCGGGAACCTTCGCCATATCTTTTGCCAGCTTCTGACACTGCTTCATAAGAGCGTCTGTCAGAACAGCAACCTCCTTGGAGGTATCTGTCTCATAAGCTGTAACGCAGCCTGCTGCCTTTAAGGTTGCCATCCTGTCGCAGAGATCTGCTGCATAGGATGAAACCGCAGGAAGGATCTGCCTTCTGATCATATCCAGCATTGTGTTGGCCTCAATGGCGATCTTGGCATTGTAGGTATCTGCATGGATAAGGGCTCTTGCCTCCAGCTCGCCTTCAGTGTAGACACCGTTGGTGACGTAGAGGTTCACTGCCTTTTTGTCAGCGTAGTGAGGAAGCGCATCTGCTGAGGATACCAGGTTGGATAAGCCTCTCTTGGTGGCCTCGTCAACCCATGAGCTGTCATAGCCGTTTCCGTTAAAGATGATCCTCTGGTGCTCTGTGAAGGTCTTCTTGATGAGCTTCTGAAGATCTGCGTTGAAGTTCTTGGACTTTTCAAGAATATCCGCGAACTCCTTCAGCTCCTGAGCCATGATGGTGTTAAGTGCAATGTTTGGTCCGGAGATTGACTGAGAGGAACCCAGCATACGGAACTCAAACTTATTTCCTGTAAAGGCCATGGGTGATGTTCTGTTTCTGTCGGTGTTGTCCTGAGGAATTGAAGGAAGAACATCGATGCCGATCTCTATCTTTTTCTTGCCGCCGTCCTTGTAGGGCTTGCCCTTGATGATGGAATCAACAACTGCCTCAAGCTCATCTCCAAGGAAGATTGAGATGATTGCGGGCGGTGCCTCCTGAGCTCCGAGTCTGTGATCGTTTCCGGCTGAAGCTACTGTGCAGCGGAGGGTGTCCTGATATTCGTCAACGCCCTTTACAAAGGCTGCCAGGAACAGAAGGAACTGTGCGTTCTGGCTGGGTGTGCTGCCGGGCTTTAACAGGTTCTTGCCTGTGTCTGTGCCGATTGACCAGTTGTCATGCTTACCTGATCCGTTTACGCCTGCGAAGGGCTTCTCATGAAGGAGACATACAAAACCGTGTCTGTCTGCAACCTTCTTCATGGTGTCCATGGCGATCTGGTTGGAATCTGATGCGGTGTTGGCATCTGAGTAAACGGGAGCCATCTCGTGCTGAGAAGGTGCAACCTCGTTGTGCTTGGTCTTGGAGAGAACTCCCAGCTTCCAGAGCTCGTTGTCCAGGTCTTCCATGTATGCAGCAACTCTTGGCTTGATGGCACCAAAGTAGTGGTCTTCAAGTTCCTGTCCCTTGGGAGGCTTGTTTCCGAAAAGTGTTCTTCCTGTCATGATCAGGTCTTCACGCTCCTTGTAGAGCTTCTTGTCAACCAGGAAGTACTCCTGCTCCGGTCCGCACTGTGCTGTAACGCGCTTGGTCTCGGTATCTCCAAAGAGTCTTAAAACTCTTATGGACTGCTTGCTGACTGCGTCCATTGAGCGGAGAAGCGGTGTCTTTTTATCCAGGGCTTCTCCCGAATATGAAAGGAAGATTGTAGGAATGTAAAGTGAATTGTCCTTTACGAATGCAAAGGATGTGGGATCCCATGCAGTATAGCCTCTAGCCTCAAAGGTTGCTCTAAGGCCTCCTGACGGGAATGAAGAAGCATCGGGTTCTCCCCTTACCAGCTCTTTTCCTGAGAAGTCCATGGCGATCTTGCCGCCACCTACGGGATCGATAAAGCTGTCATGCTTCTCGGCTGTTACACCGGTCATTGGCTGGAACCAATGTGTATAGTGTGTTGCCCCCTTTTCTACGGCCCACTGCTTCATGGCCTCTGCGATTTCATTGGCTGTAGCAAGTTCAAGTGGTGAGCCGTCCGTGATGCACTTCTTCCAGGCTTTGAAAGAAGCGCTGGAGAGCCTTTCCTTCATGGTCTCCTCGTTGAAAACATAGCTTCCGAAGAGCTCAGGTAAATGTGTTGCCTCGTTTTTCATATCCTCATCCTCCTGTTTTTTTGTATTTTCAAGATATTCTCTTAAGTGCTTTTTCCTGTTCGGATTCGTCCAGGGTATCTCCGGACTGTCCGTAGTTTGAAAGGACTCTTGCCGAAGGGTCGTCCACGTTGCAACCTTCCCATTCTTTGTTTGGCATCCAGAAATCCTTTATCATCTGTGCCTGCCCCGGGTAGAACTCTTCAAATATCTCCCTGTAAAGAAGGCTCTCCTTGGTAAATGGTCGGCAATATGTATATTTCTTTCTCCTCTCCTCAAACTCTTCATCGGTGTACTTCTGCTCGGCGTAGGCCTTCAGGTCATCCACCATGCTGTGTCCCACCGCATCGGAGAAGGCTGCCTTCTGTCTCCATAGGATGTTATCCGGAAGGAGCTCGTCCTCTTCAAAGGCATGTCTTAAGAGGTATTTGCCCATGTCGTACTTGTTCATCTTGATCTCCGGATCGATGCTCATTACGTATTTGACAAAAGAAACATCGCCGAAGGGAACTCTTGCTTCAAGGCTGTTGGCACTTATGCATCTGTCAGCCCTCAGCACGTCGTACATGTAGAGCTCATCCACTCTTTTTTTGGCCTCCTTCTGGAAGGCCTCTGCATCCGGTGCAAAGTCTGTGTATTTGTAACCAAAGAGCTCATCTGAAATCTCACCTGTCATCAGTACTCTTACATCTGTGCTGTGGTGGATTGCCTTGCAGCAAAGGTACATTCCCATGCTGGCTCTTATGGTGGTGATGTCCCAGGTCCCCAGAAGCTTTATGACATTTGGAAGCTCTGAAATAACCTGCTCCGGTGTCATGTAAACCTCTGTGTGGTCTGATCCGATGAAGTCTGCAACCTCTCTTGCAAACTTAAGATCTATGGCATCCTTCTCCATTCCTATGGCAAAGGTCCTGATCCGTTTCACCGGAGTATTATCTTTTGAAGCCTGTTCATTAAGGAGCCTCTGGCTTATGGCACATACAAGGCTTGAATCAAGGCCTCCGGATAAGAGGAATCCCAGCGGAGCGTCTGCATCAAGTCTGTCCTTGACGGATTTAACGAATCTGTCGTGGATCTCTTTGCAGGCTGTCTCAACATCCGAGGTGCTAAAGCTTAGCACATCGGTCAGGTTCTCGTACCTTACAAATTCCCCATCCTCGTAGTAGTGTCCCGGAGGGAAGGGCTTTATCTCGCTGCAGAGACCCTGCAGGTTGCAGGCCTCGGAAGCAAACATGATGGCGCCCGATCTGTCGTATCCGTAGAAGAGAGGTCTTATCCCCATGGGATCTCTTCCTGCTATCAGAGCGTTCTTGTTGTGATCGTAAATGATGCAGGCGAACTCACTTCCAAGCTTCTTCCACATGTCCCTGCCGTATTCCCAGTAGAGAGGCAGGATCACTTCGCAGTCCGAATCGCTCTTAAAGGAGTATCCCTTTTTCTGCAGATCTCTTTTGATCTTGCGAAATCCGTAGATCTCACCGTTACAGACCGCAACGTCATCTCCCAGCTCAAAGGGCTGCATTCCTTCAAGGTGAAGTCCCATGATGGCCAGTCTGTGAAATCCCAGATAGCCGATGGGGGTCTCCGTTATCCTTGACATGTCCGGTCCCCTCGGAATGGTCCTTTCGAAGTAGGGTGTCAGCTCCTGTAATGAAATTGTCTTGGATGTGGTTCCCAGTATTGAGCACATGATATGTTCTCCTAAAGTGAAGCATTCGTTGTTTCCCTCTGTTGGTGTCAGGAAACAGCAAAAGGGCGTTGGTGGAGAAGTCACCAAACCATTGGTAACTCTTCCATCAACGCCCTTGTTGAATACTTTGAATACCTGTATACAATTTTTATTTTTCACAGTATATTCCCATGGGGAACACCTTGTCAACAACTTTTTTAAGGTATTGGAATTATTTCTTTATCTCTCGAATTCTCCTCGGATATCTGACACGGGAGGGTCCATGGGGTACCGGCCTGTGAAACATCCCTCACAGATTCCAAGGTCGCCGCCAACCATTTCCTTAAGCCTGTCTATGCCAAGGTAGGCTAGGGAATCTGCGCCGATGATCCTGCAGATATCGTCAACGTTTCTGTTATAGGCAATGAGCTGGTCTCTTGCGGGCACGTCGGTTCCGAAGTAGCAGGGCCACAAAAACGGCGGCGAGCTGACTCTCATATGAACCTCTTTGGCGCCTGCATCCCTGAGCATACGCACGATCCTGTCAGAGGTGGTACCTCTTACGATAGAGTCATCTATCATGATGATTCTTTTGCCCTCGACTGCACTTCTAAGGGCATTTAACTTAACCTGAACGCTGGATTCGCGGTTCTTCTGCTTGGGCTTTATGAAGGTCCTTCCGATGTAGGAATTCTTGACAAATGCCTGTCCGTAGGGAATCCCCGACTCAAGGGCATAGCCCAGTGCTGCCACGTTACCGGACTCGGGAACGCCCACAACCATGTCAGCTTCAACGGGTGAATCCTTGGCAAGGAACCTGCCTGCGGCAATTCTGGCATCATAGACACTTATTCCGTCGATGGTGCTGTCGGGTCTGGCAAAATAAATATATTCAAATATGCATCTTGCGTGCTTGTCCTTGCTGATGCACATGCTCTTATCTGAGCTGATCCCCAGCTCCGGAGAGATCGTAACTATCTCACCGGGCTCAACGTCGCGGATAAAGGTAGCTCCGATAGTATCAAGAGCGCAGGTCTCGGAAGCCAGAATATAACAGTTCTCTCTCCTTCCGATCACCAGAGGCTTAAAGCCATAAGGGTCTCTGGCGCCGATGAGCTTTCTGGGAGATGCGATAACAAGGCTGTAGGCGCCCTTTATCTTGAGCATAGCCCTTCCAACGGCCTCCTCAACAGACTTACTTTCAAGACGCTCTCTTGCGATGTAGTAAGCTATGACCTCGGAATCGATGGTGGTCTGGAAGATAGCTCCCGTGTAGGCAAGCTCATTTCTAAGTTCCGGAGCATTAATAAGATTTCCGTTGTGAGCAAGGGCAAGAGTTCCCTTTACGTAGTTAAGTACAAGGGGCTGGGCATTCTCTCTGGTACTGCTGCCGGCGGTGGAGTAACGCACGTGGCCCACTCCGATATCTCCCTTTAGCTTCTCCAGCTCTTCATGTGAAAAGGCTTCGTTTACAAGTCCCATGTCCTTGTAGCTCAGGACCTTACCCTTTGGGCCTCTGGTGTCACTTACGGCAATACCGCAGCTCTCCTGCCCTCTGTGCTGCAGGGATACCAGTCCGTAATAGATGGATGTGGCCACATCCCCGCCGTCAAAATCATACATTCCGAAGACGCCGCACTCTTCGCCCAGATGCTTGTACGGCTCTGTTCTACTCAAATCTTGCATTTTTTAATCCTATCTATGGCTTTTATAGTATTTTCCTTGGAACCGAATCCTGTGAGTCTGAAGTAGTGCTCTCCGCCGGGGCCAAAGCCTGAACCGGGGGTTCCCACTACGTTTGCCTTATCAAGGAGAGCATCAAAGAACTCCCAGCTGGTCATGTTGCCCGGGGTCTTGAGCCAGATGTAGGGCGCATTTACGCCGCCGTAAACCTCGTAGCCTGCTTCCTTGAGCCCTTCGTAGATATATCTGGCGTTCCACATGTAGTAAGCGATCTGCTCTCTGACCTGAGCGCGGCCCTCCTTTGTGTAGATGGCTTCGCCGGCTCTCTGGATGATGTAAGGCGCGCCGTTATACTTGGTGCCGTGCCTTCTGGCCCAGAGCGGCCACAGCTTCTCTCCGTCTGCTTCAAGGTCCTTGGGTACAACCGTAAATCCAAGGCGCAGTCCGGTAAATCCGGCTGTCTTGGAAAAAGACCTGAATTCTATCGCACAGCTCCTGGCTCCGCGGCACTCATAAATGCTGTGGGGAACATCGGGCTCAGAGATATAAGCCTCATAAGCTGCGTCATAGAGGATGATAGATCCGTGCTCGTTGGCATAGTCTACAAACTCCTGGAGTTTATCCTTTGTGATGATAGCACCGGTGGGATTATTTGGGAAGCACAGATAGATAAGGTCAGGTACTTCAGACGGAAGCTCGGGTGCAAAGCCGTTCTCTTCCTTGCAGGGCATATAGATGACGCCCTTGTACCTGTCTGCCTCAGGATCGAATTCTCCGGTCCTTCCTGCCATTACGTTGGAATCAACATATACGGGATATACGGGATCGCAA
>JAEEGH010014788.1_pt1 | contig 17068 bp, 22 predicted proteins | sample 9134181 | NCBI WGS metagenome assembly JAEEGH01 (sample SAMN16246544, study PRJNA631951) | gut metagenome | biome: gut microbiome; feature: rumen; material: DP-attached | host: Bos | place: Iran: Karaj | collected 2018-10
ACAGAATGCGCTCTATTCCAAAATATCGTGGAGGACATGATACTGTTCCGGGATATGCCGGATGAAGACATCATAGATTTCTATAGAGATATTAAGAAAGCTATAGGCGATAAGCAGATCCAAATAGCTTATCTTAAGGCAGAAACGGATGATATCAGAAGGAATCTTGAGACAGCACGGCAGACCCGAGTCGATGATAAAGGCAATGAGGTCTGGTTTTCGATGCTCTGCGAATATTTTAACAACAGTCCTCATGCAGTCAAAAACGGCCTTGAAGGCGAAGACGGCTTAGTCCGGCACTGGACTCACAGGCAGGACCTTGAGCTTAGGATATGTGAAGAACTGTTTTGGGACCGATGCACGGTATTGCCCTCGAAATTATATGGGGAAAGGGATGTTGATAAGCTGTTTGGATAGGTACAGAAAGCACCGAATTCCAAAATCCGTGATAGAATGTATAAGATACAGGAAAACCTTGAAAATACTGGGTTGCAACTGCCGGTTGACATAGTTCAAGGTCCGGTTGGTGGATTTGTTAAGAGCACTTTTGCTAATCTCAAGCCATCAAAACCCGGAGGTGATGTAAATGACAATTGCTGACAGAATACAGAGCCTTAGAAAGTCGAAAGGCATGTCCCAGGAGGAACTGGCTGACAAGGTCGGTGTATCAAGGCAGGCCGTTTCTAAGTGGGAAAGTGAACAGGCAACCCCGGATCTCGATAAAGTCGTGATCATGAGCGATATTTTTGAAGTAACTACGGATTATCTTCTTAAAGGGATCGAGCCGGTTAAGCCCGATGATCACAAGACGATGGCTGATGTTATCGATCAGAAGGTACTTACAGAGAAGAACGGCAAGCGCGCGAAGACAGCCGTTAAGTGGTTCCTCATAGGATTCGGTATTTTGCTCGCCATAGATCTCATATCGATGCTGGTTTATTTCCTGGTCAACGGATTCCCCGTCTGATCTGATCCTCAAATAATCTGACACTAAAAACAGCAGCGTTTTCGCTGTTTGTATTAATGCGCTCAAAAAAGGAGTTATCCATGAATAAGATAAAAGAATTCATCAAAAACATCAGTCCGTTCAACAACCGGGCCGACATGCCGAAACTATTGTATATCATCAAGGTCATCCTGATCTTCTGGGTATTCAAGTTCGGTGCAGAACTGGTTGGCGAAGGCATAGTCCTGGCGATACACTTTGCCTGCGGTAAGAACCCCCTTCAGGGTGAGATGTTCGGCGATATCACAATTACATTGATCACTTACTACGGATACGGCGTCATGATTGGAATAATGATCCTTCTCTGGAAGCTGTTTCAAAGAAAGACTCTGGCAGAACTGGGCTTGGCGAGACCTGCATGGAGCTATTTCGCAGGAGCCGGAGCAGGAACACTTCTTTTGCTTGTTTCAGTTGCTTTGGCAGTTCTTACCGGCGCGGTAAGGTATAACGGCGTTTTTCGAAATATCGACACTGCGATGGTATTCCTCATGCTCGGAGCTTTTATTTTTCAAGGTGCCTTTGAAGAGGTGCTCTGCAGAGGTATCGTTCAACAGCTTTTGCAGAAGAAATCCATCCCTGTCGCAGTAGGTGTAAGCACAGCCTTATTTATCATTCCTCACATTGGAAACATGGACTTCAGTGCCCCTGCCATTGCAGTAACGGCAGTTATCAACCTTATCCTGATATCGGTCATCTTCTCCCTTCTTACTATCCGTTTCAAAAGCATCTGGGCGGCCTGCGGCCTGCATTCGATATGGAACTATATCCTGTACAGCATCCTGGGACTCAATCTGAGCGGTAATGATGAGATCAATGCTGCCGTATTTGATATGAGTTCTGTCGGAGACAATATATTAAATGGCGGAAAGTACGGTATCGAAGCAAGTATCATCACAACCGCAGTATTAGTAGCCGCTGCAATCGCACTGATTGGACTGCGGCGAAAAATGTATAGTCGGATATAATTCCATCAGCATCTGAAAATAATATGGGTGAGCACCCACAAAAAAGTGGGTAATTTCCTTCTTGCACCAAATACGATACAGTTAAGACATCTGATGTGAACGGAGAACCTGTTATGAAGATAAGGGATGATTACACCTGCCCTCTCGAGATTGCTCATGACATTATCAAGGGCAAATGGAAGACCATCATAATGTATCAGATGAAGGACGGTCCGAAGGGGCTTTCCGAGCTAGAGCATTCTATAGAGGGCATCACTCAGAAGATGCTGCTCGAGCAGCTTCACGATCTCATCGAGTTTGGTCTTGTTGAGAAGAAGACCTACGACGGTTATCCTCTGCGCGTTGAATATTCCATAACACAAAGACGCGGCAAGAAGATGATCGAAGCAATCGACATCCTGCAGATGATCGGCGTGGATTATATGGTAGAGAGAGGATTGACTGACAGCCTGGTTGATAAGGGAATCCTAAGCGCGCAGGAGATTGAGATGATCAAAGGAGGCAACGAGGAGGACATCAAATGCCTGATAGCAAAGTACTTCTCGTAATTGATCTTCAGAACGACTATCTGTGGGACAAAAGAAAACCGATGTTCACGTATGCTACGGATAATCTCATCAACAATGTAAACAAAGCGATCGCATCATACAGAGAAAACGGTTACGACATAATTTACATCAAGCATATCCTTCCGGATAATGCGTTTGTCAGGAATCTGGTTGGTTTCTCTGTAGAAGGCAGCGCGGGTGCTGATATATACCGGGGTGTAAACAGGGTCTCGGATCTTGTTTTCGAGAAGAACCGTTCCGACACGTATACGTCACCGGCTTTTCGCAGGCATATGAAAACTAAGAACTACAAAGAAGTTGTGATTTGCGGTCTCGACGAGTGCGGGTGTGTCGGCGCCACTGCGCGGGGTGCATGTAAGACGGGCGTCAAAGTCATTATGCTCACAAGCTGCATCGGGAGCAGATTCTCTGAGAAGAAAGTTAAGAAGCAGCGCGAAAAGCTTACGTCTCTGGGGGTTATATACCGTTATGAGTGATTATAAGATTAAGCGGATCAAAGGCGGAACCGACAACTGTTATCTAGTGTCGCACGGCAGAGATGCGATCCTGTTTGATACGGGCAGCGGCACCGCATGTGAGATGGTGATCAACGAGTGCAGTAAGTATGATCTGAAGCTCATAGTGCTGTCGCATACGCATTTTGATCACGCGGAGAACGCAGCGGTGATCTCAGAGAAGTTCGGTGTCCCCGTCGCCTACCATGAGGCGGACGATGAGCTGTTCGATAACTATGATGCGCAGCCTCTTAGATCATACGGACTGGTCGGCTTCGCTGTTCTTCAGTTGTCTTTGAAGGCACTGCGCGAGACGAATGTCAAGAGACCTTTGAACCGCTTCTATGTCAAAGACGGCGACACCTTCGAAGAGTATGGCTTTCCGGATATAAAGGTCGTTGAACTGCCGGGACATACGAAGGGGTCGATCGGCATTCTGGTTCAGGAATCTGCCCTGCTCGCAGGCGATGCTCTCGACAACTGGATAAGACCTGCTAAAGGTCATCTGTTCTATGACATAGATGTGATGAATAAGACATTCGGGCTCATTCGCTCGCTCGGAGACAGAACGATCTACTACGGTCACGGGAATCCGACGAAGAACTGATACAGCAACAGCAGCGGATGATATAATGATTTAAATAGGGGTAACCTTTAGATAGGATAATCATCAGTATGGTGGGATAAGGATAAATGGATAACAGTGGAATAGAGAGTTTTGTCAGAAAACAAAAGGTGGCATTTATATGCTCTGTTGATGAGACAGGGTATCCCAATGTAAAAGCGATGCTCAAGCCGAGAAAGATCGACGGGTTACGTCAGTTCTATTTTTCGACAAACACTTCTTCTATGCGAGTAAAACAGTATATGAATAACCCGAATGCATGTATCTATTTCTATCATAAGGGACTGGTCAAATACACGGGTGTAATGCTTAAGGGCACGATGGAAGTACTGACTGACCAAAAGACGAAAGACATGATCTGGCGCAAAGGCGACACGATGTTTTATAAGGGCGGCGTAACAGACCCTGATTACTGTGTTTTGAGATTTACTGCGGAAAGCGGAAGATACTACTGTGATCTTGAGACAGAAAGTTTTACGATATGAAGGAATGCAGCACATGATCCGTGAATTGGAAGATACAGCTAAAGCAGCGTCACTGTTTGACGGTTGGGAAGAAACGCTGATCTATTCATGCCTTCAGAAAGTTATGGGCAAGATATATGTTACTGATCCGGACAGACCTGTATCTGCCATGGCTTTCGTCGGTTGTTTTGCATTTTTGGCCGGAGAACCGGACAAAGAACTGCTGACCGGGAAACCTGAAGGTTTTGTGATCATGGTTCCACAAAACGACAGCTGGTCCGAACTTATAGAGGATTGTTTTCCCGATGCGCGGAAAGTTACCCGTTATGCCATCAGGAAAGATACTGTTTTCGACAGGGAAACTCTGACGGAAATGGCAGCCGGTCTGCCCGGGGAATATGAACTCAGAAAGATAGATTCAGATATCTATGACCTTTGCGTGCAGGACCCGGTAACGGCTGATTTCGTGTCGGCCTTCGGGAGCAAAGAGAAGTATCTTGAACTGGGGCGCGGCATGGTCATCCTGAAAGATGGAAAGATCGTATCAGGAGCTTCCTCTTACACCAGATACAAAGAAGGAATAGAGATAGAAGTGGATACAGTTGAACCCGAACGCCGCAAGGGACTGGCAAGCGTTGTATGTTCTGCATTGATCCTGGATTGCCTTGACGAAGGGCTTTACCCGAGTTGGGATGCCCATGATATGAATTCTGTTCAATTGGCCCGGAAGTTCGGTTATGAGTTCGATCATGAATATACGGCTTATGAGGTTGCCTCAGACAGAAGGACACATTAGAGTGAAATCCACTGGATATATCGAGAAACACAAGGATTAGCATTATGGGAAACATTATCGACAGTGAAGCGGAAATATTGAAAACCTGCTATAAAGTGTTTGTTGACCGTGCTATGGATTGGTATGGCTTATCGATACATCATGTTAAGATCGATAAGAGAAAAGATAGTATTATGTGCGTGGATACCACTAGCGGCGGATATAAAACCGTACCTGTTCTTGAAGTCTACTTCCGTGAAGAAACCTTTAAAAAAGTAGTTGATGACAGAAAGCAGATTACAAATGAGGTATCAGATAACCTCAGAGATATGTGGTGGGATATCCTGCATTCCCAAGAAAACATTATAGAAAGAAATGAATGTTTTGATGAACGGATGATCATTCATGCGTTTTCTTATGAACAGAGATGTTTTTATGATTTCATTTCAAATTGTCAAAACGAAGTATCCGATCTTCTGAAGGAGAAGCTCGGAAAACGTCCGCAAAAAGTATATCCTACGGACAGGGGATTAAATATAGTGTATGAGACGGCGGATTATATGTTTCTCGGTATCGAACCGAGAGCCAAAAGTCTTGAGGCTGCCATTTATAAGAAGGCACAGGATTATGTAGTTAAAAAGTATAGCGAGAAAATGGATTTGGAATTCAATGTCAAATTCTGGCATCCGAACATGAGCGGATACAACGGCTATTGGTTGTGGTTAGGATAATCGTGAATCATGCAGACTGATTTGCAATGGTAAGAGAGACGGAGGATGATCATGGATAAGCTATACATCACGCACTACTTTTATCCTGGGACAGACCCGTGGAAGAATATAATGCTCCTTCCTGAGGAGGAAGCTTTTCGCAAGGCTAAAGAGCTTGCGGACGCACATCCGGATACTACCAGTTTCGGCCGTTTCGCAGACTTTGAGAACTATTATCCGGCGCGAAAGAAAGCAGATGCTTTTGTGCGTGAGGAATTTATAAAGTTAGGCGGAAAGCCAAAGCTCCCTCATCCCTATTCGTTTACGCTTCTGGAGTGCGAATATCTCAGAGACTGGTTTGACAGCAGCGATAAGATCATTATCGATCTGGATGATGTTCCCGACGATCAGGTCAGCTTCACACTCGGAGACAGCTGTGCTCTGATGATTCACGGAAATGAACCTGTTGTTCTGACTAAGAAAATGCTGTATGAGCGTATCGAGGCATGTAATGGTTCAGTTGACGTTTTCCTTAAAGAATCTCTCGGCAATTACGCATATGTTGAAGTGCAATTGTGGGATAAAATACAGATGTGAAATAAATTGCTGATGAAACAACGGACGAAATAATATGATAGAAATATCGATGAAGCCGATAGGGTACGTTAAGAATGAAGTTCAGGAAAAGAAGGATGTATCATGGGGAGACGATATATCTGATATTTTGCTTGAAGAAGATTACTATAAAGGGCTGAGAGGACTTGAGGATTTCTCGCATGCCATTATCCTGTACTATCTGGACAAGGCTGAATACATAACAGATAAACATCTTCAAAGACAACCTCAGAACAGGCAGGATATGCCGCTTGTCGGCATATTTTCGCAGAGAGGAAAAGACCGTCCGAACAGGATCGGAATGACATCTGTAGAGATCGTTGCAGTAAGTGACAGAGCGCTCACCGTACGGGGGCTGGATGCGATCAATGGCACGCCGGTACTTGATATCAAGCCATACTATCCGGTCTACGATAAAAAAGAAGCAAAAACGCCTGAATGGGTAGACCGGCTGATGGAAAGTTATTTCTGATATTTGAATATGGTAAATAAGCAGTTTTAGGAGTAATCAATACAATGATAATAATACGTGAAGCCAAAATAGAAGATGCAGCAAGACTTGTTGAGATCTACTCATACTATGTATTAAATACAGCCGTTTCATTCGAATATGAGGTTCCTTCAGTTGAGGAGTTTACCGAAAGAATGAGAAACGTAATGAAGAAATATCCTTATCTTGTTGCGGTAAAGGATGATCTTATAGTCGGATATGTGTATGCAGGCACATATAGTGCCAGAGATGCTTATTCCTGGACGGTGGCAAATTCCATCTATGTCGATAAGGACTACAGAAGACAGGGAATCGGTGCCATGATGTATGGTGAGCTGGAAAAGAGGCTGAAAGATCTTGGAATCGTGAATATGCTTGCCGGAAGTGCCTTTTGTGAGACAGAGGATGAATACCTTTCCCACGACAGTTATGAATTCCATAAACACATGGGATATGAAAAGGTCGCTCAGCTGAAAGGCATCGGCAAGAAATTTGACCGTTGGTATGATCTTTTATGGATGCAGAAGAAACTGCAGCCGGAAGAATAGATAATCAACAGGAAGATATACGGATTAGTAGAACTGGAAAAACTGTAATAATAGTTTTCCTCTTCAGGATTGTTTAGGGAGGTATGTAGTTGGTAAAAGACATTTTCGAAAAATATAGTGTATCTTTTCAAAACGTTAATGTTCCCCAACAATTACTTGAATTGGGCATATCGGATGCTGTTATTGAATACTTATCCTGTATGGGAAGGGATTTGTCTTTCTATGTTTCTCCCAATGGCGTAGCAGCGACTCGGCTATATAGTGTCAAAACAATAATGGAAGAAGCATTTGAAGAATATAACAAACCATGTATTGAAAACGGATACTTAATTATAGGTGATGGCGCTAACGGAGATCTGTTATGTGTAGATATTCAAAAGTCGACAGTCGGTTATGCTTATCATGATGATTTATGGGAGAGAAACTTTAAAGACTTTGATCATATCTATATACATATGCCGATAACCATTGATGCATTTATTGAGATGATGTTGAAAGATGAGTCAAATTATCCGTTTGATGGGTACGAAGCCGAGAAATATATAGATTGAAATAATGCGAATGTGTTATTGAAAAAGACCAAAGAGGAAATAATACAAAGAGCTGTATGTTTATTATGCTTTGTTGACCGTTGCGCTTTGGAAGGCACCGTGTTTGATGGCGTATTTCGTTCGTTAACTGAACGAGAGGATCAACGCAAAATCATTATTAAATGGCTGAAGGAAAAAGAATACTATTCATATTTGACTGCTAAAGAAAGACAATACATCGAGACTCCGGTAATACAGCAAACCAATGATGAGATACATATTTTTGAAAATGATTATTATTCTATTGAGCCTTTGCTATGGAGTTTGGGACTAGTTAACAAACTTGCCGATTATAATAATGCTGTTAAATATAATTTGCACCTGCCATTGAAAATTGGCCCTGCTCATACATTTGGAATGATATCCGATTACGCTAAGATGCGTTCTTTCGATGAGATTAACAAGCAAAGAGAAATAACAATGCTGTGGTATTGGAGAAGTCTGGAATGCAGAAATTATGCTTCTAAAACTCTTGATTTCAAAGAGGCAATCAATAAGACCTTTGGTAATAAATATACCGAAATACTGAAGGATTATAAGTATTTTGATCAAGATAGAGGAGATTTTATTGTAAGCGGCAAGTGTGTTTCTAAATTGAGTGATAAGAAGCAATTAGCTCTTGAGATAATTGCCGAAAAACGATTCTATGCATTTGAATGGTTATTTTCAGATGAGGATTGGGATGAAGTGGATTTGGTTTGCTAAATAATCAGTATTGAGGACATAATGAATTATTACGGAACCGGGAAATACATAGAAGAAATGAAGAGGCTTGACGAACAGGTTTTCTCGAAAATCAGGTTTGATGAACCCGAAAGAGAAAAAGAATTGGAGTCAGGTTATTTGGTCAGATACTATTACTACGCTGACGAAGAGAATCGCGAGCCCGGTCATGCGCCTGTTGACGGGGAGATATGCAGGCTGTTCAAAGATGACAGAATGGTATTCGAGTGGAAAAACACAGACGGTAATTCCAGGATGGCCTGTATCATCCATCACGCTGACGGGAACACTTACTTTGTTTTCGATGAGGATCTGTACGGTTACAGCGTTCTGAACCTTGATTCTCTTCAGTGTATGCATTACATTCCGTCGGAATCATACGGGAAGTATCCGGAAGAATTTGAAGAGACATTCATCTGGTGTGATTGTTTTTACAATCCCGAAAACAGCCTTTTGGCGGTGGATGGCTGCTTCTGGGCATGTCCGTGGGATGTCATAGTCCTAGATTTCAAAGACCCCATGACTGCAGTTGAACCCAAGGACTGGTTTTCAATCTATGGCAGATGCCGGAAAGGTCTTCCTGACCTTGATGATGTCGAATTCGACAGCTGGGATGGGGACACCCTTGTCTGTAAGGCAATCGGGGCGGTTCCGGCCGCATTCGATCTCGAAGGCAAATGCAAGGTGAGGTTTATATATTCCTGAAGTTAACAATCCAAGAAGTCTAAAAAGATATAAACGATCCCAGAGTATTCTCCGGGACCGCGGTCAATCATATCGGGCGTCATTTGTAGTAAAACTGTAGTAAATCTTAGACCGTATCGTGGCTTATCGTGCTACTACGAAGCTTATCTACGCTGACACCTATTCTGCCGTGACAGATAAAAAGCACTTTTATCATACGTATTCAATTCCCTCGTTATTTTGTGTGTTATTCGGAAGAATCATAACACAGCACACGCCTATTCCCCAAAAATGCAAAATTATTGATTTTGGGGAATAGAAGTGATATGGTTTTGTAGGAGGTATAGTTTTATGAAACTGATATTACGCGATACCTATCTTAATGAGTTGTCAGAGTTGATCAATACACCTGATATCAAGATCATTACCGGAATCAGAAGATCCGGAAAATCCAAGTTATTGGAAGCTTTGAAGGAACTTATAATAGCATCTGATCCATCAGCTAATATTATTCATATCAACTATAATCTTACGGAATTCGAGGAGCTGCTCGAATACCATATGCTTGAATCATATGTGGAAGACAAGTATTCAGCCGAAGATAATAACTATGTTCTGATCGATGAAATACAGATGTGTGAACATTTCGAGAAAGCCGTAAACAGTCTGCATGCCAAAGAGAAGTACGATATTTATATAACCGGATCTAATGCATTTCTTCAAAGCAGCGATCTTGCTACTCTGTTTGTAGGAAGAACATACGAAGTTCATATTCTTCCATTCTCATTTAAAGAATATGTGACGTATTTTCCTTCAGAGAATGTTAATGCCAGCCTGACAAAATACATTACTGAAGGCGGAATGGCCGGTTCCTATCTATATAAAGATACTGATAAGAAGTACCGGTACATCAATACAGAAGTACTCAATGCATTAGTAATAAGAGATATAGTAAACAAGTACAAGATACGCAACGAACCGTTGCTTCACATGCTGATCGATTTTATGATGGACAACATTGGAAGTGAGATCTCTGTCCGATCGATCACAGATTCTCTTGCCGGAGGTAAAACAGCAGCCGATCATAAAACGATCGGTAAATATATTGAGTATCTGTGCAATGCATTTGCATTCTACCGGGTCAGAAGATACGACATTAAAGGAAAGAAATACCTCCGCTCAGAAGATAAGTATTACCTGTCTGATCACAGTTTTAAGTATGCCAGATTGGGAACAAAGAATATGGACTACGGTCATGTTCTTGAGAATATAGTTGCAATGGAATTGATTAGAAGGGGTTATGAGATATATGTCGGCGTAGCAGGCGGGAAAGAAGTTGACTTTGTAGCAATGAAACAAGGCGATAGGACATACATACAGGTTTCATACGATATAACAGAGCCGAAAACTTTTGAAAGAGAGATCGCTCCCTTACTAAAGATTGCTGACGGATACAAGAAGATGATAATAGCGAGGACTTATCAGCCCGCTTACCATCACGAAGGAATAAAGATAATCGATGCCGCAGAATGGCTTTTGGGAGATAGCTGATAATGTCAGACAGACCGGAATTAACAATTAAATTGAAGAGAAAAGAGTTCCTTGAGTATTATTATCTCAAGGAAGAATTGGTTTGTTTCTGTCGTGAAAACGGATTGCCGACATCCGGCGGAAAAGCGGAACTGACTGAGCGGATCGCATATTATCTTGATACAGGAAAGATCAAAGCCATAAAAACGGTGCGGACTCAAAAGCCTAAGATAACGGCAATAACAAGAGACAGCATCATTGAATCTGATCTGGTATGTTCGGAAATCCACAGAGCTTTTTTTAAGTGCGAGATAGGCGAGAGTTTTTCTTTCAATGTTGCTTTTCAAAAATGGCTTAGATCCAACAGTGGAAAGACATATGCAGATGCGATAGCTGCATATAAAGAAATAAAGAGCACAAAGAAACCCGGAAAAAAGGACATAGATAAGCAGTTTGAATATAATACTTATGTACGGGATTTCTTCGACGACAATAAAGGTGCTTCTCTGGCTGATGCCATAAAGTGCTGGAAATACAAAAAGAGCATTAAAGGCCATAACAAATATGAGAGGTCTGACCTGAGGGCATTAGAACAGTAAATTAGCAGTTGTTCGTACTGACAGTAGATAAAAAAATGCACAATTAGTATTAGCAGTCGGTTCAAAACCGGCTGCTTTTCACATATTATTAGGGCATAAATCAGAGAGGTACGGCCGTTATGGAACTTAGTTTGGGAAATAATATCAGGAAGATGAGAAAAGAACGGGGACTTACCCAGGAGAGCCTGGCTGATACACTAGGAGTTACAAATGGCGCAGTTTACAAGTGGGAATCAAACCAGTCAGTTCCGGAACTTGAGATGATAGTCAAACTTGCAGATCTTTTCGATGTCTCGCTGGATGTTCTGTTGGGTTATGAGAAGATCAATAAGCGTAAAGATGTGCTTATACAAAACATATATATGAAGATAAACACCAAAGACATAACCGGCCTCGAAGATGCCGACAGGGCACTTCTGAAATACCCCAATGACTATGGGATCTTAATGGTCGCGGCTTCGATATATGCCTGCTTTGGCACTGAAGAAAAGAACAGAGAGTATAAGCAAAGGGCAATCGAACTATACAAGAAAGCACTTGATGTAATCCCTTCGGGGATCGATCCGAAATACGGAGAACTGATGATCCGAAAATACATTGCTTTTATGTACCATTCCATCGATGAGAAAGAACAGGCCAGCCGGATCCTTAAAGAAAATAATGAAGCGGGCATCTTCAATGCCGAGATCGGTCTGATGATGGCATTGGATGGCGATAAAAGTAATGAGTGCAGGAAATATCTTATGGACAGTTGTATCCAGTCGATATCCAACATACTCAACATGTCCATCGGCTTCATTGTTTTCTATATCAACTGCGGTGATCTCGAGAAGGCAAGATCAGTGTCAAAGTGGAGCATCGATTACCTTGAAAGCCTGAATGCAGGCAATGTGATCAATTATCTGGATAAGGTGAAATGCGCATTCTTAACTTGTTACGGTTATGCTGTCTTCCGTCTGGAAGGCGAGGAAAAAGGCGGAAAACAGCTCATCAAGGCAAGGAACCTGGCCCGGAAATTCGACGCTTCACCTGATTTTTGTATCTACACAAAATTCTACGATTCAAAAGATAAAGCAAGCTCATATGATACGTTTGGAAAGACTGCTCATGAAGCTGTTGAAACAGCACTTGATTTTATAAAGGACCCGAAGTTCAAGTCTTTATGGGAAAAGATTAACGGATAAAGGGATCCAAAATACAAACTTAATCCGGCATGTGGAAATGAAAACACGGTTCCATGTATATAACGGCGCCAATTTTATTTAGGAGGAAAAATAAAATGAAGATCAGAGACATCTATTTGAGAAGACCTTTCCCGGCAGTTTCATTGATCATCGCCATACTGTGCATAGGAATTACATTGATCTCTTTTCTGATACCTTCCTTGCTCCGGTCATTCGCCTTTGTATATCCGCTAAAAAACCCGTGGCAGTTGATAACATACATGTTTGAACACTATACACCTCAGGAACAGATCCCGCCGGAATCAGGGATTAACTCAATGAGACTTTCCATAGGACATTTGGGTTTCAATCTTCTGCTCGTCCTCCCTTTCGGTGTTATGGTCGAAAAGGTGATCGGAGCTAAGAGGTTCCTGATCTTATCAGCAGCGGCATGGCTGGCTGATATCACAACTATTTATATAGTTTGTTCCGCTTTGATTCCCGAAGGCGAAGAATGTGTGGTCAAGGGTGCTTCCGGCCTGGCATTCGCGTATGTCCCTGTCGGACTGTATATCTTTTTTATTTTGGGAAAGCGGTCAGGATTCGGGAATTTATTTAAGCAGGTGTCATTCTATCTGCTTATGCCGATCGCCATTACAACTCTTGTGTTTGCATGCAGCCCCAGCATAGCCGGAACAACTGATGTCTGGTCAATGCTGCTGCATCTGATAGGCATAACCTGCGGGGTGGTTTTCGCTGTTATATTTAGAAAAGCGATCAGGAGCTGCTTCGATTCGATGGTATTTGAAAGATAACAGTATCCCGAATATAACCAACCAAGAACTCGACCCCGGAACAATAATTTCGGGGTTTGTTTATGAATAGTCAGGTTTGCCTGTGGTTAGTGCAGCATCGGGCTTCGGCATATATCATTTAGGTAAACAATTTGGTCGAAAACGTCGGTATAAAGTCGGTATAAAACGCCTTTCAAACCCCTCGAGAACCGTTGATTTCAGTACATTTACCATTATGTATGCAGACTGCCGTGGCACACAAACAAAACTTTAATCATCAGATACAAATCCAATCTAAAAAAATATCGGGGATATTATAGCAGATGCGCCGGAATGCTACAGAAAGCTGAGGAAGGCCGGGTTATTTAAGATGCAGCGTTTCTCACATACATCAACTGTTTAAAGCTGCCGCCGCGATCTATCAGACGGGTTTTATCTGTCAACTCAAAGCCGCACTTCTTATAAAAAGCACGCGCATTAAGGTTTGCTTCCAATACCCAAAGCACGATAGGACAATCCTCATATTCTGAAAATATATACTCAAGAACTTTGCGGCCAAAACCGCGCCCTCTGTATTCTTCAAGTATGTAGATGCTCGCGATCTCAATATCGTTTCCGTTCAAGGCCAGCTTCACTATTCCGGCTGCCTGATCATCATCTTTCAAAAGCAGATAGACACAATGCCTGTCATTCAAAGAACTAAGGAACTCTTCCCGTCTTGCTGAAGGTGAATCTGAATCCAAATATTCCTGACTGAAAACGCCTTGATATGTTTGCTTCCACGCGGCTGAGTGAACTTCACCAATGATGTCTGCATCTTCTTTTTGTGCGCGCTTGATAACCATCTTCAATCAGTGGGGCTCCTTCTCTGTCTGTTGTATTCAAAAGTCATAAATGGTGCTGCATCGGGCTTCGGCATATATCATTAAGTTAAAAAATTTGCTCAAAAGTGTTGGTATAAAGGTCGGCGTCTCCCATTCGCCGCGCAACCCGTTAATTTCAGTGCATATGCTTTGCCTATGCGGTATGCCGGTAGCATATGACCGAACTACAGTATAGCAATGATATAATTAAATCATAAGTGTTTTGATATTTACCTATGACTCATATTATAATTCGAAAAAGATTAGAGACTTTGCAGACGAACTCCGGATAGTTGATAATTCAAATTCAATAGAAGAGATTACTTTCAGAAAAGAGATATAAGCCCGTTAAGCATCGCTGCCTCCACACCTGAAGAAAAAATTTCCTCAATTGTTGACAAGTATACTTGGCAATGCTAGAATTCAAATTGCCAAGTAAACTTGGCGAAGCAGATTTGAATTTGGAGGAAATAGGAAATGGATAAAGACGAGATTTTAATGAAGAGTCGTATGGAGAACAAGGGCCGTGATATGCCTAAGATCGAAGAGAACAGGAATTCGGCAAGATTTGCAATAATACTCGGTTTTCTCTTTATGCTCGTTATCGGTGTTCTGAGTCTTATTGCACAAAGCAAGATGATCTATGGTGTTGTGGCCACGGAGTTCTGCATTGTTTTCGCAATGAACATCTATAATGCCGTCAAAAAGAAGGAACGCAAATACATCATACTGACGTTCACGACCGGTCTCGCATTTGTAGTATTAACGTATATGACGATCTGTGAGATCTTTCAGTTCTATCCCTTGAGGTAAGAGAAAATGGACGATTCACTGGTATTAAAAAACAGATTAAAGGAATACCGCAAAGAGCAGAACCTGTCACAGGACGAACTGGCCAAAATGGTCGGCGTGTCAAGGAACACCATCAGTTCAATCGAGACTGGACAGTTTTGTCCGACTGCAAAACTTGCTTTGGTAATCTGCATAGCACTTGATAAAAAATTCGAAGATGTTTTCTATTTTGACTAGTATAATCATATATGGGGATAAACTATCAGAGGAATAAAAATGGAAAACAACTACAAGATCCTTATTGCAGATGATGAGCCGGATATACTTTCTCTTCTTGAGAAGGCTCTGAAACTTGAAGGATTTAACAACATCATCAAGGCACAGAACGGAAATGATGCAGTGACGCTTTGCAGGACGAAGAACCCTGACGCGGTGATCCTGGATATCATGATGCCCGGAATGGACGGATATGAGGTGTGCCGGAAGATACGCGATTTCTCGATCGCGCCCATTCTTTTCCTGTCATCGAAAAATGATGAAGTCGACAAGATCTTAGGGCTTGCCGTAGGCGGAGATGATTATGTCACAAAGCCGTTCAGCCCTAAAGAAGTCGTTTACAGGGTAAAGGCGCAGTTAAGGCGCGCATTGTACGGGAAGGGCACCGGCACTGATCCCATCCGGATCGGCAAACTCGTTATCGATCCTGACAGGTGCGAAGTAAGTGTGGACGGAAGAATGGCAGAGCTCACAGCCAGAGAATATGAAATGCTCAAAGTTCTTGCAGAGAACAAAGGCCATGTGTTAAGCAGGGAGCGGCTTTATGAGAGAGTCTGGGGCGAAGAGAGCTTCGGATGCGACAACACCATAATGGTCCACATACGCCACCTCAGAGAGAAGATCGAAGCAGATCCCAATGATCCCAAGTACATCATCACACTTAAGGGTCTGGGTTATAAGCTCGTGGATCCGGATGAGAGATGAGACCTGATGAAAGATAAGAAGAAATATGACCTGTTCATAAAGACGCTGGTCTTATATGTATCCCTGATCGTGATCATCGTCGCAGCCTGCATCGGGCTGTTCTACTATGTCTTCTCGATACCTGAGCCTGACGGCATCAGTATCGCAAACTGGCCGCAGAGATTTACCAATGATTTCTCGTCCTGGGCGACTGTTGAAGAAGGCAGTTTAAAGGTCAGTGACAGCGGCCTTAAAAGACTTGATGAATATGGCCTCTGGGTGCAGTTCCTTGATGAGAACGGCTATGAGATCTTCTCGCATAACAAGCCGGACACATATCCTGATAAATACAGTATCGCAGAGTTATTCGAGCTTACAAAAAGCGGATATCAGAACGGCTATACCGTCTTCATGAGCACAACAAAAGGCGGTAAGGAAATAAGTTATCTTGTGGGCTTTCCGTATGATATCGGAAGCTATCAGCTCTGGTATAACGGACAAAGAGTAATGCGCTTGTCGCCCGTTGCAAAGTTCACTGCAGTTGCCGGCCTCATCCTGATCGCAGGAATCCTTCTTGCGTACAGCATTTGGCTGTCGAGAAAGCTTGCAAAGGTCTCCAAAGGTATCGGCGAACTGTCTGACCGCAAATACAATAAGATCAGTGAGAAAGGGTCCTTCGGCACGGTTTTCGAAGCGCTCAACAAGGTCGACGATGACCTAAGGAATGCGGACAGGATCAAGGAAGAGACTGACGCTGCGCGCAAAGAATGGATCGCCAATATCACGCACGACTTGAAGACTCCGTTATCGCCTGTCAAAGGCTACGCAGAACTCTTAGCTGATGGCACGGAATTAAGCTCTGAGGATGTCCGCGAATACGGCCGCATAATACTTAAGAATACCGATCATACAGAGCGTCTCATAAACGACCTGAAGCTTACTTATCAGCTCGATTCGGGTTCTGTCCCGTACGCTCCGAAGACGGTGTCTCTTACCCGCCTTGTGAAGGAATGGGTTATAGACATCATTAACGATCCGGCGTTCTCATCAAGGGATATCAGCTTCGAAGGTGATGAAGATATCATCTGTTCCATCGACCCGACGCTTAT
>JAEEGH010014790.1_pt1 | contig 17068 bp, 11 predicted proteins | sample 9134181 | NCBI WGS metagenome assembly JAEEGH01 (sample SAMN16246544, study PRJNA631951) | gut metagenome | biome: gut microbiome; feature: rumen; material: DP-attached | host: Bos | place: Iran: Karaj | collected 2018-10
TCTTCGACAAAGTCAACATCAACCGTGAGTTGCGTGACCTCGATATGAAGAAAAACCTCGATGCCAAGATCGTGCTTTGCGAAAAGGCCGAGGAACTGATGGACGAAAAATCCATGGCCAAGGCATTCAAGGAACTCCAGAAACTCCATGAGGAGTGGAAAGAGATTGGCCCTGTGCCACAAGATAAGAAAGACGAGATCTGGGAGCGCTTCAAGGCTGCCACCGACAAGATCAACGCCATCCGCCGCGAGCATTATTCAAAGATCCAAGAGGAACAGAACGCCAACCATGAAACCAAGACCGCTCTATGCGAGAAGGCTGAAGAGCTGTTGGCCGAAGAGAATACCACCATCAACGCATGGCAGAAGAAGTCAGAGGAACTCAGCGAACTCTTCAAGGTGTGGAAGACCGTTGGTCCCGCTCCAAAGAAGCAAAATGAAGACATCTGGGCTCGCTTCAAAGGCACCATGGATACCTTCTTCGCTAAGAAAAAGGAATTCTTCGCTTCGCTGAAGGACAAGCAGACCGAGAACCTGGAACGCAAGATCAACCTGTGCATCGAGGCTGAGGGACTGCAAGAATCCACCGAATGGAAGAAAGCTACCGAGCGCTTCAAGAAGATGCAGGAAGAATGGAAGACCATCGGCCCAGTGCCGAAGCGTCATGCCGACAAGATCTGGAAGCGTTTCAGAGCCGCTTGCGATACCTTCTTCAGCCGTAAGGCCGAGCATTTCGGTGGCCTGAAAGAAGAAGAAACTGCCAACCTCGCCGCTAAACAAGCCATCATTGAGGAAATCAAGAACTTCGAGCTGAAGCCCAGCCGCGCTGAGAATATGGATGCCATCAAGGCCCTCCAAAAGCGTTGGATCGAAATCGGCCATGTCCCGATGAAATATAAGGACAGCATCAACACCGAGTATCGCAATGCCGTTGACTCTTTGTTCGACAGAATGAGAAACAACCAGAATGAGATCACCACCAACGAATACAAGGAGATGGTGGAACTCATGAAGGACGATCCGGAATCGGGCGACAAGATGCGCCGCGAGAAGACCAACCTCGCCAACAAGATCCAGAAGCTCCGCGATGAGATCAGCGTGCTCGAAAACAACATCGGTTTCTTCTCCAACAGCAAGAACTCAGAGCTGATGAAGGCCGAGTACGAGAAGAAGATCAACAAGGCCAAGAACGACCTGAAGGTGCTCGAGGCCAAGCTGAAGATCATCAATGATTAAGCTGACCACCTTCGGTGAATCCCACGGAGTTGCCGTAGGCGGAGTGATAGAAGGCTGTCCGGCTGGTTTGAAGATCGACAGACAGCTTATCGACAGCGATTTGGCCCGTCGGGCAACAGGCAAAACCTCATCGGAATCCCAACGCCGGGAGTCCGATGAGGTTGAGTTTTTGTCGGGCCTCCTTGACGGCGTTACCTTGGGCACACCTATAGCTTTCCTGGTGCGTAACACCGACGCCCAACCTGAGGATTACGCTGACTTGAAAGACGTGTTTCGTCCTTCCCATGCCGACTTTACCTATCAAGCCAAATATGGCATCCGCGACTGGCGTGGCGGTGGCAGAGCTTCGGCTCGTACCATGCTGCCATACGTGGTGGCTGGCGCCATTGCCAAACAGCTCTTGGCAGCACAAGGCATCAAAGTGAGGGCTGAAGTTCATAGCATTGGCGGCGAGACGGATTACGCTAGGATAGAGGCTTTGTTGCAGCAATGCAGGGAAGAGGGTGACACGGTCGGTGGCATCGTTCACGGCAGCATCACTGGACTTCCAGCGGGTTTGGGTGAACCTTTGGATGATAAGTTTCAAGCCTGTCTGGCTAAGGCGATGTTTACCATCCCCGCAGTGAAAGGCTTCGAGTACGGCGATGGCTTTGCCATGGCTTCAATGCGTGGCTCGGAGGCTAATGACCAGATGGATGGAACAACGTTCCTCACCAACCACTCTGGTGGCATCCAAGGCGGCATCACCAATGGGGAAGAGGTTTTCTTTAATGTGGCTTTTAAGCCCATACCCACGCTCGGCCGCGGCAACCGTCACGACGTCTGCGCCTTGCCTCGGGCCACCGTCATCGTTGAAGCTATGGCAGCGCTCACTATTGTGAGATTCAAGCTATAGCCCAACCGAATTTTCGAGATAATTCTTTTACTAAAGTTCGATCGCTTGAAGGAATGGTGATTCTAACGGTCTCCAATTCGACGTTCTTCTTTAAAATATTGGCTGAATCCAGATCGTATTGGGTTTGAAGATTAATCCAAATCTGAGCGGGAATTCCTAAAGCTTTTTCCAAAGCAATAGCCACATTGATAGAAACGGGACGTTTCCCATGGATCGTGTCACAAAGGATGGATGGCTTGATCCCGGTTTCTTCGGATAGCTGTCTTTGAGTCATTTTTCGCTCTCTTAGCTCATCTCTGATCAATTCTCCAGGATGTGTCGCTAAAAAAGGAATCTGTTCTTTATTTTTCATAATGCTTCGTTATTTTTTCGATTGTTATTTTAACCACTATTCCGTTCTCATCTGGAGAACTACTAAACAATAAACGGTATTGGTTGTTAGCTCTTCTAAAGAGGGATCATCGAACTCAATAATCATACTTTTCCATTAAAAAGGTGAATAAATGACTAATGGTTCGAATTGTTCCGCAAAAATAATTAGAATTTTGAAATAATTATCAAAATTGATAATTTTTTTTGATAAAAAAATCACCTCGATTGCTCAAGGTGATTTTAATTATCGATTCTTAGAAACTAAATCTCAGATTAAGCACTGCGGACCAAGTGGAGATCACGTCTGCGTAGTCGTTCCAAACGAGCTCCTTGAATTGGTACTGGCCGTTTTTCCATTCGATGATGTCGCCGCTATTGAGCTGCTTGACGTTGCCCCAACCACGATGCAGGAGGTTGGCAATGTTCTTGACGTCCACGCCGAAGCTAATGGCCTTGCCATCATTGAATTCGTAAGTTCTTTCGTATTTGAGGTTGATGGTGTGTCTCCATGGAGCGATGACGCCACCACGCTCAGCATAATGACCGCGGTGATTGCTGGCGTATTTGTCGTTGCTGAGGAATGAATCAAAAGCATTACGGTTTTCCTCGCTGACGAAAGGCATCACGTAATCGCCATTGGCGTCTTTGGCATACAACTCATCGTGAGTGGGGAGGTAAGCCAAGCTATGTGCGCCGTAGTCGCCGTTGACATTGCTCGTCATGGTATAGCTGTAGCGGCTATAGCTGTAGCTGCCCACAAAGCAGAGATTGTAGCCCTCATAGTAGCAGCTGAGGATCTCAGTGGTGTGCTGTCCTACTTTCCAAGTCCAACCGGCATTGAAGAGCACCCTATTGGGCGAAACGTATGAACTGTAGCCGACTTCATGGGAGTTGCTGCCATGTACACCGAAAGTATTGTTCGTATAAGTGCTCATCACCTGGTCGCCGATGGCGTCAGTGATGTTCTTGCCGCATGAATAGGAGTAGGAAGCTAACAGGTTAAGACCGAAATTGAAGTCCTTGTTGAGGGTTCCAGTGATGGAGTAGTAGAAACCATTGGCCTTAGTGTTGGTGACATAGAAAGGCGTGACGGCGCCGCCGATGGAGTTGACGAGACCCTCGCTTCTCCAATGGGCACGCTTTCCAGGCTCTCCAGGAAGTTGGATGGAGTCATCTTGAACCATGCCGAGGCAGGTAACTGCCACCGAGGAAAGATCCTTACCATAGATGCCTTCCAAACTTGCCATGACGCCTCCTGGGAGTTGGCCTTCCAGTGACAATGATGATTTCCAAGTCTGAGGCATCCTCAGGTTCTTGTCGAGGATGGTGGAAATCTGCGAAGCAGGCATGTCGCCAATCTTGAACTTGTCGCTGTTGTTGGCGATGATCTCATCCACTGAGCTATAGAATCCCATTGGGGAGTTGTAGGTGAGATAGGTGCCTTGTGCCACATTGCTGTTGGTGACGGTGCTAACGACCCAAACCAATGGGAGTCGACCGGTGTAAATGCCGCTTCCGCCACGTAGGGTGAGCTTGTTGTTGTCAAGGATGTTCCAATCAAAACCCAGACGGGGTGAGAAATCAACCCTGGCCTTAGGCATGTCGGCAGTGGAGAGGCCATGCAACGTATTGTCGCCTTCAGCGAGGGCTTGGAATTCCTTATTAATGTTATAGCTGATGGAAGGATAGTAAGGTATCTCAACACGCAAACCTGCCGTCATCTTGAACTTGTCAGAGAACGTCATCTCGTCCTGAGCGTAAATGGAATTTTGTATGAAATTGAACGAGGTAGTAGGTTGTTCATACTTCTCGTTGTTGCCATAGGCGATGGTGAATGCTGCCGGAGCGGCTTGGCTCACGAAATCGTCCCAGGAGTTGTAAACGTAGTAACCAGCGCCGCCTTGCATGAAGCGGTTGGCGGTCTTGTCGAACTCAAACTGCAAACCTCCAACGATATGGTGGATGCCGGCTGAATAGCCCAATTCGTCAGTGACGATGAAGGTATTGACAGTACTTCCGGTGCCGTAGGTGAATGGGTCGGGGCCGAAAGAGGTGTAAACGGCTTTGGTACCGTCAGGAAGGGTCTCCAGAATATCGACGGTGGGGAAGAGGTTGCGGGTCATCTTACGCGGTTCGTGTTGTCTTGAATAGACGGCGCGCAGCGTATTGGTCAGGCGGCCGCTCAAGAAACGGCTGTTCAACTCGGCTGCTACTGAGCTGAAGTTCTGCTGTTGAATGTAGTTGGAACTCTCAAAATATAAGGAGTACACGGATCCTCTACCATAGATATTCTTATTGTAAAGGCTGCTGCTCAATGGGGTGATGGAGTTCGATGGAGCGGTGAAGATCTGATGTCTCACCATGGTATAACGAACGTTGAGGCGGTTATTGTTGTTGATGTTCCAGTCCAAACGGGCCAACAGCTTGTAGTCAGGGGTGCTGAACGAATAGTTCTGATACTCACCGGGATCATAATCATAGGTGTCGATGAGGTATTGCCTTATTTGATTCATCTTGGTGATGGTGGGGCGGTTGTATTGGGTGCCGCTGCCCCATTCGCTCGATTCGCTCTGGCGTGCGTAACGCATCTGGCCGGTGGCAATGTCAGCCTCATACTCGAAGTTGATGAAGTAGAACAGCTTGTCTTTCACGATAGGACCGCCTACTGAGATGCCTGTGGTATTGAGAAGCGATTTGCCAAGGAGAAGGTTGTCAGGATAACGGCCTGTGTCGTCTTTGCGGCCGAATCTGTTGCCGACCAACCTGTCGCTGGTGAAGTAGTCGTAAATGCTGGCGTGCAACTGGTTGGTGCCGCTTTTGGTCACCGCGTTGACGGAACCTCCGATGAAACCGCTTTGGCGAACATCGAAAGGAGCGACGCTGATGCTGACGGACTCGAGAGCGTCGAGGGTGATGGGGGTGCCACCGGCGGGAAGGTTGCTGCCAATGCCGTATGCATTGTGGAATGAAGCACCGTCGACGGTGACGTACGACTGACGGAAGTTGCCGCCGCCAATGGCTAAACCCAGTGATGTGGAAGAGGCGTGTGGTGACAAGGCAAGCACATCGTTGATGCTGCGGCTGACGGAGGGCAGCGTTTGGATCTGTTCGGCGTTGACATTGGTGGTAGTGCCTTGGTTATGGCTGACCTTGGGCGCCTCGGCTGAAATGGTGATCTCCGTCAAGTTGTAATCTTCAATCTTCATCTTGACGTTGACCGTCATTTTTTCTCCGATGTTAAGCCTGATATTTTCATAGGACTGCGGATAGTAGCCTATATTATGGAATGTCAAGGTATAAGGTCCACCAGGACGCAGGTTTTGCAAGCGGTATACGCCATTGACATCCACAACGGCGTGATAAACTGTGGAAGTAGAAATGTCAGTAGCCGTCACTGTGGCTCCTTGAAGAAAACGATCGTTTTCGTTGGTAACAATTCCGCTGATACTTGAAGTGGTCACTTGTGCCATCATGGATACGGTGGCCATTATTGTGATTAAAAGAGAGAGTAGTTTTTTCATAGTAGAAAGTTGTTTTTCGGCGGCAAAGTTATAAAAACCTTGCTCACAACAAAAAAATTTATAATTTTGTTCGACCTTAATACAAAACGCAATGAAAAAGACCTTATTTGCAGTGATCATGAGTGTCATCATGATCGGCCTCGCTTCATGCGGCGGCAACAAACATTCAAAAGCTTTCAATGAATCCAAGAGTGTCTTGGACAAAGTTCTGGAAAACGTTGAAAAAGCTAAGACTTGCGACGATCTCGATATGGCTGCCTTTGGCATCTTCAATCTACTTACAGTGGAAGGCGTAGACGCTATTCCTGAGACTGAACAACAAGAACTCACCAAGATCACGGAAAAGATCGACGAGATCATGGAGGCCAAGAAAGCTGAATTTGGCTGTCAGGACGAGGATTTCTTCGATGATGACGAGACTCCTTTAGACGAGGAAGTCGAAGAATTAGAATAAGCTGTTTTAGCTTATTGAATCACAATCTTCTTGCTGGTGCTACCTTCTGATGTCTTGATCATCAGGAGGTAGCATCCTTTTTTAAGGGACATTTCCTTCACGGCTTCAATGCTGTTCACGTGTCCAACAGGCTGTCCAAGGATGTTGAAGACCTCAACGGAAAGGATCTCAGCCGATGGCATGACTTCATCGATGCCCAGAGGCATTTTCAAGGTCAGTCCTACCACACTGTCACATTCGGGCATGGGGTAGACGGCCGTGTAGTAGCCCGGCTCGTGAAGGATGTTGCCATTGAAGTTATAGGTGCCATCACCATTGAGGTGATCCTCAATCAGGGTGAGGGAGGCGTTGTGCTCGTAAGCACCGATTTCGATGCGGGTATGTTGGATACGTGGTGCTCCAGCGATGTCAAACGAGAAGCCTGGTGATCCTGGCTTGCCGGCATTGAGGCAAATGCTGCGTGAGTCGATGCTCCAGTCGGCCTCAGTGTAGTCAACGCCAGTGGCTGCGGCAGGATTGACGAAACGAACGTAAACACCGGGTTCTTCGCCGTCATTCTCAGCGGGCAGGTTTACATTGTTTTCGCCAGTCATACCGCCTTGCACGGCGCAGTATTCAAACTTGCATTGACCGGAATTCTGGCTGGCGTTGCCGTTGGCTTCGTTGCCCCACAGGATGCAGCTGGTATAGGTGCTGTATTTGTTCTCGTTGAACACGCCGCCATACGATTCGTCGGCATGGTTCATCACGATGTCGCAGTTGCTCATGGTGCATTTGCCACGAGCATAGATGCCACCACCTAAAACTGCTGAGTTGTTGCTGATGACACAGCCACGGAAGGTAGGTTTATCAGTATTATAAAGGTACACGCCGCCGCCTTTGGTCGAAGCCGTGTTGCCAGTAATCCTGCAGTTGGTGATGGTAGAGCTGTTGCGGTCGCAAAGACCACCGCCCAACGAAGCGGAGTTGCCCATGATCACGCAGTTGTTAAGCGCTGTTTGGCCGGTGCCAGTGGCTGAATTGATATACACACCGCCACCGATGCCATTGGAGACATTGTCGCGGATGATGCAGTTTGACAGGGTGGTGTAGTCGTTGAGATACACGCCGCTGCCTGAGCCCGAATGGCCGTTTTGAATGATGAAGCCATCCCATACGGCTCTGCTGCCGGCATTGAGGAAGTTGGGCTGATTCAGTACACGCTTGACGCCACCGCCATCGAGGATGGTGGGGTTGTTGGCAATGTCGCGGTCGCTGAGGCTGAAATCAGGACCTTCATTGCCGCTGAAGCCGCCGTACACTTTGTTTGATGCCGTGATGCAGAAGGCGTTTTCGAGGTCGGAATCGTCGCCATAATAAGTGCCTTGCTTGACCCAAATCTTGTATTCGCCATTGGAAAGATAGGTGGCATATTCCAGTTTATTGGTGGCGTTGCTCCATGAGCTGCCGTTGCCCTCGCCATCGGCGCTGACATAGATGATGCCATGGTCGTCAGGACGGATGTCCATCGGGAAGATGTTCATCACGGCAGCCTGCTGTTGGTCAAAGCCAGCGACATCGGTTAAGGAGTAATACTCGTTGCCTGAGCCGCTCCATCCCAAGTTGATATGGAAAAAATCGTTTGCGTCGTAACCATCAAATACAAAGGCGTGGCCGCCTTTGCCAGAAGCGCCTGAGTAATACACGGGGTGCGCAATGTCGAGCTCGGCTTTCAGCATGGCAATCCAGACATCATCGCCATACTTGCTCTTCTCATGATACTTGGCACCACAGTAGCCGAAATAGGAGCGGAAGGCCGTCTCCACGTCTTTTGAAAAGGCGCCGCTGCCATCAGAACCAAAGTTCATGTTGACACTCACGCCGCAATGATACATCAGCAATGCAACAGCCTTTGCTGCATCGTTCGCCTGTTGGCCAAGTGAGTTAGGCATGATGTCCCATTGATAAGTCGTCTCTCCGAAGTTGGCGCTTTGCTCGCCGTATACGTTGTGGATATAACTGTGTGATCCAATGCCGGTCTCGGGATAGTTCCAGTATTTCATCACTTGAGCCATGGCACAAGCCACACAGCCGGCATAGCAGTGGTTGCCGGTCCAATAGTTGTTGCATGACGGAGCGTAATAGTTATAAGGATAGTCTTGGTTCCAAAGGGTTTCAAGCAGCGGATCCACGGTTCTGTTGTTCTTGGCGGGGAAGAGACCGTTTTCGGCATCGTTCCATTGCTGAAGAGTCTTGGAATCAGGCTGAATGTCATTTTCCATGGCGAAGTCGATCATCTCGCCATAATGAGAAATCCAAGAGATATAATGTTCAGGGGCGTTGTCCAAGGAAGGGAATGCTTTGTCCGTCGAATAGCCTAAGATAGGAGAGAGGACGGTGTTTCCGGAGACCATCACAAAGCCGTGATCGCCGATGTTATATACATAGATGTTGTCAGCCTTGGCCAAGGTAAGCGTCTCATCTCGAGCGTCAAGATTGACGGCGGCGAATGACTGTGCTATTTGACGGGCTTGTTTCTCGTTGATGGTTCTAGCTCCTTGTGGCAGAGCTTGCGTAGCGAAAATAGTCAGTAATAAAGCAGTAAGTATCAGTTTTTTCATGATGAAGTTTTATTGTTCGGATGCAAAAATACATGTTTTCAGGAAATAATCTCTAAGTTTTAGTATCTTTGAAGCCTGAAATTAATGGAATTCTTAATACCTATCTAATATGAAAAAGTTACTCTTTACTCTTGTCGCTTTGCTGCTCTCAGGATGGATGATGGCAGGTAGTTTTGTAAAAATCAATTACTCCACTCGTGCCGAGCTGGAACAACTTTTTGCTGACCCGAATCTCACCGTGCATCATTTCACCAATTCGACAGTGTATGCCACTGCCAAAGTGTTTGATGCCAAGACGATGGTGATGATCGATGAGAACGCCTTCCAGGATTGCGAAGTGTACACCCTGCTGTATGATCCCAATCCTGTGATCTTCAAAGGAGCCGCCATGCCGTTTAAGAACGACGGTGCCGTGGCTATCTTCAACAAAGAAGCCCGTTTGGCTCCCTTGACTCGCGACTTCCCAGTGGTGACTGCGGTTGACCCCCGCATCCGCGAGATGATGGATCAGGTGAGTATGGACTCACTGGAAGCCACCGTACAGCACTTGCAGGATTATCAGAGCCGCATGTGGAACTCCGACAATGCCTTTGCCGCTTCCGACTGGATTGCCGGCAGGATGGCAGCCCTCGGACTGGAAGTGGAGCAACAGCCTTTCTACGCCAGCACATGGACTGGCAGTGGCCAAGCAGCTCCCAACGTCATTGGTATCCAGCGTGGAACGCTCTATCCTGATACCTACGTGGTGTGCGGTAGCCATTTCGACTCCTTCTCCTACGAAGCCATGTATGGCAGCGGCACTTGCCCTGGTGCGGACGACAATGCCACTGGCGTGGCCAGCGTGCTCGAAAGCGCTAGAATCCTTACTCAATACGAATTTGAATACTCCATCGTTTATTGTGCCTACGGTTGCGAGGAAATGGGACTCTATGGCAGTGAAGCCTACGCATCGCGTTGCCAGCAAGAGGGCATGGACATCATCGGTTACTTCAACAACGACATGAACGGCTATCTTTATGGCGATGTGATTCATATCGACTGCATCTATCCGAATTCCGTGGCTCCCATTGGCGACTATTATATGAACGTAGCTAACGTATATTTCCCCGAAATGCCGGTCCAACACGTTAACTTCACCTCGGGCGACAGCGACCATACCTCGTTCAACAACCACGGCTACATGGGCATCTATCCTTTTGAAGATTACCAGAATTACAGCCCTTACATCCATACTCCGAACGATGTCATTGGTACAAGTGTCACCAGCTTTGCCATGTCGCAGCGCTACTGCCAAATGAATATCGGCTGCCTTACCGAGATTGCTAATCCAGTAGGAGAGACACCGGTGGTTTTCTGTAATCCAGTGGTGGGTTTTGAAATTCCACCTATTTATTTCAAGGAAATGGGTGTGGTAGAGCTACTTTGGGATGCTCCTGAAGAAGGCTCCACGGGCGAACTTCAGCGTTTTGACGTATATCGTAACGATACACTTATCGCATCGGTAGACTATGATCCATCAATGATACATTATAGCTATTGGGATGAGACCATTCCGGTTGGAACTCAAGCAGCGTATTATATCATGTCGGTTTATAGCGATGGTTGCGAGGCTCCATCAGAGACTTTAACAGGAGAAGGAGCTCCGACAGGTACTCAGGAAATCGACTCCAATAATATTCAGGTCTATCCTAATCCCGTGGAGAACCAACTCACCGTCAAGGCCAAGGGCTTGCAACGCGTGATTGTTTATAATGTGATGGGCCAGCAGGTCGCTTCCATCGAGGTGAAACAAGAAGAAAGCACCATTGAGATGGGCAAGTATCCCAAGGGACTTTACACCCTCCAGTTAGTGACCGAAAATGGCATTGTTAATCAAAACGTTGTTGTGAAATGAAACACCTAAGAATCGCCCTGGTGCTGCTTGCTGTGGCGTCACTCGGCATCATGGCTTGCCACCGTCAGCCTAAGGGACAAAGCGGCAAGGAAGTCGTCGTTCTGGATAAAGGACAGCTGTCGTTCTTCGACGTTAAAAGCAAGATGGTGACTCCTTTTGAAGCTGAGACGGATAGCGTGATCAACATGGTTTTCGCCGACAAGGATCATCTCTATTACACCGTTTCTAAAGACCAGAACCTGTCGCTGAAGATGATCGATCTGAGCCAAACCAAACCGGAGCCCAAGCTCTGCGCCGATTGGGATATGACCATCGATGAGGCGCTCGACTTCATGTATGGCAACGTCATGGATCTTCATCTGGACGAGGCTGGAGAGCACATCTGCTTCTACAAGTTGGACGAAGAGGGACTCGTGATGAACAACGTCACCTATAATATTAAATCAGGGGAAGTCAAGGAACTTGAAGATGACGAAACCATCGATTTGTATTATGGCGATAAGAAATTCAATCCCAGCCATTGCTACCCGGAGCGTGGTCAGTTCTACTATGTGACCACAGAAGGCAATACCTGCCTTAGTGACAAGATCGACTTCAAGACCCATTTCAATGAGGATGACAATCTGGATGAACTCGATTTTGTGCCAGTGGTGATGAGCCCTGACCAGAAAAAGATGGTGTTTACAGCTGTGGTCTACGACGGCGAAGGCTGGGGTTATTACTGCGTTGCCAACACCGATGGCAGCTCACAAGAACTCTTGGGCGACTCCGACATTTGGGATCAGCATCCGGAGTGGCTGTTGGACGGTTCGTTGGTTTACATTGGCAAGGAAGGTGTTAAGTTGGTTACCCCTCAAAAGGAAACCTTCATCATCTGCTTGGGCCAAAAATTCGCCACACGACCTTTCCTTACTCCCGAACGTAACAACGTGCGTCAACCTGACCTTGAAGGATGCGATGTGGCATTCCTGGACAATGGCAAGGTGACTTTCTACAGCTCATTGCTTGACATGTCTATCCCGTATGTGGTAGAAGAGGATTCAGTGATCAACGGCGCATTTGTCGGCGAAGACATGTTTTATTACACCGTTTCAATTGGCAACAATCTCTATCTGAAACGCGTTTATCTTGGCGTTGACGTGGAGCCTACCATGGTCACCGACTGGGAACTCCAGCTGGAGGACTGTGTCTCCGAGACCTACGGAAAGGCTTCGGAATTGAACTGGATCCCCAATCTGAACCGTATCGGCATCAATCACAATTTCAGTTGGGATTTCTACGATTTCTCTGATATCAGGTTTTATGATCTTGAACATCAGACCAAGATCGATGGTTGGGTAGAAGGAGAGCTGGAGACGGATGACTACAACGAAAGCCTCATGCAATCCATGGAGGACTATGAGCGTTTCCATGCAGATGGAGGCAATTACTATTACACTGACGGCGATCAGGAGGTCTGCATCAGCGATAAGATCAATTTCAGGGACTATGTCTCGGATCCAGAATATTTTGCCGAGCCGGAGTTTGAGTTTTACTCCATTGACCCGACCAGGACGAATGTGGCCTACGCTGCCCTCATTGAATGGGGCGACCTTGGCCATGGTCCTTTGTGTTTGGCTTCGCTCGATGGCAAGATGCAGGTGGCCTTCAAGAACACCGATGCAGCCAACCTGAACTGGGGTTGGCTCGGAAACGGCACGTTGCTCTATGTGGGTAAGGAACCTCGTCCGACTGACGATCCGGAATATGACGAAGAGTGGAACACCACCCAACCTTGCGTCAAAGTGGCTTACCCTGATGGGAGCGAAGAGGTGCTTTCGCACTCCTCCAGTTTCGTAGTGAAGGGAAAATAAAGTTTTTGAAATATTTTCTTGCGGATTGAAAAAAGTTTTGTACTTTTGCACCCGCAAATCGCAAAAGCGGTTGACTCGGTAGCTCAGCAGGTAGAGCACAACACTTTTAATGTTGGGGTCCTGGGTTCGAGCCCCAGCCGGGTCACAAGAGAAAGGCCGACCAAAAAGTCGGCCTATTTTTTTAAATCTTCAACTATGAGAAAACTAGCTTTAACCCTTATGGTACTGGCTTCGATCTTTGTCAGTACAGTAGCATTCGCCCAGGAACCTGTAAAACCTTACAAGGTTTATTGTGAAATTGTGTCCACTACCAAAATCTTCTCCAACAAGGCCACGGTAGAACTGGACTTCGGCCAATTTTCCGGTTTTTGGAGCGCAGACCGCCAGTTGGTGGACGAGCAGGGAAATACCATTGATTTCAACTCCGCTCTGGATGCCGCCAACTATATGGCACGTCGTGGTTGGGATTTGGAAGAAGTCTTCATTGTCCAAGAGATGTCCGATGGAAGTTCCAGTAGCCCTCGCTACCACTGGGTCCTGTCCAAAATGGTCACGGATGATTCCCAAATCACGGAAGGCCTGCGTACCAGAGGGATGAATAAGTAATTATTTCCCTTTTACTCCAGTTCGCCTTTGCCTTGACGGATAATGTAGACCTCGTCCTCGGTGCAGTCAACCACCGTACTGGCTACATGCTCACCGGCACCACCGTCAATGATGATGTCGACCAAGTCCTTGTATCTTTCGTTGATTTCCTCGGGATCAGTGAGATAACCGCCCATCTCGTCTTCCTCATCAACAATGGAAGTGGTCATGATGGGGTTGCCCAACTCTTGCACCAAATTGGTGATGATGGGCTGATCAGGAATACGGATACCGATGGTCTTCTTCTTGCTCTGGAAGATGCGCGGAATGTTGTTGTTTGCATTTAAAATAAAGGTGAAAGGGCCAGGCAGGTTACGTTTCATCATCTTGTAAACCTCGTTGGTGATGGGACGGGTAAACTCGCTCAGCATGCTGAGGTCATGGAAGATGAACGAGAAATTGGCCTTCTCCTTCTTCACGCCTTTGATCTGACAGATGCGCTCGAAAGCCTTAGGACTGCGGATGTCGCCCCCCAAGCCGTAAATAGTGTCGGTAGGGAAGATGATGGTACCTCCGTCGTGCAGACATTCCAAAATCATCTTCACGTAACGAGGATTAGGATTGGTAGGATAGAGTTTCAGAAACATAGGCTTGAAAAATTATGGCGCAAAATTACAAAATGCTTCGAAATGTGTACCTTTGCAGCCCGAAAAATCAAGGCGATGAATATTCAATTAATATGGGATGCACTGACAAGCGACACGGCTATCAACCCGTTGAAGATACTCGTGCTGTTCATTTCCATGACGGTGCTTTCCATCTATCTTGACGAACTCGGCTTTTTCCGTTACCTCGCCAACAAAACCTTGAAGAGGGCAGGGAAGGACCAGAAGAAGCTATTCATCTATCTCTACTTGATTGTTTCGGTACTCACCGTATTCACTTCGAACGACGTCATCATCCTGTCGTTCACGCCATTTATCTGCTATTTTGCCAAAAACGCCAAGATCAACGCCATCCCTTATTTGGCGGCGGAGTTCGTGGCAGCCAACACCTGGTCGATGGCCCTGATCATCGGCAACCCGACTAATATCTACCTATGTACGTCGTATGGCATCGGCTTCATGGAATACATCCGAACCATGTGGCTCCCGACCTTGGGTGCTGGTTTGACGGCTTTTGTGATGCTTTATCTGATTTCGTATAAGCATCTGCGCCAGCCTATTCAAGGCGAAGCAGAGGAGGTGGTCATCAAAGATAAGCTGAGCCTCTGGGTTGGCATCGTTCATTTGGCCATTTGCACCAGCATGCTGGCTGTTTCGTCGTACATCGGCGTGGAGATGTGGCTGGTGTCGGCTATTGCCGTAGGAAGTCTCGTGGTATGGTGCTTGGTCATCGACCTTTGTCGTCATCATGTGCCGGATGAGCTCGTGGCCTTGGGGAAACGCGCTCCTTGGAAGTTGGTGCCTTTCGTGCTCTTCATGTTTGTGTTGACCATCTTCCTCAACGAGAAAGGCGTGACGGCGGCTATTGGTGAATGGTTGGGTTCTCAATACACCGCTTATAGATACGGCATCAGTTCATTCATTGCGGCCAACATCGTGAACAATATCCCGATGAGCATGCTGTTTTGCTCCATCATGCAGTCGTGCGATCCGGCTGTGCTTTCCGATGCCGTTTACGCGACCGTCATCGGCTCCAACATCGGGGCTTTCCTTACTCCAATAGGTGCCTTGGCTGGCATTATGTGGAGTACCATCCTCAAACAGCACGGCTTGAAGTTCGGCTACCTCCAGTTCTTGAAGATCGGCGCTACGGTGGCTGTCCCAACTTTATTGGTGGCCGTTTCATTAATCTAATCCATCATTTTTTTCAAAAAAAATTAAAAAAATCCTTGGAGAAATAATCCAAAAAAAACTATTTTTGCAGTCCATCTACGGGGTGGTTCCCGCAGATGGTTTTTTGTTTTTATAACTCTAAAAACTACTAATATGGGAGGCTTTTTCGGTGTCGTTTCTAAACGGCCATGCGCCACTGATCTTTTCTATGGCGTTGATTATCATTCACATCTAGGAACAAAACGCGCAGGTATGGTTACCCGCATTGGCGACCAGTTTTATCGTTCAATCCATGACATTGAGAACTCGTACTTCAGGACGAAGTTCAGCGATGAACTCTCAAAGTTCGAAGGAAACATGGGTATCGGCGTCATCAGTGACACCGACGCACAGCCCATCGTGGTGAACTCGCATCTTGGCCGTTTCGGCATCGTCACAGTGGCTAAGATCAACAACATGGATGATCTGGTGAAGCACTGCCTCGACCAGCGTCAGCACTTCGCCGAGTTGAGCATGGGCATGACCAATCCTACCGAGTTGGTCGCCCTGTTGATCACCCAAGGTGAGACCTTCGTGGATGGCATCCGCAACGTCTTCAGCAAGATCAAAGGCTCTTGCTCCATGCTGATCCTTACGGAAGATGGCATCATCGCCGCCCGCGACCAATATGGACGTACACCGATTGTGATTGGTAAGGACAACGACGGTTATGCCGTTGCATTCGAAAGCCATAGCTACATCAACCTCGAGTATACCACGGAGCGTTTCATCGGTCCTGGCGAGATCGTAAAGGTCACCGTTGATGGTATTGAGCAACTGTCGGCACCGCTGCCAAAGAATCAGATTTGCTCGTTCCTGTGGATTTATTATGGCTATCCCGCTACCGATTACGAAAACATCAACGTTGAAGAGATGCGTTACAGCGAGGGCCGCGAACTGGGCAAGATCGACGATGTGGAAGCCGACTACGTCTCCGCCATCCCTGACTCAGGCATCGGTATGGCCGTGGGTTATTCCAACGGCAAGCAACTACCATATCAGAGAGGTGTGGTGAAGTATACACCTACCTGGTCACGCAGCTTCATGCCTGTCAACCAGAGCCAGCGTGAGCATGTGGCCAAAATGAAGCTGATCCCCAACCGTGCCATGCTTACCGGCAAACGCGTGGTGTTCTGTGACGACTCCATCGTGCGTGGCACCCAGCTTCGCGACAACGTGAAGATGCTCTACGGCTACGGCGCCAAGGAGGTACACGTCCGCATCAGCTGCCCGCCATTGCTCTACGGATGCCCGTTCCTGAACTTCTCCGCATCCAAGACCGAGATGGAGCTGATCACCCGTCGTGTCATCGAGAAGCTCGAAGGCGACTCCACCAAGAACCTGGAGAAATATGCCGACCACAACTCAAAGGAATATGCTAACTTGGTTGAGGATATCAGACAGCGCATCGGCGTTGACTCACTGAAATTCAACACGATTGACATCCTTGAGAAAGCTATCGGACTGCCCAAGTGCCAATTCTGCACCCATTGCTTTGACGGCTCAAGTTACGGCCATCAATAAAAAAAGCGGAAAAACGCTTGCCAGTTCAAGAAAAGATTGTACTTTTGCATCGGGTAAGTCTTATACGACCAGCTCCTGCTGAAATCCCCCAGGACCGGAAGGTAGCAAGGGTAGGCGGTTGTAGCGGTGCGATGTAAGTAGCTTACCCTTTTTTTATATCTTTGCAAAAAAATCGTTGAAGCATGGACCTTTCAATCGTCATACCCTTACTGAATGAAGCCGAATCGCTTCCTGAACTCGAGGCATGGATCCGTAAAG
>JAEEGH010014791.1_pt1 | contig 17067 bp, 17 predicted proteins | sample 9134181 | NCBI WGS metagenome assembly JAEEGH01 (sample SAMN16246544, study PRJNA631951) | gut metagenome | biome: gut microbiome; feature: rumen; material: DP-attached | host: Bos | place: Iran: Karaj | collected 2018-10
TACTACTGGTTCATGGGCCGCTGTGATGATGTAATCAAGTGCTCCGGCTACAGAATCGGTACCTTTGAAGTGGAGAGCGTACTGGAAGGACATCCGGCTGTACTTGAGTGTGCAGTCACAGGAGCCCCAGACCCGATCCGCGGCCAGGTGGTAAAGGCAACTATCGTACTTACCAAGGAATACCGCCCAGGTTCACCAGAACTTGTGAAGGAGATCCAGAACTATGTGAAGCATACCACTGCTCCGTACAAATATCCTAGAATAGTGGAGTTTGTGGACGAGCTTCCTAAGACTATAAGCGGCAAGATCCGGCGCAACGTGATCAAGAACCGCGACAAGGAGAACGCACAATGAAAAAAGGCATTTGTTTATTAATAGTTATTTCACTGGTTTTAATTATGGCTTCCCCGCTCTTTGCGGCGTCAACACCGCAGACAACCACACCGCTGGCTCCCAAGCCGGATCCGAAGGTGCCAAAGAACTTCGGTCCCTACGACCAGAGAGTGAAGGAATACGATGCCAAAGGGCAGCTGGTCAAGATGACTATCCTCTATAACAACACAGTGGAGATCGGTGAGACCTACACTTACGAATATGATGCCACAGGCAAGCTGATAAAAGAATGCCTCTACACCGATGGTCAGCTGGATGACTTCACCACCTACGAATACAACAAGGATGGAAAGCTCATCAAGGAGACCGAGTATGGTTCCAAGGGCAAGCTGAAGAACTTCAAGACCTACGAATATCTGGACAAGGGACTTACTGTAGTGAAGAAGAGCATCAAGGCAGACGGCACCCTCTACCGCTATGCGTTAAAGCGCTATGATGCGGCAGGCAATCTGCTGGAAAGTTCAGAATATAGGATTAAGTAGTCTTTCTGCTGCGAATTATAATAAATAAACCTCCGAACAGCATCATGAGCAGGCAGAGTATCTGTCCCATGGTGAAGTTCAGGAAAATGAATCCCAAGTCTGCGTCGGGCTCCCGGAAATACTCGATGAAGAAGCGGATCAAGCCATAACAGAACAGGTAGAGTCCGACTCTCACTCCATCCTTTAGCTTCATCTTGCGGAACACAAACCACATCAGTATACCCAGCACAAATCCCTCGAAGAAGGCCTCATACAGCTGGCTGGGATGGCGGGGCTGGTTCTGGCCTGGGAATATCATGCCGATGGGAGAATCGGTGACACGGCCATAGAGCTCGGCATTGATAAAGTTGCCGATACGACCGAAGGAGTAACCGAAAGGAATTGCAGTCACCATCATATCAGCGTTTGACCAGAAGCTCTGCTTGTGTTTGATGGAGTAGAAAAGAACCCCCAGTGCACCCCCGATCACACCTCCGTGGAATGACATTCCTTGAAAACCGGTGAAGTGCATGTGGCTGTCAAAAGGCCAGAAAATAAGCCATGGGTGGGTCAGGTACCAAACAGTGTCATCATATACAATTGTGGCAAAAATGCGGGCTCCCAGAAGAAGTCCGATAATGCCCCAGGTTATCAGGTTCATAGCCTCGTCGTTGGGATTGGGAATACCCCGCTCTGCCATCTGATGGCGGAGAAGGAAATATGCTATTACAAAGGCCACCAGATACATCAGCCCGTACCAGCGTACAGGGAATCCGGGAATAATCTCGGGGCGGAGCCATTCAGGGTACTGTAAATAGGCTATCATTCCTCATCCTCCGATCTGCGGGCAACAATGAAAAGGAAGCTTCCGAAGAAAAGGTCCAGCACCAGCGCAACACCAGGGATTAACAGCGATGTCATGTCAAGGGATTTAGCAGAGTTGCTCAGCTTGTAGATGAAGATGAAGTCTGCCAGTATGCCGAACAGCTTGGCTACAAACATAAGCTTGGTGTACTGCCTGTATTTGGCAAAGTCGTAGGCCAGGAAGAACATGCCGAACACAACCACAATCTGCTGGGCATTCATCCACATGAACAGGTCAAAGTTCTGTGTGGCAGAGGCAAAGATGTACATATAGAAGACCCGGATTACCTCCCAGATAAATCCGGCAAAAAGCAGTTTTCTCATCGCCTATAGTATATATTGACAAATATAATAAGTAAAGCGATATTAAAAGTATGAAGAAAGATAGAAGAATTTGGGTTTGGCTCTCAGGGGCCTTCATGGCGATAGTCCTTTTCCTGGCCTTTGTCCCGGTAACCTTTGCTCAGGGGGCAAAAAGCAGCCAGTACGGCCTTATCTTTGACGAGATGATGCGTTTCATCAAAAGCTATTATATCGAGGATGTGGACGAAAAGACTCTGTTCGAAGGGGCTATGAAAGGAATGTTCGAAAGCCTTGGCGACCCTCATTCTATCTTCATGACCGAACAGGAGATGTCTGCTGCCTCCGACTCTATGATGGGGCAGTTTGGTGGCGTGGGTCTGTACATATCAAAACAGCATGGAAATGCAGAAATTGACGAGGACTATATGCCTTATGTGCGTGTAGTCTCTCCTATCGAGGACACCCCTGCATACCGCCTTGGAATACGGGCCGGCGACTATATCATCAAGGTGGACGGCAAATCCACCGAGAACATGACCTTGGACGAGGCTGCCAAACTGATGCGCGGAACACCAGGCACCATTGTCAGCATCACATTCCTGCGTGACAAAGATATTATCTTCACCTACGATATAGAGCGGGCAAACATAGAGGTGCCATCTGTCAAATCTGACATCATCGATAAGAATATCGGATACCTCAGAATCACCCAGTTTGCCGCCAACACACCGGACAAGGTCAAAGATGCTCTGTCTGATTTCAGCAAGAAGAAGATCAAGTATCTGGTTCTCGACCTGCGGAGTAACCCGGGCGGAATTCTTGAGACTGCTGTTGAGATTGCCGACTTCTTCCTGGATGACGGCATCATCGTAAGTACCAAGAGCAAGATTCCATCTTGGAACCAGGTGTACAAGGCAACCAAGAAAGTCAAACTGGCAAAGAATGTGCCTATAGCAATCCTGATTGACCGGGGTTCTGCATCGGCTGCCGAGATTCTTTCTGCCGCACTCAGCGACAACGGCCGGGGCGTGCTTATCGGCGAGACCACATATGGCAAGGGCTCTGTCCAGCAGCTCCGTTCCCTTGGCAAGGATGGCTTTAAGCTGACCATGGGCAAGTACTACACTCCTAAAGATATCAATATCGACAAAGTGGGAATTCCTCCGGCCAAGGAGATCAAGGACCGGGACCTGACCGAAGAGGAGAAGGCTGCCTACAAGAAGATTATCGAGGAATACCGCATCCAGAAGTTTGTAAAGGAATATCCTAATCCATCCGACCTGCAGATCGATACCTTCATCCACCAGCTCAAGGACGATGGAATAGTGATGGAGGACCGGATTATCAGGAAGCTTATCCGCAACGAGATCAACTATGCTAATCTCAATTCTCCGGTTTACGACCTGGAGTTTGATATTGTGCTGCAGGAGGCAGTGCGGATGCTCAAGGCCGGGGAAATAACAACCAAGTGAAGCAGTTTATACTTCCTGCCAGCTTTGACGGGGCTTCCAGCGTTCTCTTGGATGAAAAAGATTCTCATTACCTTAAGAATGTGCTCCGGGTAAAGGTGGGGGCAGAACTTAAATGCACTGCGCCTGACGGCTCTGTGTGGCGTGGTATTGTAAGCCGGTTCGGCGAGGGTGGCTGCACTCTGGAGCTGTTCCCTGCGGGTACTGGAGCCGAGCGCGATGCGGCTGCAGATGCCGGTGTCCAGGTGGTGCTGTACCAGAGCCTTATCAAGGGCAAAAACATGGACTTGATAATCCGGCAGGCGGTGGAAGCTGGCGTGGCAGCAGTGGTGCCTGTGGAGACCGAGTATTCCCAGATCCGTGTTAAGGACTTCAAGAACGAGAAACCGGAGCGGTGGCAACGCATCATAAAAGAGGCGATGCAGCAGTGTGGGACCTCGATCCACACCACAGTTGAGGATGTAAAAAAGCTTGAGGATATATCCCCTGTGTCATCGGATGAGACAGGTCTCTTTTTCCACCAGTGTCCTATGGATAAACGCACTATTCACCAGCACCTGGATGGCGATTTTAAAAAGGTGTTTCTGTTTATCGGCCCCGAGGGCGGGCTGTCTTCAAAGGACATCGCAATCCTGGAAAGCAAGGGCTTCAAACCGGTGTACCTAGGCGAGAATATACTGCGGGCCGAGACTGCGGCCCTCTATGCCACAGCTATAGTAAAAAATCTGATTTTAGAAAAAGAGACCTGGCGTTCTAAGTAATCAGCACTTGCGTGTGATTATCGGTATATCCTTACTGCCGCGCAGCCGTTTGTAGAACAATGCGATAAGGAACCCGTTGGCAATTCCCAGCACCCCGCAGAGTATATTTTTCCCTTCGCTGTTTGCGCCGAAAATCCCTTTCCCGATATAGTAGAACACAATGAAGAGTAGGAGCGGCAGTATAAGCACTAAAAAGCTCTCGAACACGGTGCGCCCGGACGGCAGCAGGAACTCCACCTCGTCCCCTTCGGCAAGGTCAAAGCCCTGGGTGTTCCGTACCTCGAAGATGCGGTCCTTCTTGCTGCATATCGGGGATTTACATGCGGCGCAGGTGCTGTTGGTGCCGCATTTTATGGTCACTATCTTATCTGTTATTTTCTGTACTACGCCACATTCATACATCGGTGTTCTCTCCTTGCTCAAACGGGCAGACTTTGCGGATGCGCTCTATGGACAGGGTTTTGCCCGAGTCTGGTTCTATGTCCAGGATTACTCCCTGAAGCTCCAGGTTTTCCCAGCACTCCTTTGAGCGCTCGGGCAGCTGGGTCATATATTTCTTGATTTCGATTTCCGGCTCAAGCCCGCCTACGGAGTTAAGGCTTCCAGTGCGCCCAGAGTCGCAGATAACAGCGGTTCCACCAGGCAGTATTTTCTCGTCGGCAGTGAGGGCTCTTGTGTGGGTGCCGATGATTGCGCTAACCTTGCCGTCCATCATGTAGAACATGGTCTTCTTCTCGGCGGTGGTGGAGGCGTGGAAATCTACGATTACTATTGGGGTCTCACCCTTGGCTTTGGCAGCCAGTTCGGGCAGGATGAGGAACGGGTTGTTCAGGTGGGTGCGCTGGAAGCCGGAGTTGCCCATGATGTTGATCACCGCAATCTTCTTGTCGCCCACAGTGTAGATGCGCCAGCCCCGGCCCGGGCAGTTGTACGGGAAATTGATGGGCCTGAGGTGCCAGGGTGCCTTTGGGAGGTGTTCCACGATATCTTTCTTGAAGAAGATTTTCTCCCCTGATGTGAGGACATCTATACCCAGCTTACGCAGATAGATGGAGTGAGTCTTGCCTATGCCGAAGCCTCCGGTGGCCCCTTCGCTTGCGGCAATGACGAAGTCTATGCCGTGTTCTTCCTTGATCTGAGGCAACAGCTTCTTGACGCAGAACACGCCCGATTTGCCCACTATTTCGCCTATAAACAGAACCTTAATTCCCATCCGCTATCCTTTGAACATAAAATAGCATTTTATCTACAATTAAACAAGTTGATATTTATTGACAAGAATTACACGCTCTATTATTATAAGAATGTTCGCGCCCGAATGGTGAAATTGGCAGACACGCTAGATTCAGGTTCTAGTGACTTCACGGTCATGGAGGTTCAAGTCCTCTTTCGGGCATAATAAAATAGGCCAGCTTTATGCTGGTCTTTTTTATTATAAAGTCATACAAATAAAAGAATTAAATCACCAATAAGCTGTCAGAAACAAGGTTCAAAATGCTATATAATATACCTTGAAAACAGGTTTTTGGGGCCTTAAAATATGTTTAAACCCGCTAGAAAGCTTTCTTTGCCACACTTTCCCTAAGAAATAGCTTAAAATAAGGGATTCCCGGGTATCTTAGATAGAAAATTTTAAGGTAGTGTACACAGTATTGTACTCAATTCATCCAAAAAATCCATCAAAAAAGCACATATTTTTTTAGGCCAAATCATTACGATATAGCAATACAGCGAAAGAAAACAAATAAGATCAAAATAAAAGAACTAGAGGAGGTAGACTAGCAAACAACAGCTTGTGTTAAATTGCCACACATAAGACAGCCCCTTTCAAACTCTTCACATTTTATTTACAGCCTCATATCAGTCTGATATATTTATTCTAAAAACACCTTCAATGAAAAAAAATAAAGTATACTTACTCTTGAAAAGGTATTATAATTAAAGGAGGTTCATATGAAGCGATTGTTTTTTATTTTTCTGATAGGCATTACTTTTTTTATTCTTTCATGTTCAACTCCACCAACGACAACAAGTGATGAGAATAAGTCATCTGTAGTGAACGATAATAAAAATGAAGAAAACAAGACAGGAGTAAGTTTTTTTAAATTTAGTTCATCTAATGAAAGTGCTACTATAATTGGACTTGCAGAAAAAAGCTTAAGTACGAATTATTTTACAATTCCAAAAGGAGCTTTTCAAGGGAAACAGATTACAAGAATTGGTTCTCAAGCATTCAAAAATTATAGAAATATTACAAGCGTAATAATCTATGATAATATTGTAAGTATTGGCCCTTCTGCCTTTGAAGATTGTTATAATCTTACCAGTATCACAATACCAAATAGTGTAACAAGCATTGATTTTTCTGCCTTTAAGGGGTGTATTAATCTTACCAGTATCACAATACCAAATGGTGTAAAAAGCATTAATTCTTCTACTTTTGAAAGATGCACTAATCTTACCAATATCACAATACCAAATAGTGTAACAAGAATTAGTTCTTCTGCCTTTAAGGGGTGTACCAATCTTACCAGTATCACAATACCAAATAGTGTAACAAGCATTGATTCTTCTGCCTTTGAGGGGTGCATCAATCTTACCGATATAACAATACCTGATAGTGTAACAAGCATTAGTTCTTCTACTTTTGAAAGATGCACTAATCTTACCAATATCACAATACCAAATAGTGTAACAAGCATTGGTCCTTCTGCCTTTAAGGGGTGTATCAATCTTACCAGTATCACAATACCAAATGGTGTAACAAGAATTAGTTCTTCTGCCTTTGAGGGGTGTACCAATCTTACCAGTATCACAATACCAAATGGTGTAACAAGCATTGATTCTTCTGCCTTTAGGGGGTGTACCAATCTTGCCAGTATCAAAATTCCTAATAGTGTTATAATAATTGGTTCTTCTGCTTTTGAAGATTGTAATAATCTTACCAGTATTGTAATTCCTGATACTGTTGCTAAAATTGATGATTCTGCTTTTAAAAACTGTGAAAATCTCATCGGCATAACTATACCAGTCGGAATTACTTATATTGGAAATCGGGCTTTCTTAAATTGCCCCAAACTAACAGTTGTTATGACAGAAGATGGAGTAATCACTCTAGATTTTTATGGTGATGATGTTTTTAAGAATTGTAGTAACTTAAATAATAATGGTATTTCGTCAAACTTACTATCAGCAATAACGTTACTAAAAGAAAAACACGAAAAGAGAGAACTAGCTGAAAGAATTATTTCAAAGACATTTGGCTCAAATCCATATAATAGCAGGGTTTCTGTTGAAGCTTTTAGGAATTATCATATTTTAGGTTACTTCAATCAACAAAAACAAAATATATATTTTAGTGAAGGTGATTATATTATTATTCCTACTTACTACCTTGCTGTTAGAGAAACATCAAGAAATTATGGTGGGTATCTCTATTTGGTTTCCTTTGGGAGACAAAGTCTGTGCTTTGGTATTCGGTCGAATAGACGAGTTGAAGATGTATTTGGCATTCTGTATCCAAGTGGTGGAGTTTATCAAGCGGTTCAAGACCGAAATCTAATATTAAAATACATTGGGAATGGTTCATATACTGAAAATGGTATTTATACAAGGGATTGTTTTGTGTTTGATCATGTAAGTGAATCTGAATACAATAAATACAAGAGAAAAGTTGATGATATAATTTCTGATATCAGGGAGAATCCTGATAAATATATTTATTTGCTTAAATAAAACCCTTGTAAATAAAAGTAATAAATTGCATGTAATTGAGATGAAAAAGTTAACCTTATATGCTGAACTTTCCCAAACTAGGTAATAAATGAAAAAGACAATTCTTATTATTTGGTTAAGCCTTTTGGAAACAATAGCTTTCTCTTATGGTTCTGTCCTATAAAAACCATTTTGATCTTCCCGGACTGGAATATCCGCGTAACCATATTCCGTTCTACAAATAACTACTGCCTCAAAATAATCATCCTCAACTAAATCTGCAAGTTCTTTTTTCATTAAATCGGTTATTTGTTTGGGGTACACAACGCAAAAATCAGACAACCAATTTTCTGAACATTTTAATTCAACAATATATTCACCTAAGATACTTGTTCGTACTCTCGATACTTTTCCAGTAATAGTTATAACGTGATTACCATAATCTTTTTCATATCTTAATGAATTCTGAAAATAAGCTTTATGCAGGTCATCTGGGGAATGATGCCGAAGAGCATCCTTAAGGGCAAGCATTTTTTTAAGGTCTGACCGGGTTAATATTTCGGAATTACCTTTTTTATAAGAATACATTGAAAATGACTCATCAGAAAAAGCATTAGTGACAAATAAAATGCCCATTAGGCATATAATAAAAAATTGCTTCATTATGTAGTTTCTCTCTTTGTTTTAAGTTTTCTTCTTAATAATTCCCATTTTTATATATTCTTTGTGTAATGTCTTCAACACTTCAAGAGTTTTAGCATAGCATTCTTCATATGAACGGTTTTTCATGGGAATCCCATTTTGATAGATACCCCCATAATTGGGGAAAAAACAATCATCCATTCTTAATAAATCCCATTCCTTTCCACTGTAGAGAGAATTTGAATAATCACCGTCTTGTAAACGGACTGGAAGCAACCAGAAAATATGATCGCAGGTTTTTTCATATGAATCTCGGAGAAAATATCCATAAGCCCATTCATATTGTATAATTTCTGATCGAATATCAGAAGAAAAACTCAATGGATTTGCATATAATCCTACAATAAAGACAAGAAGAAAAATAAATATTGAAAAAATGAATGTTTTCTTCATTATGGACTCCTAATGTGACTATTATTTAAATTTTATTTCGTACTTTATATTATTCAACTCATGACAAATTTCTGCCAAGGAATCGCCAAATTCGCAATGACGTATTTTTTAATTCATCTGTCATTTCTTTAAGCTAGTGTTCAATATTTACCAGTGAACTTTCAATATTAATAATTATATCTTTGAGCTCTTCAATAATTAAATCTTCCATGGCTATCTCCGTTTTATTTGATGTTGGACTGAAGCAAACAGTCAATTTAATATTAAAAGCAAAGTAGATAATAAAGCAAGAAAAAAATTGACAGATACTTTTTCCCATATTAAAATTTTTACTGGAGAATAATATGGCGCAATTTTTGATGCATGGAAAAAACTACGAAATAAAAACTTTTGGGGATTTGGCGATGGTTCGAGCAACTCTTGAAGAATTACACAGGGCAAAACGCATAATCGATCAAGAGTATAAGGTAATCTCAAAGCGACTTGATGAATTTCCTAAGAACCATCCCCTAAAAAAATAATCTAGGATTTGGTGTCATAAGTGACCTAATAATCCGGGATTATGTATTTACTTCAACCTACTAGCCGCACAACTTGGACGCCTTTACCAGAATAATTCTTTTGTGTTTCTATTTGATTTCTTCTATTAAGTGGGTGTACACAGTTTTGTCCTCAATTGAAACAAAAAATAGTGCATATTTTTGCATAATTCTCTGAATCTGTATTTGACTAATTCTTTAAAATATAATAAGATAGCATAAGAGAAACAATAAGTGCAAAGGGTGAGGCCATGATTCAGGTTCTAGTGACTTCACGGTCATGGAGGTTCAAGTCCTCTTTCGGGCAAAAAAATAGGCCGACTTTATGTCGGCTATTTTTTTGACCATACCATAGGAGGACTTGAAACCCTGCCACGCCGAGCAGGAGCGAGGAGCAAGTGGCAAGGGGGCGGGCCGGAGGCCAAGTCCTCTTTCGGGCATAGAAAAACCGGCTTTATGCCGGTTTTTTTATGCCCATACCACAGGAGGACTTGAAACCCTGCCACGCCGAGCAGGAGCGAGGAGCAAGTGGCAAAAAAGCCCCAGATCAAGGGGCTTTGATTTATCAATTGGCATAGGCGTTTCCTCAATAAGCCTGACCGTGCTTTGCGCAAGCATCTGATGTAAAAGATCCACCTAAAAACTTTCCGCCAGCCACATTTTCAAGGGCTTCTGGGGACAGTTCAAAGTCATCTAATTCATCCAGATAAGCTTCGGCCTCTTCCTTTGTAATTTCAATACCTTTGATTTTAGCCAGAGCAACCAGATCATCAGCGTTCTGACACATTGCTGCTTTCTCAAGCATCTCTTTTGTCAACTTTGTTTTATCGATTGGCATTTGAACCTCCTCACATAATCCACTCAATACTTCTTAATAATAGTTTGCAAAAGTTTGGATTCCGCGTTTTTTCCCACCCGCCGGCAACTTTTTCAAGAGCTTCCGGGGTCAGTTCTGCATCCTGGAGTTCCTCCTGATAAGCCTTGGCCTGTTCTTCTGTTAAAGAATTTAAGTCAAGTTTATCCATTTCATGCCTCTTTCCATAATCTAATATATAGAAATCCAAGTGTCAACGAAAGAAGCAGAAAAAGTCCACTCATTACTTGGGAAAACGGCTTAAAAGCTGCGGCACGGCTCTTCAGAAAGGGGGAAAATGCCGGGTTTTCTCAGTGGTCTGGTCCGGATATCTTCTTATAACATAAGCAATTAGAAAAAAGTTTCAAAAAAGTGAAAAATTTCTCCGGCGTTACTATTGACAGCAGAGAAACGGTATAGTAATGTTGGTATTATAGGCAGAAACGTTGGTGAAATGTTTCTGTGCAAAAGGAGAGATAAATGAGTAAGTTCAAACAGGCAATCAAAGTTATGGCAGTTGTGCTGGTCATGGCAATTGTACTGGTTATGACAGCGGCATTATGCGAGGTTCTCTGATGATTTTGGCTTGCTTGACCTCATTCGCGTTGGTAGGTTATAATAAAACGTTGATACCAATATTATATATTATCAAGAATCTATTTTTCTTGATTTTATATAGGAACCTGCCGATATATCGATTAGAGGTATTGTCCAATGAAGAAAGGAGTCATTATAGCGGCCGCTGTACTGCTTGCTCTGCTTGCTGCAGCTGGTATAGTGATTGCGACAAAACAGAAAGAAGACTCACCACCCGTTCGTATCATCGAGGATACCATGGACAATAATGCAGCCAAGAACGGCACCAGCCCAAACGATGAAATAATCCTCTCTCAGAATGCTCAGATAGCAGAGCTCCGTGCCCAGCTGGAGGATCTTGAGCGCAAGATGGCCCAGCAGGAGTTTGATTATACCGCCCTTAAAGCCGAAAAGGACGCTCTTGAGCGGCGGAACTCGGATCTGGCAGATCAGAACCGCTGGCTCCGGGGAAGAAACAACACGCTCAGCAGCTCGGAGGGTAAGCTCCGTAATGATGTGGCAGCTTTGGGGACAGAGATTGCTGCCCTGAACGAGCAGCTTGCCCAGCTTGAGAAGAAGCGGGAAGAGAACGAGGCGGCATATCAGGAGGCCCTGGCAAGGATAGAGGAGTACGAGGCCAAGGTGGCATTGGCACAGGCGGCGCTGGATGAGGCCAATTCTGTACCAGGCACTCGGGTGACCGAGGAAGGGGAACTGGTTTCCACCTTTAAGACAATGCCTGCGGGACAGAGCCGGAATATAATCGGAATCAGGGCTGGAGAGACAGCTTGGGATATAGAAGGAACATTCGCACTCATGCCTCACTGGTTCCTATTGGCAGATGCAGGAATAGCAGAGGTGCCCGACAACCTGGTGGAAGAGGATTTCCCGGGGTTCAGGTCAGACCATGCCCATATGTACACAGTGCTCTTCGGCACAGGACTTAACTGGCGGATGAACTCTCTGCAGCTTCAGCCTAACTTCTATATTAGAACTATGCTTGGACCTGCCTGGTTTAAGTATAAAATAAATTATAATGATGATGAGGGTATAAACACTTATCTGCTCTGGAGATCATCGGTGGGCTTCGACCTCACTTTGTATAAGAATCTGCAGTTCACCACAGACGTAAGTCTGGACTGGATCAAGGATTTCGATCTTAAGCCCCATGTGACCATCGGACTCCAGTGGAACTTCAGCAACAGCTGGGCTCTTTTCGGGGGAAAATAAGTGAATGAAAGAATATAAAATTTTTGCTTGACACTAGTTGTCATTTTTAGTACTTTTGCAATGTTGGTTTTTTTATTGACTTTATTTACTAAAATGTATATAAATAAAGTATAAATAAGAAATATTATTATTAAGGAGATAATAATGAAAAGAGGAAAAGTTTTGATGACAGTACTTGTCGTATTGGCAGTGCTGTTCGCATCATGCTCAAACGGCATGAGCAAAGACGATGCCAGTGGCGCTGCTCACAATGAGAAAGTAATGGTAAGCCTTGGCGTTGATGTTGAAGGTGCCGTATCACAGAAGGCTATTTCAAGTGATACAGATCTTTCTGGCCTGACATACTGGTACAAGGCTAATCATAACTGGGAACAGGACAGACCTGTTCATGGTGATACAGGGGCAAATTATATTATGATTCCAAACTATAGTGCAGGAGCTGCCCCAAAAAATATTGGATACTTCACAGCAGGCGAGTGGTCATTCTGGGCACAGGTGAAAAAGGGTGATACTGTTATCTACTCTTCAGTAGAAACCCCTTATATTATTCGTACTAACCAAACAAGCCCGACAATCATAGTAAAACCTGCTACTGAAGGCAATGGTAATATATCTTTCAGCGTAAATGTTCCGTCTACAAGTGGGGCTGCCCCAACAGCACCTGAGGCCATTACCGTTTTGATTAATGACTCTGGTGAAGGTATAGTCCTTGATGCTCCTACTTATGCCGATGGACTCGCAACATTCTCTGGACATAAAAATGGTCTGGCTCCTGGTCCATACACCGTCACATTCAAATATACTGATAAAGGTGGCACAGTAACTGAGGGAGCTGCACAGGCAGTGACTGTATTTGCAGGACAGACTTCAAATATCACTGGTACAATTGATGCTGGAAAGTGGCATCCTACCTCAATAACAATCAAAGCACCTGGAATCGATCCTTTCACTCTTACACCAGAATCTGCTCATAGAACCCCATTAGGGCCGGCTGTTGTTTTTGAGGCTGCTGCTACTTCCACTCAGGGCAATGCTATTACATACAAGTGGTATGTTAATGGTAATGGTCCGCAGAACATCGGAAACGCTACACTAAGCTACGAACTTAACGTTCCTGGAATGTTTGATATTACATGTACAGCAACTGATGAAACAGCTAAAGTTACTGCATCTAAGACAGTTTATATTCAGGTTGGTTATAATGTAGCACTTGGTACTATCACTGGTGGAACAGTTGATTATGGAGTAAATTCAAGCGCAACTGCAATCTTTGCACCTGGCGACATTGTATCTCTGAGTGCAGCACCTACTACTCCTTCTCATAGACCTGTATTCACTATCGACGGTATTACTGGATTAGCCCATGGAACAGATATAGAATATGACGCTGTCGCAGAAGTAGCTACTTTCAGAATGCCGGCAGCTACAGCAACAGTTGATGTTGCATTCAGCGCTCCTTACGCTGTTGCCATTGGTAATAATATTTCTAATGGTACTGTAAAGGTTGCATCAAAGGGAACATCCTTTGCTGCAGGAGAGACTGTGCTTCTGGCTGTGACACCTGCTGCAGGTTATCATCTTGCTACACTTAAAGCTGGCGAAACAAACATTTATTCGAACTATAGCGCCGTAACAGGTATTGCTTATTTCGTAATGCCGGCAGGAGCTACAACAATAACTGCTACATTCGAGGCAGATGCTCCGTAAGCAAGATTTGCTTTAGGTTTTTAGGTGGAGACACCGGGGGCAGGGTATCCTGTCCCATGGTGTCCCACCATTCAGAGGCACCCGGCTGGGCGTCTCTGAATGGTGGGAATTGGAAGGGAAAATATATTAGGAAAGGAATAGGAGAATATATAGGTTGAAGGCGAAATTAAGCAGCATAAGCGCAATCATTTGTCTTATAACATTAGTATTTTTCTGCATTCTCGCATGCGACAACGGATCGGTGTCTGACAGTGGTTCAGACGGTCTGGTAAAGGTTTCCCTTGCTGTGGACGGAGAAACCTCTGTATCACAGAAAGCCATCTCAGTGGACAGCCCAAGCTTCACATTCTGGTATAAAGCGGTTCCACAGTGGAGCCAGGAAAGACCTATCCACGGAGGAACAAACGGCCAGTTCGTAATGATTCCAAACTGCAGTGCCGGGGCATCAAACCCTCTGGGTTACTTCACAGCGGGTGATTGGGTCTTCTATATAGAGGTCAGGAACGGCAGCACCCCTGTGTACCAGGGACAGTCCGCAGTGACCATAAGCTCATCATCAGCCAATATCACAGTGGATGTGGCCAAAATAATAGATCATGCCACACCTGGTGTTGTTAAAATAAATATCACAGCGCCTACAATAAACAACACAGATGAGTTGACCATAGCTTGGGGAGAGGGTGCAGGTAAGTCTGCAACTGTCAGCGGTACACCGGCAGGAAGCATCACAACATTCACATATACAAAGACAGAGCTTGCAGTGGGGACATACACATTCACCTTCACCCATAACAATATAGCCAGCGGCACATCCATAGCAGTTGACCTTAATCAGAATCAGATGGTGATTATCAGCGGCAGCTTTGACAGTGGTGAATGGGATATAAGATCAATAAATTTGCCAGTCCATGAAATTGAATTTAATATATCTGGAGAAGGAAATGTATGGAATCCTATCACTGCTGCAGTTCAGGGGGACTGGGTGGCTTTTTCTTTGAATCCAGAGCCTGGCCTGGGGGTTTCATCTTGTTCAATGGAATGTGATGGGGAACCATTTGAAGAATATATAACAAACGGCTTACAGTATGGTTTTACTATGCCGGACGGAGAAATAACCGTGAATGTCGTATTTGATGTTGTGACAGATGTTACTATTGATGATTCCCGCGTTCTTAGGGCGATTATTTCTGATTTATATAATGTAACAAGCAAAACCAGTGCAACAAAAATTAATTCAGCCAATAACGCAAAATATTTAGCAGATAAAGACATATATGATGTAATACCTGTAAATGGGCTTAAGGTATGGTATAATAGTACTGATAAAACAATCTATTATTATGCAGAAGGAACGATTTATCTTAAGGGATCCTGCTCTGGCCTTTTCAGCAGTTGTCTTAAAGTGGAATATATAACACTTTCCAATATTGATACAACTGGTGTCACAGATATGTCCTATATGTTTGGATCTGACGCCTCTAATACAAGTAATCCTCATAAACTTAAAAGAATAACATTGAACAATGGCACTAACTTTGACACCTCCCATGTCACTAATATGAAGCACATGTTCGGTCTGTGTTATCAGCTTGAACATGATGCATTAGACTTTGTGAAGGATTTTAACACCTCCAATGTTACTGATATGTCTTATATGTTTGCCGGTAACTTACATACCTATTATATTCCTGTAGACACACTTGACCTGCGGAACTGGAAATTTGAGAAAGTGCAGCGTATAGATCATATGTTTGACCGGTGCGAGGCTTTGAACACTGGATTGTTATTCCCTGCTGAAACTAATTTTAAGAGCCTTGTTTCAATTAACAATGCATTCAGCCAGTGTCCTGCTCTGGATCCAGATCATTTGCGTGATATTGTAAAATCATGGAAATTCTCTGGGCAGGCCGATTATGAGAATAAAGTTTATGGCAACAACAATAGCTCGCTGTTTGGACCTTTTAATGGTGCCGGTCAAGACACAACCCGCAACTATCTGATAAGAACTTCTATGCTGGCTGGTGGGGAATATGGTAATTTTGCGGTCCGCCAGAAATATAAAACAGCAGATGGTTACTACCTCTATATCGGCGGTGCAAATGGTAACAATAACTGTTGTCTGACTGTAAACCCGGGCTCTTATGTAGAACCAGAACCAGAACCATAATATAGTGAAAAATAATATATTTATAATTACATTAATAATATTGACACTTTTATTACAGGTAGGATGTGACAACGGATCTGTTTCAGATTCCGGGTCAGACGGTCTGGTAAAGGTGTCCCTTGCCGTAGACGGAGGAGCATCTGGTTCACAGAAAGCTATCTCCCTGAATAGCACAGGTTTCACATTCTGGTATAAGGCTGTTCCACAGTGGAACCAGGACCGGCCTATCCACGGTGGAACAAACGGCCAGTTCGTAATGATTCCGAACTGCAGTGCCGGTGAGTCAAACTCCCTTGGATACTTCACCGCTGGACCATGGGTCTTCTATATAGAGGTCAGGAACGGCAGCACCCCTGTATACCAGGGACACACTTCAGTAACCGTAAGCTCGACATCGGCCAATGTCACAGTGAATGTGTCAAAGATAATACGGAATGCAATAGAGGGGGTTGTCAGCATAAATATCACAGCCCCGACTATTAATAATACAGACGCAATGACCGTGTCATGGAGCGGTACCGCAAGTGGCTCAGCCACCGCAACAGCCGAACCGGCAGGAAACATAACAACATTCACTTACACAAAAACAGGGCTTGCGGAGGGTACATATACATTCACCTTCACCCATAACAATATAGCAAACAGCCCATCCATAGCAGTGAGTCTTGATGAGAATGAGATGGCAGTTATCAGCGGCAGCTTTGATAACGGTGAGTGGAATACGAAGTGTGATATTTTTCAAATTCATGAAATTGAGATTATTAAATACAACTATGGGACAGAACAGGATCCCGTATATTATGGAGAGGTATATCAAAATTCCAATTATGCTGTAATCGGTGATACTGTCTCCTTCTCCGTAGAGCCCGCCCAGGACTCCACCCTGTATGAGGTTCCCACCGTAACATGCGGCGGCAACCCAGTCGCCTGTACTG
>JAEEGH010014792.1_pt1 | contig 17067 bp, 16 predicted proteins | sample 9134181 | NCBI WGS metagenome assembly JAEEGH01 (sample SAMN16246544, study PRJNA631951) | gut metagenome | biome: gut microbiome; feature: rumen; material: DP-attached | host: Bos | place: Iran: Karaj | collected 2018-10
TTTCGTCTTCTGTTTCAAAGTGTTCCTGCAGCCAGTTTCGCCACTGCTGCCGGTTGCTGGTATAGAAGGTTTCCTGTTTTTTCATGGCGTCATGCCTTCAGATTATCCAGCGCTTCGGCGTTGTTCCCGGTGATCATGGAGAGCTTTTCACAGCCATCCATCTCGCCGCAGACTCCGCAGGTCTCGACCTTTCTGCCAAGCGCGCACTGTCGGATCGGGCAGAGCGAATCGCAGAACGGCGTTTTTACTCCCTTGACGCGGCAGCCGGTGCAGTTGATCATCTCCGGCGTGATCTCCACCTGATTCAGTTCCGACCAGAGTTTTGCGACCTTCTGCCGCAGGGCATCATCGTTGGTGACGGTTGCGAGGCGGGCATCGCAGTTCTCACAGTCCAGCCCGCAAAAAGCGATCAATTCTTTCATCAGTCCATCTTCCCTTTCTTCATCTGTCCAGTTCCAGCCGCATGAGCACAAGCTCCTGCCACCCGGAAAAACGGGAGCGGAAACCTTTCGGATTTCTTCCGTACTCTGTAAAGCCCATGCTCTCGTACAGGGCCATGGCGTTTCTGTTCTCCGCTACCACATCCAGCTCCAGCTGGACATACCCGGCGATTCTGGCGCACGCGATGCAGGCTTCCGTGAGTCCCCGGCCGATGCCGAGACCCCACCAGTTTTTGGCAACGCTGATCCCATAGCTGGCCCGATGCTTCACCTTGTCTTTTTTCCCGATGCTCCCGATCCCGGCAATACCGACGATGTTCCCGTCCACTTCCGCCAGAAGCTCGACCTCATTGGAACTCTCCGCCTTCTCTTTCAGATACTGCGCTTCCTTTTCTTCCGTCATGCCGGACTCTTCAGCATACGAGAGCAGATAATCCGTTTCACTGTGAGTCAGGATGTAGATATCCAGGACGGCTTTTCCGTCCTGTTCCGATGCGTTTCTGAGGATGCACGCTCTGCCGTCCTTCAGGATGATCGTTTTCCGATATTCCATAAGCCTCACCTCTCCCATAACTGTGTTTCAAAAAGTGATGCGCGATCAGTTTTCTCCGTAAACCTTCACAAAATGCCGGCTGAACGCCTCAGCCTGCGCCAGAGCTGTTTCCGTCTTCTCCGGCTCTCTGTCACACAGGTGGATGAGCGCCGAGATCGGCGCGGTGTAGGCAAAGGCCAGCATTTTGGGATTGTCCCGCCGCAGAAGGCCCTTGTCTATCATGCCCGCAAAGATACGGGCGAACATCTCCGAGAGGCCGGTGAGAAAATGCTTCGTTGCCAGGTCGCGCGCACGTTCGTCGCGGAACTGCTCGATCGAAAGCATTTTCCGTGTCTTCACGATCGTTTCATCATGGACCGTGAAATTCACCATCCGCATCGTCATCACCACCAGCTCTTCCAGGGAATCCGGAACCGGAGGCAGATGCTCCGGTGATCCGAAGCGCGCCTCGTAATAGGCGATCAGCTCGTCGAGCAGCGCGTTCCAGATCTCTTCCTTGCTTTCAAAATGGCGGTACATCGATGATTTGCCGAGTCCGAGAGACGCCGTGAGTTCCCGTATATTCGTACCCGCATAACCGTTCTGCGAGAACATATCCAATGCTGCCATCAGTATTCTTTCTTTTGTATCCTTCGCCATAAAAGCACCTCCTGAAATAAGTGAACAGAATGACTTTACACGACGTCAGTCTGACGCATTTTTCTTTTTTACATACAGGATCATGATCACTGCTATGATCCATGCGCAGAGAATCGTGACAACGCCGGTCTCACTGACATAAAACATCTGATCATCGCCTCTTGTGATCACGCCGAAAACAGCCTGATCGTAATTGTTATGCGCCGCATGCAGAAAAGCCGCGGGCCAGACGCTGCTGCTCAGGAAGGTCAGAATTCCGATAATGATCCCTACCGGTACGATGCAGAGGACGAAGGCGGGAAGCTTGAACCAAACCGGAGCTCCGGCCATATAATCGCCTCCGATCAGAAGCGGCAGATGCCAGCATGCCCAAAATATACTGGTGACCAGGAGCGCGCTCCTGAGTCCCCGTTTCCGGATCAGATTGGGGAGCATGAATCCCCGCCATCCGATCTCCTCTCCCGTTGCGGAGATCAGGCCTGAAAAAACACCGATGATCATAACCGGAGCTATGTCTTTCAAAATCAGCCACAGAGAAACGCCTGTATAAGCAAAGTTTTCCGGATGCAGTTTCCAGTAGACCATGTACGGGATCAGAAGATAAATGAGCGGGATCAGCATCGCCAGAAGGATATACCGAAGCCTGCATTTCCGGAATCCCAGCCGTGCGAGGAACTGCTTACCGGTCAAGGATTCCCCTTTTTCTTTCTGTGAAAGGATCGAAGCGATGATCGCGGCAAAAGCCGGGATCCACATCAGCACCAGATAGAGAATTGTAGAGCCGCCGAGATCGATCCATGCTTCCACAGCGGCTGAGAAAAGAATAACCATGGTCAAAAAGACGATCCATGCTCTTTTCGTGCAGGGACTGTTCCATTCCATATCATACACCGTACCCTTTCTTTCTGTCTCCTCTTATCCCCGATTTATCCGATCTATTCCTCCGGCTTGTTTTCATTCGCTTCTTTCTGTCCACTCTCCGCTTCCTTTTTCTGGTATATTCTTGCAGCCGACATAAAGCAGACTGCAGAAGCAAAGAAACAGGCACCCAGGATCCAGTGATCGCCTGTGATCTGAAATACAGCGGCGACAAACATCAGCAGAGCCGCGAGATACATCCATTTTGAAGTCTTCTGTTTCATTTTATCGTTATCCCTTCTTTTTGTTTCCGAAACATGCCGTATCTGCACGCAACAATGCGACCGTTCGGTCACATATGATTATAGCGAACGATCGGTCGCATGTCAAGATCTTTTTTTCAGTTTCTGAAAACTTACAGAATATTTATCTGCTCTGTTCGCGCAGATAGTCCGGTGCCTCTTCCAGAGGACGTACATATCCCTTCAGCGTCCGGGCCTTGACGGCCAGATCCCGCGTGCGGAGATTCAGGAAGATGCGGCATTTTTCCCTGCCGTTTCTGGCCTCCTGGATCAGATTCTGCGCGGCGGAGTTACCGTCAAAAGCGAGGAGGACGGAAGGCATGCGCTTGAACACCTCGTAGGCAAAGCTTTTGTAGAGGCCCATCTCGGAACTCTCGATGGACACCAGAACGCCTACATCCGCTTCCCGCAGCTTAGATGCCTGCGCGGATGTGATGCGGTTCGGTACGATGGCATAAACCGGAAATCTTCCTTTGGCGCGTGAAGCCAGAACGCCCTCCTGTCCGCGCAGGCTGGGGCCTACAACAAAGACCGCGTTTTCCGGGGCAGAATCCAGCACCCTGTCGATCAGCACACGATCCTCCGCGCGGACTCTGCTGCGGTGGCTGGAGTTGTTGAAGCTGCCGCCTGCGACCACGATGGGAAAAGCATCGGCGGGCAGCGGCGCGAGCCAGGATCTCAGCGCTTCCTCCGCATCCAGTTTGTCCGCATCCTTCCACAGGTCGGCGCTGACCGGGATCTCGGCCGCCGCCTTTTCCCGATACCAGCGCTCCAGGTCGCCGCCGGGAAAGGCTTCCGCAAAAGCTGCTTCCTTCATGCGGAAGGTCTCCAGGCTCCGGGCATGGATCGCATCCTCTGCCGCACGCATCCGGCAGAGCTCCTCATGGCTCAATCCCAGCAGCTTTTCCAGGCTCAGCTCTTCATCGATGGAATTGGTGCCGTACAGGGCACCGCCGTCGGTCCCCTGTACGCAGCTGACGCCCGCACGCAGATACTGCCGCAGCGGATGGCGTTCGAGGTAGCTCAGGTTGTTCAGGCGGACATTGGAGCTGATCTGGAATTCCAGCGTCACATCATATTGCCGCAGGTCTTCCAGAAGCTTCTTCCCGCGCGGGCTGTTCAGGTCGCAGGTATAGAGACCGTGGCCGAGACGTACCGTCGGGAAATCCTGGCCGGGCTGCAGGGCCTCCGCCACACAGCGGATACTGTTTGCTACGTTGTCCCGCAGACTGTCGTTCTCCCCTGCGTGGATCCGGATCACAAAACCTGGATGTTCTCCGGCGATCCGCACCAGTTCGCGTATAACGGCACGGAGCTCGAGGATGTCGTTGATCTCCTCCCCTACGATATCGCAGCCGGCCACATAGGGATCCGCCGCAATAGCCTGCAGGCAGCGCAGGTTTTCCGCCAGATAGTCGTTCGGCGTCACACGGTCACGCACGATGGTAAGCGGGATGCGCCGGATGCCCGCGAGGAAGCGGAGCAGGACGCCGGTCTCGCGTCTGATGCTGGGCAGGATCTCGTGCATCTGCCGCAGTTTTGCGGGGAATTCCGCCCGGTTTAAAAGTGAAGTGTCGGTGATCTCGGCGTAGGAGATGCCGTGTTTGCGATACTCGCGGGCGATCCACAACAGCAGGTCCTGATACAGCGTATTGGCCCGGTAGCGGTCGTCCGCCCGGTCCTGCAGGATCTGGCGCGCGTACTCCCGCACCTCCCGGTCCGGCAGTGACTCTACGCTGATGCCGCTGAACGGCTCCTCCGCCGGCTGTGCCTTGGTGAAGACGTAGCGGTACAGATACACTTTTTCCAGATCCGCAAAGACTGCCTGGCCGTCCTTCGGGATGGTGAGTGAATTGCGGATGCGGTCCAGGTTCCAGGCCGCGCTGGCAGGGTTGCCGAGGATCAGCTCGGCAAAATTGATGAAGGTATAGTCGTCGATGCGGCGCTCGCGGTACTTCCCGGTCAGCTTCAGGTCACCGAGCTTCCGCTCGGTTTCGGCGCGCTTCTCCTCAAGAAAACTGATCTGCTGCAGCGTGCACTGCAGGCCGAGTTTCTTGATATAGTAATACGGGTAACGGATCTGATGGCAGATGCCCAGCGCGATGAGCACGTCCGGCGGGAGGTTGCCGTTCATGTGGGTGTGCAGATCCGTGTGGAATTTGCAGTCAGACCGGATATAGGTCTTGACGATCGTCTTTTCCTCTCCCAGCCGATAGTCCTTCGTCTGGCTCATCAGCGTTTTGGAGATGGCAGGGATGGAAGCCTTCAGCTCCACTCTGCCGTCCGGGTAGATGTTGGCGATCTTCGTGTTCCCGAGACGCAGAATGTACATCCGGCGATTCTCGCCGTCAAAATAGCAGGGAACTTCACCGCGGATCACCTTCAGATCGTTGTCATCCAAAGTCGTCTCAAGCCGGCAGAGCCTGGCCAGATTGGTGATCAGATTTCCGCTGTGGTGATTGGGCGTGCGGATCACATAGAAAAGCCTGTCGCCTTCCATGGAAAGATCCACGGCGATATCCTTTTCCCGATCCAGATAAAACTGTCCGAATGCGATCATACGCGCCCTCCTGCTGATATTTTATATTTAGCATATTGTGTCATCCAGAGCTTACCTTGTCAAGTCCGGCTTTATCTCCCTGCCAGTATACAAAACGGCCTCCTGTCGTCAAGGCAGAAGACCCTTTGCAGTTATGGACTTTTGTCGAAGTATCGTCACAGTCCTGTACACCCACTAGTATTGTCCCTTACTTGTCCACTTTGATATTTTGGGCGGGAAAGCACTAACAAACTGGCTCAACAGGAAACGTCAATTTTTTTAAACCTTATCTACTCATATAAATACGCCGGGCTGTTGTATGCCCGGCGCTGAGTTTCAGAATGATATGTGTTTATCCATTTTGCTCGGCAATTCTTATGATCACTTTATTCTGTTTTCAGCGAAAGAGCTCCGATCAGCAGCCCGGATATCACAAATATAAAACAGTTTTTCAGGATCCATTCAACAGTTGCCATGATCATGCCATATGCCCCAAGCTTGCCCGCCAGATACAGAAAGCCCAGCACAAGATACGCAGCCACCAAAATGATGGAAAGCCACCCTGCCGCGATACAGGCCGCTCTGTTCCGTACTGTTTTAAACAGAAACATAGCGATCAGTGCACCGAGGCAAAGCCAGAAAGATGGCCAGAGAAACACCATATCTATTCTGTGGAGGGGTGTATAGTAATACGTGAGAGCAACTTTCGGCACAAGGACACGCAGCACATAAAGATGTACCAAAAACGCAATGATGATATCTGCTACACAAATGCCGATTTGAATTCTGTTTTTCATAAAACGCTCCTTGAAAGACAAGATTCTCAAACATACAACAAAGATGAGATTTCGGCGGTAATTTTTCTATTCTTTCTGTGTTAGGGCCGGCAGGTCTTTTTTCTTATTTTATCATTTCAGCACCGGACAGTAAATAGCCCGGCGCTGAGTTTCAGAATGATTAAGAACTGAAGGAATACCCTATTATCCAGATGCTAAACCGGTCACACTCCAGTTCATACTCGAGGAATCTTTGGTATAAGTGAAGTTTGTTTCCAGCACTTCCACTGTTTCAGCAATCTGCTCCAGATCCTTATAGGTAAAAACATCATCTGCAGCACAGAATTCCAGTAAATACTGCTGATCAGGCTGGAACAGGTACAGGTGCTTGACGGTTTTATAATCGTTTTCTTTCCACTCTGTAGTAACTGTCGCTTCCAGCAGATGATAGCTGTTCCACATCTCCTCCCGTTCTACAATGGCCTCTCCCTTCGGCCAGCCCAGAATCAGGTCTGTATCTGCCAAATAGGCGCCATCATATAGTTTTACTAACAAAATCGCCCTATTCTCATCATCATAATATATCATCTTATTCCATTGTTCAGCTTCCTCTTTGGTCATGCCGGCTTCCTGCAGAGACTCCTCCAACGTCTGTACTTTATCATACATCTGGTGCTCTCCTTCCCAATCGAACGGCTCAAGAAATTCAAGAAAAGAGCTCTTCCGACTCGGTTCGCCTACTTTGGCTGGGTTCGGCATGCGGAAACAGCAGGCATGTCCTGGGTTCTCCGTTGTAAAGGACAGTGCCATTGCACAGTCGCCGTGATTCAGCGCCAGATCAATATCTCCGATGATTTTTCCTTCCTGATGAAGGTAATACTTGAGGTCATCGTCCGGTTTCAGATCCCGGTGTGCCATGACAGCACGGTAGATGGCAAAGGCTGTAACAGTGAGCAGCGCTGTAATGACCGCCGCAATCAGGAGCGTTCTTGCCGTACGCTTCAGCGTAAGTACTTTTCCGGCTCCTTCTCCGCCAGTCATAAAGAAACGCGTCTCTTCCAGAAGGCTGTCGTCGACGTCATTCAGGGCAAACAGAATCTTTTCACTCAACATAGCCTTGCCCCTCCAGTTCTATCCACAGTTTCTGCCGCAGGCGAAAAAGCATGGTTTTGATCTTGCCTTCCGAAAACCCGCTTATCTTTGCGATCTCGCTGATTGGCGCCATGTACCAGTAACGCGCCAGAAAAACCTCCCGTTTTGTCTTGTCTAGGCCATGCAGAAAATCGTTCAGGATCCGGGTAAGCTCTTTCAGTTCCACGTCCCGTTCCACATCGTTCCCGGAAGCAAACTGCTCGTTCAGTTCTTCCAGGGCGAGCGTTGCCTCTCCGCCGCCTCGCTTCAGCCGATTCTTCTCGCGCAGCCTGCTGAGGGAAAGCCACCGCGTCAGTTTAGCCAGATACGGTGCCAGCAGTGAGGGACGGTTTTCCGGCATGGAATTCCATGCGCCAAGCCATGTGTCGTTCACGCATTCCTCCGAATCTTCTTTTACATTCAGGATCCTCTGTGCGATGGTATAGCAGTAGGCGCCGTATTTCTTTTCCGTCTCCGGGATCGCCTGCTCGCTGCGCTCCCAGTACAGATCCACGATCTGTTTATCTTCCATGCTGTTTCACCTCCCTTTCTCTGCAGCTTTGCCCTGGAAATAATCACTCGCAGGCATAATCGTTTTTTCATAATCATTCCTCCCTGGTTTTTTTCTGCTATATAAAAAAGCCATTGGAGGACATTTGGTTTCACTATTTTTTAAATAATTTATCATGAAAGCGCCGGTCTTCCAACAAACCGGCGCTGAGTTTCAGAATGATTAAGAAATACTCCTTTACTTCAGTTTTGTGAAATCGACGCTGTCTGCGCAGACCTGCATAACCCCCGGGTCATTACATCCAGTCTGTTGAAGGATAACATAGGCTGTATCTGTTTCACACAATACGATTGCATTGTTGAATCTCGGATACTCCATTTCTCCATCCAGTGTGATGACGACCTGCTCGCCGCAGGAGGTGTCGTATGCCCAGCTTGCCGCATCTGGATGCAGCTGTTCCCGGATCGCCGGGCACAGGCTTCCTTTCGGAATATAAAACATGTCAAAATAGCATTCTACACTTTCAACATCTTGAAAATATCCTTGCCAGACACCATTATCCCAAAGAACTATAGATCGAAGATTTTTTCCATATAGGAAGTTATCGGTTCTCGTTAAAATCTGGATATCCTCCAATGAAGCCGGGTTTCTATAACCCTTAGCTGCACGATAGCTCATCATACTTTCGACATTACTAGCATCCACCCAATTTTCTGCTATAATTGCTTTTGCGTCCGTTGGGAGTAGCAAGTCATACTGTTCGCCCAGATGGGAAAGACTATCCTGCAAAGAGGCCGGTTCACAGGGAAACGGAGCATAATACGCTCTCATATACTGGCCTGTGCAATAATAGGAATATGGTGGGTTCGCGTCAACATAGTCGTTATAAGCATGCTGGAAAGCAGATCCGGCCAAATATTCCGGTGTCTGCATCCAGCCAGCGATGGAAAGCAGTCCTGCTTTCGGTTTTGTTTCTTTCTTTACAACTTCAAGAACGCTGAGATCTGTTTCGTCCCGGCACAATTCATCATAGTCGAATAGACTTGCCAGAGTCTCAAGGTCCTCTCGCGCAACTGGATCCTCCCTGTAAGTCCCGCAGTCGAGGGTGAAGAACCAGTCACCCTGTTCAGCAAAGGCAAAGCCTTTGGACGTTTCTTCTGTCTGCTGAAGCGCCAGATTCAATGTTGTCCCACCAACGTTATACTGCCACTCTTCATAATCATCGGCCCCCCAGATGAAGAAGTATCCCAGCGCCAGTGTACCGCTGCGGTTGCGGCTGAATCCGAATGGAACAGTTTTTCCATCCAGATCGGCACTTCCTTCCAGCCGGAAACTGCCGTCTTCGAAGATATATTTGGCAGACCAGTTTATGTTCTCTTTTTCTTCATCCAGGAATGAGGTTAGGCCCGTTGCTTTATAGAACAGATCTTTTGTACGCGGACCTTTCAGTTCTGTGTGCAGCTTCAGGTCATACTTGTCCCGGATGGCAAACAGCTCATCCAACATTGTCTGATTAAAGGCGCCATATATGCCGGCAACAGCGGCATTTTCGCCGAAATTGTCAGGCCAGTCATGGGTATCTGCATTATCATCCGGTACATAGCCCGCCTGTACTTCCATCCATTCTGCTGCTGCAAGCGCCTCCGGTGAATCCTTATATCCGTTCATGGCAAGAATACCGGACGGCTCATCCGTCTCTTCAAAGCCCATAGGCGGCTGCTCGTTGGTCCATTCCGCTTCGGTAACACGCTGCCGCAGTCCAAACCACCCGGTTGCAAACGCAGTAGCTGCAAGGAGACTGATCAGTACTGCAGCTATCAGCAATGTCTTCCCAAGTTTCCTTGGCCTGCCCTGTTTTTTCTTATATATCAATTCTTTTTCCGTATCCAAAAGATAGTTATCCCTTGCTGCGCCGATCGCGTACAGCAGATCGCGGCTCGTCATACATATCCCTCCTCACACAGGTAGTCTCTCAGTTTCAGCCGTGTTCTGTGCAGCATGCTTTTGACCTTGCTCTCGCTGAAATCCGTTCGCAGCGCAATTTCGCTAACCGGCATCAGGTACCAGTATCTGGCAAGAAAGATCCTTCGTTCCACATCCTTCAGTTCACGAAGGAACTGATTTACAGCCTTTTCGAGCTCTTTTGCTTCGACCTGTTTCTCAACGTCACTGTCATCAGCAATGCATTCTTCCAGTTCTTCCAGAGCAAGCACCGTCTCTCCGCCGCCGCGTTTCTTCCTTTTTTTGGATTCCAGCCGGTCGAGTGCCAGGTTTCGTGTGATCCTGCCAAGAAATGTGGAAAGGATCGAAGGCCTTGCGTCCGGCATCGCATTCCACGCGCGATACCACGTATCGTTTACACATTCCTCTGAGTCTTCTTTGTTCTGGCATATGCGAAAGGCAATGCTACTGCAGTATTTTCCGTATTTTATGTTTGTCTCCGTTATGGCATCAGGATTTCTCTGCCAGTAGAGATCGACGATTTGATTATCTACCATATATATCCTCCTTCTGCTGTCAGATCGAACGCGCTCATCTATCATAACGGTGTTTTTTTGATTCGGTTGCAAAAAGAGCAGCAAAAAAGCAATATTATTTAATCACAAAAGCGCCGGGCTATACAACAGCCCGGCGCTGAGTTTCAGAATGATTAGGAAATACCTCTGATTTACATCTTATGCTTTTATTATTCTCAGTCGCTCTGCTCGGAAACGTAAAGCTGCACACGGCTCTGGATCAGTGCTACCGCCTCCCGGGCACTTCGGTCACCTGCGTCCACAGCAGCAAACTCTTCTTTCACAATTTTGAGCACATTCTCATCGCTGAACGTCGTGTGTTGGATCTGTTTCAGAAGCTCCCGTAGGAACTGTGCTTCTGTCTCGGTCAGTGGTTTATCCAAAGTCTCTCTCGGAAAGAAGCTCTCTTCCTCCGGTTCCCGTTTCTGTTTTGCGTCTTCGATCTCAGCCTCCAATCGAGGCCGGTACGACGGGATGCCAGATTTTTCATTGAGCAGGCAGTATTTCACGAACTGCCAGCACTGCTCTGCATTGGAAGACATATTCAGAATACCGATCGGTTCCCACAGCCGAAGATCCGTGCCGCAGCTGCCATCCGGTGTCGGGAAGCCAATGACGCTGATCGGCGAGCCGATCTCCCGCGATATACGGGCAAGAGAGATCGCTGATGTCAGCATGGTAAGATCCGTCGCCATATAATTACCGTTGAGCAGCATTGCCGTTGTCCCAAACACCATGTTGTTCTCATCTTCCGGCGTTTCCCGCACATTTTTGCAGGCTTCCAGCACCTTTACGAATTCCTCGTTGTCGAAATCGCAGGTGCCGGCCGCCCAGTCGATGGCACCGCGTATATACCGGCTCACAGCATTCTGAAGGAAGTAGTCCTTCGTCAGATTATACATCGTCATGCTGCCCTCGGGCATACTTCGGTCCACTTCCTGGTACTTCTCGAACGTCCAGCCCCAGCACGCGCCGAAACGGCTCTGCAGGCCGATCCTGGTCTCGATTTTTAGGGAATCGCCCAGCATAAAGAGACCGCCGCAGTCATTGATAATGGCGTCTGCCGGGATAATGTCCTCAATGGCAATGTCAGCATCTCCTTCGATATCCGTTCTCAGATCCCTCAGCAGTTCCTGATGGATAAACGGATACGGTGAAAGCTTGTCAAACAGAAGCATATCCGGCCCTTCTCCGGCAAGGATCTGCGTATTCAGCTTCAGCTGCGCCTGTTCGTTTGTCAGTCTTCCGTCCTCCGTTAGATCCACGATCTGAATATAGCAGTCTTCACTTTGCGCGTTGAAATTTAAAGCCTTTAGCTCAAATCCACTGCTGCTGCCCAGAACGCCGACCGTCAGGTGTTTTCTTGCTTTCAATTCGGATGGCTCTGCCGGCTTCATCACAAAACTCATCATAGCGCTGTCCAACAGATACGTACCATCGGGTTGAACAACGATATCCGGCCGCATCTCTCCATCAGTCAGTCCGCTGACACTGTATCCTATTTCATCCCAGATCACAAGCGCACTTACCGCACCGTCAAGTGTCACCCGATCGATCCCATCGCCCTTTATGATGAAGAATGATGATTTTTCGTCACCTGTACAGAGCAGGCCCCGGTCGTAGGTAAACTGCACTTCCATAGTTCCCAGGTCAGCATTGATCCGGTACAGTGTACCGCCGCCTTCTCTTTTCTCAGCTTTATACCATACTTCCCCCGTGCTGTCTCTCACAGTCGTACCGACCCATTCCTCATGCGAAATCTCTGTGCGTTTTGTTCCGTTATCATCAAAGAGAAAAAGCGCCAGATTCGTGTTATAGTACAGCGCCCCATTATGCACAGTAAAGCTCGTACCATAGGTTCCGTCAGGTAGTTTGACAGAAAAGCTTTTCTGTTCTTCTCCCTCATAGGAGATCAACCGGAACCGGTCGACCGTTCCGCTCTCTCCTCGAATGCTGTTCCAGACCCAGAATCCATCTTCATCGAGGACTACCGCGTCCAGATAATCCTCATCATGGAAAACCACCTGATCCCCTCGGTACAGATCAGTCTGAAAACCCTTCAAATCGCCGATCAGGAAATACTGCTCTCCATCATGCCAGAACATCTGTCTGCACCCATCCGGCAGTTCTGCACGGTACACTGTAAAGCAGCCTCCACGGCCGATCCATGCCCCTGTCGCGGGATCTATACCGGGAACGGTCTCTACTGTCTGCGCCTCTTTCTCCTGTTTCCCACAGGCACAGAAGCTCAGAGTCAGGCTGAGGACTAACAATATACATACCAGTTTTTTCATGGATAATTCCTCCTCGCGTTTACGTTCTGCTCTATATAACGCCAAAGGGAGGCCTTTTGTTTCAATTCCTCCTATTATGCGTTAGTCTGCCAGAGTGTCAAATCACCCAACGTAATGGATTCCACATCTTTGATATTGATCGCCTTTTCCCATTTGCAATAGCTGTTAACGACTCCATTTTCATAATAGCTTCTCAACGCTCCGTAAGTACAGAAGCTGCTTCCATCGGTAAAATGGATCATTGCTCCATTGGTGACTCTGTCCTCCACCTGCAGCCACGGAACCAGCTGCGCCTGATCCTCACCTGTAGATATCTTCTCATCGTCCTCATAGTTAAACTGCCAGACGGCGCTGGTAGGAGAGAGTTCAACGCCCACAAGTGTGATCACTCGTCCGCTTTCCTTGTCGAAATAAACTGTATTCTGGAAATTGAAAAAACTCTTTTCTTGCTCAGTTGGGGTAAATCGAATGCTCCCGTAACTCTTCTGGCTGCTGAGCCATTCGTTTACACTGCCATTCCCGGATTCGGCCATAGCCTGACTGTCGAGCAGAGTAACTGTAAGCTTTATGCTCTCGCTGTTTTCTGTCTGCTTTGCCTGTAGGATCGCGTCATTGCTGATGTTGCATTCCAGTGTCAGCGTTTTGCTGTCTTCATCATAGGCTTCTGTAATTTTTACAGCAAGTGGTGGTTCCGTTTCTATCACGGGGATTGCAATCATCCATGGAGAATAACCATCAAATTCCCATCCTTCAATGTTCCAGAAAAAATTGTATGTATCAGGAAAACCAGCAATAATTTCCGGTTCTACCGGTGAGATATCCAGATAAACTTTTTGGAATTCTCCATCGTTTATCGTTGATAACAAAACAACGCCTGCTGTCTCCTGAGAGGCAGTATCATACTCCACATAGCTTTCCGTTTTGCTTTCTTCGATCTTCAGCTGTTCTCTTAATTTTTCCTGTTTTGCAGCGTGGATGCTGTAAACAGCATAGGCTGTAATGGATAAAAGCACTGTAATAAGCGCAGCAATCAGGAGGGTGCGCATCAACTTTTTCGACGATGTTGTTTTTCTTCCCCTGCAGTTCTCTTCGGCAACAGAATCCATCAGAATGAGATACCTTTCGTCGATCTCTGACAGTGCGTAATTCAGAGGATAATTATTCATCTTTCGAATCCCTCCTTCTCCAGCCTCTGTCTCAGGGTTTTCCTTGTCTTGGACAACAGGTATTTCACTCTGCCCTCAGAAAGAGAATACTTGTCTTCAATTTCTTTCAGCGACTGGCAATAAAAATATCGGGAGAGAAAAACGCAGCATTCCGTAGTGTCAAGTTCTGAAAGAAAGCGATTGAGCGCTTCTGTAAGCATTTTCCGCTCTACCGCATCTTCAGCATCGCCGCCGGGAGCCGGGAGGCAGTTTTCCAGTTCATCCAGGATCACAGTCGGTCCGGCATATCGTTTCTCTGCGGCATAGTATCTGATGCGATCCAACGACAGATTGCGAGTAATCCGTGTCAGGAAAAGCTTCAACGCTGATGGTCTGGCAGGCGGAATGGCATTCCACGTTTTCATATAGGTGTCTTCCACAACTTCTTCCGCATCTTCCCGGCTGTACAGGAATCTCCGGGCAACACCTTTCAGATAACTGCCATATTTTTTTGCCGTCTCTTCGATTGCTGCTTCCAATCGTTGGAAATACAGTTCGATAATATCGTTGTCTTCCATTGAACCCTCCTTACAAATAAGTCTCTTCACTATTACAGACGACAAAAATGAGATTTCGGCGGTGGTTATTTTTATTCTTTCTGTTTTATAGTCAGCAGGTCTTTTTTCTTACTCTATCATTTCAGCGCCGGGCTTTACAACAGCCCGACGCTGACTTTCAGAATGATTAAGAATTTGCGAATTATGCAGACTTCAGGTATGCACTGATATTCTCCCAGTCAACAGGCTGCTGGATCAAGTAATACCGATAAGTAAAACCTTCGGGAAGCGTTGACCTGATCGTTGCACCTTGGTTCGTAAGAATAAGATCAAGATAATAATCATCCCGTTCGCGGTAAGGAAAAGCAAAATGCATTTTCAGTTCATGTTCTGAGTCAGTGTCTTCATCGTCTATAAGCGTTTTCGTCGGGTAAAGCTCATAATCCTCCAGGATTTTCAGCAGTTGATCTGGATCAACACAGGTTGCCGGTTTCCCGTCCAGTTTAGTCGTATACAGATTCAAATGCTGTACCATAAAAGGAATCCCTTCATCGATGCTGTTTTTATAGACCCGCGTCCCGATCGTTCCCTCCGACACACTGATTCCCGGCCAGCCATAGCCCATAAACAGGCCAAAAACACAGATTGCCAGCAGGAAAGCACCGGTTGCTTTTTTACGGCTTTCCATCACACTTTTCAACCGATAGCGCAGACCATTTGCAGATGCAGAGAGGCATGTCGTAAACCCACGCTGGTCCGCTGCCGTCTGCAGGATCAGTTCCGCGTACTCCCTTCTGCTCTCCTGTGGCTCATCGATCAGGACCGTTTCATCACAGTTGAGTTCGATATCTTCCGCTGCTTTGCGTACCGCGACCCACATGAGCGGATTGAACCAGGCAATTGCTGTACACACAATCATGAATACCTTGAGGCCTGCATCTTCATGCTGGATATGGATCAGCTCATGACGCAGGATCAGCTTCAATTCCTGCAAAGAGTATTCTTTTTCCGGCAGCACAACAACAGAACTGCTGCGCCATACGCCGATGGAAAGAGGCGCTGCCGTCTCCCATGACACAACGACCCGGATAACTCCTGTTTCACCAAGTTCGATGCAGACCTGGTTCCAGACTTCCAGCACTTCTTCATCGGGCTGATGGGAAGCGTCAAGCAGTCTGCGCCGGAACAGGCAATGTTCCAGGATCTTCCAGCAAAGAATCACAGCCGCAACGACGGCCCATATCAGGAAAAGCAGTTTTGCTGTATGTGACGGGATGAACAGTCGGGCACTTTTCGGAAGAAATACGTTGCCATTACTATTTGTAGTGAACAGATAAAGATACGTCGGAAGCAGCCAGAGGATCGCTGACGTTGACGCCCGGAATCGTCTGCGGATCAGCGGCAGAAGCAGAAGAAGCATCGTATAATAGATCGACAGAAGGATGAGGAGTGATAAGAGCATCTCGACCTTCTGTGACGTATACCGGGAATAGTCCGGCACTTTCAGCCCCGGAAGCCAGAGGATCGGCACGATCAGCGAGAGAAGCAGAAATCCGGGCAGGAACATCCAGTTCACCATTGGTGCATTGCGCCGTCCGATGTTTCCCCACAGTTTTCCTTTCCGTTTTCGTATGCTGTAAAGACAGGAAACAAAAACAGCAAAGGCAGCGGCTGCAATCAGGGCGATTTGCTCATCCTTGCTCACAGCTTTCCTTCCTCCAATAAGCGCTTCAGTTCCCGTATATCTGCCTCGTCGATTCCTCCCGCGCAGAGTGCGGCAGCGAATGCCGACACATTGCCATCAAAGACCTGATTGAAAAAGCGCCGGCTCTGAATAGTCTGATACTCTTCTCTGCTCACAAGCGGCATATAACAACTGCGCCGCTCTTCCTTCTCAATCTGCAGATATCCCTTTTCAGCCAGCCTGCTCAAAAGTGTCAGCAGCGTGGTCAACGCCATCTCTTTATGCAGATGCTGTTCGATATCCTGCCGGTAGATCGGTGCTTCACAGTTCCAAACTGCCTGCATCACTTCCAGTTCCGAGTCCGGCAGTCTCCTCAATTCTTCTTTCATTCTTCAAACGATCTCCTCTACAATTGTAGTATATCAATATTCTACAACTGTAGAGTAGATTTGTCAAGCATACTGAAAAACAGCAAAAACAGAGCCCGCTGCTCCGATGAAGGAGAAGCAGGCTCTGGTTTCGTCTGTTATCAACTCATGATGGTTGAGGGGGATTCACTGCCGCAGATCTCTGCGCTTTTTATGGAGGATCGTCACTGTGGCTGCCAGGTTCATTGCCGCCAGCGCCATGATCAGCGCCCACTGGCTGGGATCACTGTCGTCCCCGGTCCTCGGATTGCGGCTGCGGCTGTTGACATAGATGCAGAAGGCGTTTCCGTTCGGAGTGATCGTTCCGGATGTTCCGCTGGAATAAACACGGTAGTCGCCGTAGTCGCTCTCGGTCACGCTGAAGGCGGTTCCCGCCGGAAGGTCTTCAATGACGATCGACTGCTGGCTCTTCAGTTTAATGCGGTCTTTGCTTTTGATGGTGCCGCTCTTGCTGCCGGAATAGGAGTAGCTCCCTTCGGCGTCAAACACGATCAGGAACGTGAACTCTTTGTTCTGATCAGCGCCGCTGCCGGAAGCGATCGTTTTTATCGTCAGCTTGCCGGTGCCTTTTTTGATAATAATGAAATCTGAAATGATATCTTCCGGGTCGGGGTCATCGCCCGGGTCAGGGTCATCGCCCGGATCGGGATCGTCACCCGGATCGGGATCGTCACCCGGGTCAGGGTCATCGCCC
>JAEEGH010014795.1_pt1 | contig 17061 bp, 14 predicted proteins | sample 9134181 | NCBI WGS metagenome assembly JAEEGH01 (sample SAMN16246544, study PRJNA631951) | gut metagenome | biome: gut microbiome; feature: rumen; material: DP-attached | host: Bos | place: Iran: Karaj | collected 2018-10
GGATTTTTCTGTACAGCGGAGACACCGGACGCAGTGAAGAGGAGATCCTCGATGAAATTACAAGGGAGGTTAAGGCAGTATGACTTTTGAAGAATTCAAAAAGAATCTCTGTAACATGAATTTTCTCAGCACTCCGGCAGTTGAATATCCTCTTGCGTTTGCAGAGGCGCTGGAGGAGTTTGGCAGGGAAAAAAATTCTTCGGAACCTGACACCATAGTTCCGTTTCTTGCCTTGACTGTTCTGCTGCAGTACTCATGCCAGGGGCAGAATGTGTGTCTTAACCTCGACAGGGGAACTCTGCAGACTCTTATAGCCAGGATCAGAGAAACCAGTATTTCTGCATGTCGCGATAAAAGAATTTTCCCTCCCGAGGAACCTGACTGCAGAAACAATGCTCGGGAGCAGTTTGACTCGTTCTGGAAAGAAACTCTTGGTCCGGATTTTGAAAACGTTGAAAACTTCATCCGGAACCTGGCAGAAGGATTCGAAAAAAAAGACGGATCCGCAAGTTCCGCAAATCCTCAGGACTGCAGCAGGGAAGATGATCTTCTCCTGAGACTTGTCAGATTTGAGAATGGCAGCGACAGTTCAGAAAATTCTTCTGATGATGGCGGTGAAAAAGCAGCAAAATCTTCTGAAAAAGACGGTAACGTAAGGAAAGCCGTTCCTTATGTAGTTTACTGCGATGAAAAACAGAAGGCATATTCACTTTATTATTCAAGGCAGTTTGCATATGAAACTGTTATTGCAGAGTGCATCAGAACACGCCGGGGCGACAGCGGCAAAACCGATGAAAATCTGATGAGGAAAATCAGCAGATATCTGAATATTCTGTTTGATAAAAATAACTACCAGCAGAAGACAGCGGCTTTTCTTTCCTGTCTGAGCAAATTTTTTATTATCACCGGCGGCCCGGGCACCGGAAAAACTACGACGGTAGTAAAACTTCTTCTGCTCCTCAAATGTCTTAAGATTAATGAGAATCTGAATATCGGCATGGCCGCTCCCACCGGCAAGGCCGCTGCCAGAATGAAGGAGTCCATTAATAAATCCTGTCAGGAATTCAGCGCAGAACTGAATAATGTGCAAAATGACTCCATGCTGCACAGACTTGCTGATGAGTTGGCACAGCGCAGCGAAGGTAATCATGTGTCTCCGAAAGAACTTATCAGTTCAATTCCTTCGGATGCCAGAACCATACACCGGCTTATAGGTATAAATTTCTCCGGTCATACTGTTTTCAACAGAAATAATACGCTGCCGTACAATGTCCTTATTGTAGACGAGGCGTCAATGATGGACTTGTCCCTGTTTTACAAGCTCCTGCAGTCTGTCAGTGATGAGTGTCAGATTATTCTGCTCGGAGATCAGAATCAGCTGCCGTCCGTTGAAGGCGGAAGTGTTTTTGCAGATCTGTGCAGGGCATTTCTTGAAACCAGCAAAACTGAACTGATCACAAATGAAGAAGAGCACAAAGGTGCAGGTGATGACAGGGGAGAAAATGGTAAAATTCTCAATTTGCCTAAAGTGTTTAAGGATTACATTTTAGCTGAAGCTGAATTAAAAGGCTCTGAATTAGCAGAAGCCGAAAACTGGGTTAAGAACAATGCGTCCTTCTGTGCCGTCAGACTTACTGAAAATCACCGATTCAAAGATGATGGAGAAAGTGAGAACAGCATTAAAAAGATGTCGGACTGGGTGAACTGCGGCGGTATGCCTGAAGGAAGCGATATTCCTGCAGCCTCAGTATCCGGTTCTTTAAAAGATTTCAAAGGTTTTACTAAAAGAGGTGTTTATGCCATTAATCTGACAGACTCGTTTCAGAAATATTTTAATTTGCCCGAGAATGGAAACGTCGGAATTTCGAATAAGGAAGCAGAGAAATGGCTGGAAGCGAAACTGTCCGAGTTAAAAGGTTATGATCTTTTCTGGAAAACTGTGAAAGACTGCTGCGTCAGTCATATTGATCTGACAAGAGACAGAGAGAGAGCTGATAATCTTTTCGGGAAATTCAACAATTTCAGAGTTCTCTGTACAAACAGGGAAACTGTTTTCGGTGTTAATTCAGTCAACAGTATTTATCACGGTATTTACCGTAAATCTTCTTATTTCGACCGCTATGCAATCATAAAAGGAACAGACGGATTTGAGTGGTATCCGGGACTGCCGATTATGATCACAAAAAATAATTATTCTCTGCATCTTTACAACGGCGATATAGGGATCACCATGATAGATCCCGACAGTCAGGAAGGCAGACCGGAACTGAAGGTTCTTTTTCCGGTTGTTGACGACTCTTCTGAAGTGTCCTACAGATATTTTCCTGCGTCTGTTCTTTCAGACTACGAATGTGCCTATGCCATAACTGTTCATAAGTCACAGGGCTCGGAAATGAACCATGTTCTTCTGCTGACTCCGAGTCGTGACAGCTCATTCATAACCAGAGAAATACTCTATACGGGTATAACCAGAGCCAGGAGCAGTGTTACTCTGATTTATGTACCTAATTTTTTCAGAAATCAGTGCAGTCGGCAGATTTCCCGGTGCAGTAATCTGCAGTCAAGGATAAAAGTTTAATCTGGTTTCCAGAAGCAGAATTCGAAAATCTGGATGAAGATCCTGTGGATGCTTCTGATTGAAACTGCGAGAACATTCCTGCCGTTCTGGAGACGACAGCTTCCTGTAGCCGGGAGTTTTGCAACAGCCGTAAATTTCAGGAAAAGATATTAAAGAAAGAAAATCATCCCGTCAAAAAACAGCCTCTCTAAGGAAATGGAATGAACCTTAAGAGAGTGAAGGAAAGGTGAATAATGGGAAATCCGGTTTTGGAAGAATCAGCTATGATGAGATTCTCATGCGCATAAAACAGTTTGTCATAAATCAGAGGAAACGAGGCAATCAATGTGGATAAAACTGCATATATAATCACAGGTCAGAAACAAAACAGACCGGTCGTTTTTAGACCGCGCCGGTTTGGGAAATCTGTGACGGTATCTGTGTTTAATTGCTTTTTACTGAAGGACTGCAGGATTTTAAGGGACTTGCCATAGAAAAGGATCCTTACCGTAAAAACGAAATGCAGAAGATATAGATTCATTATTCAAACTGTTGAACAAACTTGCCTGGTGAGGGTGTCAGTTCCAGTTCAAAAACATTCAATGATGAGAACACGATAAGGGATATTATATATTCCCAGATCCCGCAGGAAGAAATTAATAAAGCAAAGGAAGTGATAAATTCGCAGGGATATTCTGATTTGGAACTGAAAACCAGGAAGACCAGACTGGTGATAGAATTCAAAAGGATTCCGGAGAGCGGTAGTGAAGAGTCAGCTATAAAGGATGCAATCAGTCAGATGCGTACACATCACTACGGCGAAACTACAGAAGACATAAAGCTGATACGAGCGGCGATGATAATATGTACCGCAACGAGAAGTCTCACTGCGTACAGAGTCATGGAGTGAGGAATACAGGAGGTAATAACAATGGGAAAACCAATTTTAGACGAATCAGCAATGCTGAGATTGCCATGCGGGTGCACAACTCTGTCGAGGATGAGAGAAAACAATGCAATTTATGTAGACAAGACAGAAATGGTAAGCACTCTTGCAAAGAACTGCTACAGACCTGTATTTCTTTCAAGACCGCGGCGTTTCGGCAAATCACTTCTGGTATCAGTGTTTGAATCCCTGTTTTCCAAAGGACTGGAGGATTTTAAAGATCTGGCTATTGAAAATGATACTTACTGGAAGGATGAGAAGACATACAAGGTGGTTCGTCTTGATTTTTCAAGATTTGCGAGTATGGATTCCGAAAATCTTAAAAAAAGCCTGACCAGGGAGATTGCCTCCGGTTATTCCGGTTGCAAACAGTTAGAAGTACTTGATGAACAGGGAAATTTCAATGAGCCGTCCTATATGGTTTCACAGATATACAGGTCTGCAGGTACGTCTTCAGTTGTTTTGCTGATAGACGAATATGATGCACCGATAACTCATCATATGTCTGAACCCGAAGAGCAAAAAAAAATAATAGCTATTCTGAGTTCCTTTTTTGCAACGATAAAATCGTGTGAGAAGGTGTTCAGATTTGTTTTTATAACAGGCATTACCAGACTTGCCCATGTAAGTCTTTTCTCCATGTTCAACAATCTGCTGGACATAACAGCGGATGATGACTACTCAGGACTTCTTGGAATAACTGAGGAAGAACTGCACAAGAGTTTTGATCCGTATGTGAGAAATGCAGCGTCGGTGCTGGACATGAGTACGGAAGAGGTTTATGCCAGAATGAAATCTGCATATAACGGATTTCAGTTTACCATCAATGCCAAAGAGACTGTATACAACCCGTGGTCAATACTGTCATTCTTAAAAGATCCAAAGAAAGGTTTTGCCAACTACTGGTATTCCACCAGCGGAGGAACGCCGACAATACTGGTGGAGTATCTGAAAAGAACAGAGAATCTGGATTTGTTTAACATGCTGAGGTACAGGGACAGTTCTTCAGACGATAATGATATGCTTGTAGATAATGATGCGTTACTGTCGAAGTCAGAACCGGACCAGATTCCAATGGATATGCTGCTTTTACAGACTGGATATTACACGTTAAAGCAGGAGGCGAAGGGACTGGGAAGACTGGTAATACCGAATGATGAGATAGGAGAATCACTGATAAATCTGTCCCTTGATATTCAGAATCTGGCGCCGTCAGAAGCGACGCAGGATCAGATTTCTTTACTTGGTGCTCTGCTGGATGATGGAGATATAGAATCAGTGTTCAATCTGTTCAATACGATTCTGTGTGAGTGTGTCAGTTCAAATTCAAAGGCATTCAATGATGAGAATACGATACGGGATATCATATATTCCCAGATCCCGCAGGAAGAAATCAATAAAGCAAAGGAAGTGATAAATTCGCAGGGATATTCCGATTTGGAACTGAAAACTAGGAAGACCAGACTGGTGATCGAATTTAAAAGAATTCCGGACAGCGGTAGTGAAGAGTCAGCTATAAAGGAGGCAATCGACCAGATGTGTACACATCACTACGGCGAAACTACAGAAGACATAAAGCTGATAAGAGCAGCGATGATAATATGTACTGCAAAGAGAAGTCTCACTGCGTACAGAGTCATGGAGTGAGAAAGGACTACAAGGGGTAATTAAACAATGGGAAAACCAATTTTAGGCGCTTCGGCAATGAAGAGATTGCCGTGCGGATATACAAGTTTATCCAAAATCAGAGAAAACAATGTAATCTATGTGGATAAAACTTCATATGTAAGTTCTTTGATCATGAATGAAGCCAGACCTGTATTTCTTTCAAGACCGCGACGTTTCGGCAAATCACTTCTGGTATCCGTATTTGAATCTCTTTTCTCTAACTGCAGGGAACATTTTAAAGGACTTGCCATAGAAAATGACGATTACTGGAAAGAAGAGAAGACATACAAGGTAGTTCATCTTGATTTTTCTCAGTTTGCCACTCTGGATTTACCGGAATTTAAATTGAATCTTAACTACCAGTTTCAGAATAAACTGTATGGTAAAACAAGCGGAACATTGACAGATGCAGAAAAATCAGTACCTGTTACGGTTATTCTTGATGAATACGCTCAGGTAGCAGAAATCGGAAGTCTGGTACTTCTGATAGATGAATATGATGCGCCGATAACTCACAATCTTAACAGACCAGAGAAAATGCGGGAAATGATGGATTTCATTAGTTCATTTTTTGCAACGATAAAATCCTGTGAGAGAGTTTTCAGATTTGTTTTTATAACAGGTATCACCCGTCTGGCTCATGCAAGTCTTTTTTCCATGTTCAACAATCAGCTGGATATAACGGCGAATGATAAGTACTCGACGTTGCTTGGATTTACAGAGGAAGAACTGCACAAGTACTTTGATGAATACGTAAGAAATGCAGCGTCAGTACTGGACATGAGTACGGAAGAGGTTTATGCCAGGATGAAATCCTCATACAGCGGATTTCAGTTTACCATCAATGCAAGCGAGACTGTATACAACCCGTGGTCGATACTGTCATTCTTAAGAGATCCAAAGAAAGGTTTTGCCAACTACTGGTATTCCACCAGCGGAGGAACGCTGACAATACTGGTGGAGTATCTGAAAAGAGCAGAGAATCTGGATTTGTTCAACATGCTGAGGTACAGGGACAGTTCAAATGCAGATGAGGATATCGTGGTGAATAATCGTTCACTGCTGGCGAAATCAGAGCCGGATCAGATTCCAATGCATATGCTGCTTCTTCATACCGGTTATTTTACTTTGAAGACGAAAAGCAGGAGCAGGGCAAAGCTGGTAATACCGAACGAAGAGATAGGTGAATCACTGATAAATCTGTCCCTTGATATTCAGAATCTGACGCCGTCAGAAGCGACGCAGGATCAGATTTCTTTACTTGGTGATCTGCTGGATGAGGGAGACATAGAATCAGATGTTCAATCTGTTCAATACGATTCTGTGTGAGTGTGTCAGTTCAAACTCAAAGGCCTTCAATGATGAGAACACGATACGGGATATCATATATTCCCAGATCCCGCAGGAAGAAATCAACAAGGCAAAGGAAGTGATAAATTCGCAGGGATATTCCGATCTGGAACTGAAAACAGCCAAAACAAAGCTGGTGATAGAGTTCAAAAGAATTCCGGACAGCGGAGGAGAGGAGTCAGCCATAAAGGATGCAATCAGCCAGATGCGTACACATCACTACGGCGAAACTACAGAAGACATAAAGCTGATAAGAGCGGCGATGATAATATGCACCGCAAAGAGAAGTCTCACTGCGTACAGAGTCATGGATCAGGCAGAAACAAACAGCTGAAAGTAATTTTTGACTCAATAGTTTTAACGGTGCGGAAATGATATGCTCTCTGTCATTTTGCTCCTTATGTCGTCCTGACAGGCCTGAAGAAATGCCTGCAATAATAAGAAATGAGTCACACAATACATCCTGCTCTTTTTTGTACAATCTGTCGGGTTGTTTTTTGAACTATCTTTGAATCGGTGAACTGTTTCAAGGCATTTATTTTCTGATTACTAATTTCTTCGGCTAGTAGGTCAAATGTACGTAATGAGGTTGTGCTGCAGTGATCAGGGGAAATACGCTTCTGTGCAGTTTATGCCGCATGACATTGAAGTATTTTGGATTCTTTTATGAAAAAACTGTTGCCTGTATTTTTGATTGCTGCTTGCTCTTCTGTTACAGCAGCTGATACGGAGTTTGCATACAATTCCAGAGACGGAAGTTGTATGAGCAGACCATATGCCTGTGAATACATACCGACTGTATCAGAGGATGAAGCATACAGAGCTGTTGGAGATATTGATGCCGGAAGCGGCGGCGATGCACGAAGTCTCATTCCCGGAGAGACTGATATTAAGGTTAACGGTGAATCATGCTACAGCATACTGTCCGGTGAACAGACAAAGAACGGTTTTGATCTGGCAACCACGTATGCTGTTGGGATGCATTCCGGGACTGTTTACCGGTATGACATTGTCAGCAGGAGTTATCATCCGGTGATACTCAGCGGGAATACGGTCATAGACAGTTCAGTCTTTAATATGATACCTGTTAATCCGGATACCAGGTTTCTGGTTACTCCGGAGGGCAAGATACCGTTTGTGCTGAAATTTACGGATTCTTCCATAGTTCTTGAGGCAGCTGACAAACACTGGTCTCAGAAGTTCAATGTCCCTGTTGTAAAAGCTGATTTCTGGGAAATCCTTTTTCATGGAAGGATTTTTATTGCATTCAGCATGATGCAGTCAGATTTCAAGGAGGATTCAGCAGTTCTGGAACTTACTCCCCAGGGTTTTAAAAATGCCGGTTTCTTCACGGGAATGATCAGGCAGGGTGCTGAAGGTAAAATTTATTTTACCCGCAGGATTTCCATGGGTAATACCATATGGGAAGGAAATAATTATGCTGAAATGACTGATGGAATTTTTTCTGAAGAGACTTATTTTTATGATCTGACGGATACGTACAGAAAAAACAGCCGGTTGAAACTTAATCATAATCTCAGACTTAAAAAAGCAGATCTTCATGGAACATCCTATTCTGTCAATGGATATTCCGACGAAAAAGCAGGAAGCTCCTTCATTTTTGAACGTTTTTATCCAAATCCTGAGTCGTCTCTGATTGAGAATGTGTCTGAGGTTTATTATACGATACAGGACGGGGCAGTAATATTGAAGTCTGCTGATACAGGAGAACTGATGATGCTTGAGCATACTGTACAGTTTAATCCTGATGACGGACCGGTATCAGTGCTGGAGGGCGTCAGTTTTGATGAACTGTTCACCATAGAGTAGGATACTCAGACAGTGAATATGTACGACTTCAGGAGGAACCGCACCTGTTATACATTCTGAAAACGAAGCGGCAGACGATCAGCAGGATATTTTTTTGTACGTGAAGTGCCTCGTAACTCACAAACAGTTTTCTTTTGTTTGTGAACAAGTGGCTTGATTGTTGCATATGAATCATCGGGTTACTCGATTATTGCCAGGAGATTTGGTATGCAGCTTTCGGAAAATTTTCAGCAAATTCAAAATGTTACAGAGTTAGTATCATCAAAAAACAGTTCCCTGTCTGCCGGATCTTCTTCTGCTTTTGATCATATCCTTGATAATATTATGTCAGATGCACGGCAAAGTTCTGCCGTTGGCACCGTTAATAACTTCTCTGATACGGCTCGAACCGTCGCTGCGGGAACGGGTAAGCTGCATTCAAAATCACAAAAATCAGCATTGCCTTCAGTACCGAAAAACAAATCTTCTGCAATCCGTGAAAACATACGTTCCTCTCAGAATGGGAAGAATGTTTGCGATCGTAAAAACGGTGAATCGGAGACCCGTGTAAATAATTCTGAATCATCCCGTAAAGAACTTTCAGAGAACAAGGTTCAGAATTCGGCAGAATCAACCATAAAATCCGCAAATCGCATCAATTCTGATCATGACCGGATAACAGCAGGAAAAGATTTGCAGTCTGCAAAAAAGTCAGAATTTTCAGAACAGATTTCCGGACGGAAAGAGAAGGTTGTTTCATCTGAAGACAGTATATCGCTGCATGAAGGCGAATCTGGATCAGAATTTGCTGACGGCATGCCGTCTGATTCTGCAGAAAACGTGACTTTTTATGCAGATCATGAATCTGTTACATATCAGAATGTCTGGGACGCCGCCGTTCATACTGACATGAAACCTGTGGAAGATAATTCTGTATATCAGAATGATGTGCATACAGATGATATGAGCACGGACTTAAAAGAAATTGCTCCAGTTGTCATTTCTGCCGGTTATGCAGATTCCCAGGTTTCATCATATGGATCCTACGATCAAAATTTTACCGGTGCACAGAAGATGAACTCTGCAGAAGAAACCGGTATGAGACAGGAAACATTGAAGGATGTTCCATACGGAACTCAGCGAAGAATTGCACCTGATTTTGAGAAAAATATTATATCTGTTCAGTCCGGAGCTGAAAACACAGCCTACGCAGATGATGCTTCAGAAGAAATTTCTGTTTTTTCCTCCGATGCTCAGTTTTTAAAGGGTGAACAACCTGCCGGAGAACTGGCAGGTAGATCGGAAACAGTACCTGACAGATATTCAGAAAGAGTATTGCCTGCTGCATCAAATGTCAGCTCCAGCGCAGAAGCTGATCAGGACTCAGACCATGAAGGGAAGGCGGATGCCGGCGATGCAGGATATCGTGATCAGCATCTTCATGGTAATCCCTACGCTTCTCAAATTTCTGAAACGGAGTCTGCCAACAGGGAAGGCCTTGTTTACAGTGATGTTAAACCGGAAGATGTTAAGCGGAAGTACATCGGGCAGGAAGGAAATGGTCGCGGCGAAGCTAAGACTGAAAATGTCAGTGCGACAAAAAATGTTTATGACAGTACGTTTAAACTGAACAATCCATCCCTCAGCCATGCTGAAACACCTGAGACGTCAGTTCCGGCAGTAAAACAGCCTGCTGAAAATGTCATCATGCAGAGATCTGATGTTCATCGTTTTGCAAATCAGGCTTCCGGTGCGGTTAATACATTCAGCGGTGAGAATGGCTACAGTCAGCAGAATGCCGAACCTGTTTATCAGTATGCAGACAGTGCAGATTTCGTCTCCGGCGCTCCGTCTGCCGGTACCGGTTTCGGAAGGATCATGGAAGATACACCTGAAACTTCAGCTGATGAAACTGTGAACGGAGCGGGGATCCGTTCTGAAGCATTTCGATCGACTGCTCTGCAGAATAATGCAATGTACCGTGAAGTTAATTTTTACCGGAGGAGTGATATTTCTGAAGATGAACTTTCAGAAGTATCTTCGGCATTGTCCGGTACGTCTTCTGATGCTGAGGAAACAGGTGAAACTGCCCGTGCCGGAGACAGTCTGTCTTTCCCGTTAAAAGACAGAAATTCTGATAATGTCAGGATGCAAAGTACCGGATTCCATACGGGTAACGTAATGATCAGCAGTCGCAGTACTGTTCAGTCCCGTGCTTCATCGGATACTGCCGGCATTCCGCTGTATATGAGAAGTGGTGTTGATTCAGACTACGCTGAAAATGATGATATGCCGGCAGACATGCTTCCGGAAAATGCGGAGTTTATGAATATTCTGAAAAGTTCAAGAGACGTTTCTGCCAGAGTGTCTCAGGGCGGTGCCGTGCGTTTACAGCCGGAAATACAGAATGCCCTGTCATCTTCCGGCCAGATTCGAAACGAAGAAATGTCGTCAGATACGGTTTCTTCCGTTTTTAATACAGATGCTGATGCCGCAGCAAGATCGTCATTTGCCGAAACTCTGCGCAGCCTGGCAGCAGGCAGAACTGAAGCCGCAGCTGCAGCACCGGCTTCAGGAAGTGATGAAGCCGGCAGTCTGAAGCAGGAAAGTGAGTTTGTTCAGACTGAACTTTCAGCGTCAAATGTAGTCCGTCAGACAGGATCCTCCGGATTTGGAGAGAATGCCGGCCGCAATACGGATGAACGCAGCGCTGATCATATTTCCCAGCTGCATTCCGTGTCCGGAACTCATTCAGGAAATAGTTTTAAAGAAAGTCTTGATGCAGTTCAGCAGCTTCAGAAAACTGTTCGGATTTCACGCAACTATGAGGAGAATGCAAGACAGATAGCTGAAAACATAAATATTATGCTTTCAAAAAATGTCAGGGAGGCAGAAATAAATCTGGATCCGACCGGTCTCGGTAAAATGAAAATTGTAATCAATATGAGCGATGATGCCATGGCGAGAGTCAGCATGGTAGTTCAGCAGAATGAAACAAGAGATCTTATTAACGATTCCATGTCACGCCTACGTTCAATGCTTGAGCAGCAGGGTATTGCTCTGGAGGACAGTTCTGTAGAGCAGCAGAATTCCTGGGGGGATAGATCGCAAAATCGAGGTTCCTCCGAAACAAAAGAATTTACATCTGATAAAATATCTCATGATAATGATGACGGAACTGACTTTATTGCCGAAGGTGCAGGTTCTGCCGGCGTTTCAGAACGCGAAGTTGATTACTATGCCTAGAGATATCGTTTATGGCCGACAATGAAAAGGACAAGGTTGAATTAAAGCTTAATGACGATGCCGGAAAAAAAGGTAAGAGCAAGCTGTTGATTATTGTGGCAGTTGTCCTGCTTGCCATAGGCGGAGCTGCTTTCTTTTTTTTAGGCAAAGGATCGTCTGACCCGTCTGAAGAAGAAATTGTTGTCAAAGATGTTTATTTTTTTATTCCCATAAAGGAGCCTTTTCTTTTTACCGCAACTGCCAGACCGAAAGGGCATCTGGTGCAGATTAAACTTGTTATTGAGGTAAAGGGTGAGCGAAACAGAGATCTTGCAACGCATCATCTTCCTGCACTGAAGGGGGCTGTTACCAAGTATGTCTCTGATGTCAGGTTTGCCGATATTGTTGACAGTAAGGGAAAGGAAAATTTTAAGAACGGCATTCTTAAGGCATTGCAGAGCCGTATGAATTCTCTTGAGCGTGAACCAATCATTGAATCTGTGCTTTATGACGGTTTCATAATTCAGTAGGCTGGTAGAAAGGAATTCCAAGTGACAGATATTTTAACGCAGGATGAAATTGATGCCCTCCTGCGGGGCAGTGATGATGATGAACTGCCCAAGGAGGAAACCCCCCAGGAACAGGACGGAATAGTTTCCTTTGATTTTTCCTCCCAGGATCGTATTGTCCGCGGACGAATGCCTACTCTGGAGCTTGTGAATGAGAGATTTGCAAGACATCTCAGAATAAGTCTTTTCAATATGATGCGCCGTACAGCCGAGGTATCCATCAACGGCGTAAAAATGATCAAATTCAGCGAATACGTTCATTCTCTGTTTGTTCCTACAAGTCTTAACATGGTCAGATTCAAACCTTTGAAGGGTACGGCTCTGATTACGCTTGAAGCACAGCTGGTGTTCATTCTTGTGGAGAACTTTTTCGGAGGTGAAGGAAAGCGGCATACGAAGATCGAGGGACGCGAGTTCACTCCTACTGAAAGACGTATTATTCAGATGCTCCTTCGCATCATATTTGAAGACTATACCGAGTCATGGCAGCCTGTTATGTCTGTGGAATTTGAATATATGGATTCCGAGGTCAATCCAGCCATGGCCAATATTGTAAGTCCTACAGAGGTTATCGTAATAAACTCTTTTCATATTGAACTTGACGGAGGCGGCGGAGATTTCCATGTTGCCATGCCGTATTCCATGCTTGAACCTATCAGAGAACTTCTGGACGCCGGCGTGCAGAGTGACAAGGGTGACACCGACATGCGATGGTCCAAGGCTCTGAGAGACGAGATACTTGATGTGAATGTGGGGCTGTCGGCTAGACTGCTGGAAACAACTCTTACCTTAAGAGAAATACAGAATATGAAGCCGGGGGATATCATTCCGGTGGAACTTCCTGAATCACTGCTGGTGTTCATAGAGGATCTTCCTTCATATCATGCCAAACTGGGGAGAGTAAAGGATTCGGTTGCTCTTAAAATTACGGAGAAGCTGACACGGCCGGAGTCCATCAAGAATGAAATTGCAGTTCTTACAGGAGCCAGAGACGAAATTGTTTTTGATGATGAAGTGGATGATGAAGTTGAAGATGGAGTCGTGGAAGAAAAGTGAGTACAGATGATGACGACATAATGGCCCAGTGGGCAGCCGCCCTTGGAGAACAGGACTCTGCCGAGAAGGAAAAGGAAGAGCAGAATAAATCTGACGATTATGATCCGTCCGGAGGCAAATCCAGAGTTATAGACGGAGGTTCTGTTTCTGCGGAAAAGGTTCCTCTCGAGGATTTCGGGGAAACTACTCCCATATCAAAGGAGGAGAAGCGCCGTCTTGATTCCATTCTGGATATTCCTGTTGTAATTTCCATGGAGGTGGGGCGTTCCCAGATCCCCATAAGAAATCTTCTTCAGCTGAATCAGGGATCTGTAATTGAACTTGAGCGCGTGGCCGGCGAGCCGCTGGATGTGCTGGTTAACGGAACTCTTATTGCTCACGGTGAAGTAGTGGTGGTTAATGACAAGTTCGGTATCAGACTTACTGATGTTATCAGTCAGACTGAACGTATCAAGAAGCTTAAGTGATGCTGAGATTTTTATTTTTATGGATTCTTTCTGCAGCTTCGGCTTTCGGTCTTGAGCAGGAGACTACGGCAACAGGCATGCCTGCGGTTTCTGTCAGCATCGGCCAGTGGCTTTTCAGCTGTATTACAGTTATCGGACTCATGTTTGCCATGGTGTGGTTTCTTAAGAAAACCCGCATTATGCCGGGCGGCCGTCATGGAGTCATGCAGATTGTTTCCACCATGTCTGTCAGCAGTCATGAAAGAATTATGGTGGTGAGGACAGGTGACAGGTACTTTCTGCTGGGAGTTACTGCCCACAATATTTCATGTCTGGCAGAAATATCATCTGCTGACATTGAAAAATACACAGTTTCTCCTTTATCAGAAGGGCGGGACGGCTTTGCGTCACGGCTTGCCGATGCTCTCAGGGGCAGAGATCCTGCCGGAGAAAAGGCGGATCCTGAAAGAAGTCCGGATGAATCAAAAGGCGGTGTTCATGATAAAAAGGATTAGTATTCTTTCTTTTTTTATTGTGCTTGGAGCTCTTGCGCTGCCCTGCCATGCCGCTGATTTCAGTATTCCGGCCGTGACACTTGGCACCAATTCTGCAGGAGAGCAGGAATACAGCCTTTCAATGCAGGTCATGCTGTTTCTTACGGCTCTTACAGTCCTGCCTTCTCTTGTTATGATGATGACATCATTTACCCGGTTCATCATAGTGATGTCTATTCTCAGGCAGGCTATAGGACTCCAGTCCGCACCTTCAAATCAGATCCTTGTGGGAATGAGTCTGTTCATGACTCTCTTCGTTATGTCTCCGGTTTTTAATCAGATTTATGATACGGCAATAGTGCCCTACAGCGAGGATCAGATCAGCGGTAGGCAGGCTTTCGAACAGGCACAGAAGCCGCTTAAGAATTTTATGCTGTCGCAGACCAGGATCAAGGATCTCAACAATTTTATGGAATATTCGGGAGAAAAGGCCGAAAAGCCGGAGGATCTGTCAATGAAGGTGATAATTCCGGCTTTTATGGTCAGCGAACTGAAGACTGCATTCCAGATTGGATTTCTGATATTTCTTCCGTTTCTGGTTATTGATCTTGTGGTCGCCAGTATCCTTATGGCAATGGGTATGATGATGCTGTCGCCGGTGCTGATAGCGCTGCCGTTCAAACTTATGCTGTTTGTTCTGGTGGACGGGTGGTCAATGATTATCGGAACAATGATTTCCAGTTTCGGCATCGGAGCGGGGTGATAATTTATGGATCCTTCCGGGTTTATTGACATTCTGAGAGACACTTTCGGTCTTGTGGCGATCCTTGTATCCGCCGCCATTATTCCGAGTCTTCTGGTCGGTCTCTGTGTTGCCGTTTTTCAGGCTACAACATCTATAAACGAACAGACACTCAGTTTTCTGCCCCGTCTTCTGGTAACGCTTGTAGCAATTGCTCTCGGTACCAACTGGGGTATTCAGAAAATATCCAGCTTTTTCTACATGATTATTGAACAGATCCCCGGAGTTGTTAATTAGTGAACGGTACGGAAAGCCTGATAATGGCCTATGTTGCCTCGTATCTGTGGCCGTTTATCAGAACAGCATCCATGATTGGAACCATGTTTGTTATAGGTTCAGGTCTGATGCCGGGGCAAATCCGGCTGATCCTGTGCATCGCTCTGGCCTGGGCTGTCGCTCCGCTTGTTCCCTCCGCCGATCCGAATATCGACATTTTCAGCGTTACCGGTATCCTGGTTACCGTAAACCAGATCCTGATTGGAATAACCATTGGATACTGCACTGAACTCATCTCCCAGTGTTTTGTCATGGCGGGTCAGGTTGTGGCCATGCAGACCGGTCTCGGCTTTGCTTCGGTTGTAGATCCGGTGAACGGAGCTCAGACTCCGGTGGTCGGTCAGTTTTTCACTATGCTCTGCGGTCTTGTTTTTTTCGGCATTGACGGTCATCTGGTGTTTATTGATCTGCTGAGAAAAAGTTTTTATACAATTCCGGTAGGTCTTGAATTTATCGGTCAGGACACCTGGAGAAATCTTTTCAGTTTCCTCGGAGTAATGTTTCAGACTGCGGTCAACTTTTCTATTGCATCAATCTGTACCATGCTTATTATAAATTTTACTTTTGGTGTAATGACAAGAGCTGCTCCTCAGCTGAATATTTTCAGTATGGGTTTTGCCGTTTCCCTGATCCTGGGTATTTTTGTCCTCTGGATCACCGTATCCAACTTTATGTCCTTCTTTGTCTATCAGTTTGATCGGACTGTGGATCTGATCTGCGGTGCTGTAGGTTATGAATGTCGCGGGGGACTGTAGACTATGGCGGAAAACAGCGACGGTCAGGAAAAGACAGAACAGCCCACCGGTAAACGAATAGAGGACTCCAGAAGAAAAGGACAGATCCCGAGATCCAGGGAAATGGGAACACTTTCCGTTCTTCTCAGCGGTGTCATCGGACTGTGGGTGTTTTCTCCGGTATTCTCCGACGCCTTCAAAAAAATATTCAAAATGGGTTTTTCCGTTGAAAGAGCCATGATCTACGATCCGTCGTATATGCTGAAAACCTTCCTGTCCTCTGTTCTGGTGGTTTCGCTTCCTGTTTTTCTTCTTGCCTTTTTTGTTTTCTTTTTTGCCTTTATAGGCAATATTATTCTGGGAGGATTCAATTTCAGCTTTGAGGCCGCGGCTCCCAAGTTCAATAAGATCAATCCTCTGAACGGTATTAAACGCATATTCGGGGTTCAGAGTCTGGTGGAGCTGATTAAATCAATACTCAAGGTCGCCTTTATCGGAACACTGGCTTATGTGTTTATCAGGGCATCCTTTACCTCCATTGTTGCACTTCCATCCCACCAGCTGCCGTATGTGATTAAGGAAACACTGTACATTATGCTGAAGGTGGCCATCGGCATCATTATGGCAATGGTTCCAATAGCCGCTCTTGACATGTGGTTTCAGAAATGGCACAACATGGAGCAGCTGAAAATGACAAAGCAGGAAATCAAGGATGAAATGAAGGATACCGAGGGAAAGCCGGAGGTGAAATCCCGTATCCGCAGGATCCAGTATGAGATGGCCACAAGACGCATGATGCAGGAGGTTCCCAAGGCGGATGTGGTTGTAACCAATCCTACTCATTATGCGGTTGCTCTCAAATATGATCAGAAAAAAGCGCACAGTGCACCGGAGGTTGTGGCAAAGGGCGTTGACGAGGTGGCTCTGAAAATAAAGGAGATAGCCAGAGAAAACAAAATCGAAATTATCGAGTCGCCGGCTCTTGCCCGCTCCATATACTACAATACAAAGGAGGGTCATCAGATCCCCGAGGGACTTTTTGCCGCAGTCGCCCAGGTTCTGGCATATGTCTTCCAGCTGAAAATGTACCGTACGAGAAAGGGAGGAGCCCCGAGACCGCTGCCGAAGG
>JAEEGH010014802.1_pt1 | contig 17057 bp, 10 predicted proteins | sample 9134181 | NCBI WGS metagenome assembly JAEEGH01 (sample SAMN16246544, study PRJNA631951) | gut metagenome | biome: gut microbiome; feature: rumen; material: DP-attached | host: Bos | place: Iran: Karaj | collected 2018-10
GTCGCTCTTGATGACCAGAGTGCCGTTGCTGACGTTCAGCCATACCTCACCGTCGGGTATGATCTGCTTACGGTACTCAGCCAGATTGAAGGCCAAGCCCTCGAACAGCGCCTTCATGAAGACAGGGTTCATGAGCATCTGTTCCGGTACGCCGCACCGATCGGCACACTGAGCCACGAAGTCCTTCCACTGCTGCGGCTCTACGTTCTGCCAATGACAGCCGGTGAAAACAAACACCAACTGGTCGCTCTTCAGCCGTTCGATGTACTCCCTGCACCACAGCAGGCCGTCGGCGGAGCGTTTGACCTCGCGTACGACCATCTCCCGTAGAGCGACCTGACACTTTCCTTTGGTAGCGTCCATCAGTGTCTGGATGTCCGCCTCCTTCGACACCACGCCATCAGCAATCCGACGAAGCGTGAGGTCTACCAACTGCAGTTCGCGCACCCTGCGCTGAGCAGCCAACTCACCAGCCTTCTGGGCCAGTTCTTGCTCCAAGTTCATGGAGCTGTGATCAATTGTTCCCATTGATCTTATAGTATTTATAATGTTGTGGTCTCAAGCTTACCTTGCCGTCAGCATCACCCTACTTAGCATACCACCTCTTCAGTAATCGGCACGCGGCTTCGTACCTAAGAAGATGATGCAAAGTTACGGAGTTATTTTGGATAAAAAAAGAAATTCAGTAAATATATAACATATTGATTATTAGGAAATTACGACTACAAATGATACTGTTTTGTCAAAATCCGACACCTCTCGTCAGAATGTTTCATAAGTAGTCAGTTTTTCCGATATTTACTATCAGAGAATCTGACTTCCCAAATCCATTTCTTGTCAGATTTTAGGAAAAATGACACGGGGTCGATTGAATATCAGAAAAAATGACTGGTCCGAAATTGGAACCAGTCTGGAAATGTGACAATGACGATAGTATAAAAAAACTTAAACCACGCTTTGACCAGCAGCAAGAGTCTTTTTTTCGGTTATAAATGCATCCAGTTCTCTATTAAAGACTACTTGTTCTTCGCTTAGTTTAGCAATTGCGTTCTTTCTGGTGCTCACAGTATGCCAGCTGGGCAAAGGATACCCTAAACCATTGGCAAGGACATCATAGTAGCTCTTAATAGGAGTATCTGTGGTTCCTCCCATCCAATTTACTACCATCAGGACTTTAAGGGAAGACGGCTTTTTACGAGTCGGCTCAGGATGGAACTCATTGAAATACTTGAAAAGAATACGTACATCTTCGGCCTTTTGATAACACTGCTTAATGTTCAATGGCAATACCAAGGCCTGTTGCTTGGCAGCATTTCTTAACAAGGCGTAGTCCGTAATATCATCCAATCCGAAATGGTGAAATCCTTGCTGGGCTGCATTGTCAAGACCAATGTCATCGATAAGTTTCTGGATTTCACAGGTCACGGGAGCTTGCGTGTATTTAATAGAGCTCTTCATGTCTGCTATAATCTCGTCGCATTGTTTCATCAAAAGTTCGACACACAGAATTTTGTTGGATTTAATATCTTTTTCCTTATTGATAACATCCCGACAGACGAGTAAAGAAGCGAGAACATTGGTAAACAAGGCCCGCTGCTCAAAGAACAGGGCCTGAATGTTATCTCTAAATGAGTCAATGCCAAAAAGGTCTCTTGCACATCCTCCCCGTGCTAATACCGATTTCTCAAACACGGAAAGTTTTCTCTCTTCACCAGGAAGTTTTGCATGCGAAATAGGACAGCTCTTCCGGAATTCACGTTTCAGAGATTCCATAGAACTTCTGAGCATGTTGAACATTCGCTCGGCTGTAGTGTAACGATTGTTATCTTCCGTTGCCCACAACTCATTGAATCTCAAGGAGCACTCCACGAGATTCAGATATTCGAGGTGCGCAATCGAAAGGCAGTTACGTGTCTCTGCAAGCCGCTTCTGTATTTGCAACTCACCTATATTACGTACATATAGACTGGCAATAAAACCATCCTCTGTATAACATTTGAGGGTGTCTATGATGTAGAAGATGTTTTCCTCTGTCTTGGAAAGATAATCTGTATGTTCCATTTTATGTTATTTGATTTTCATTTTGCACTGCAAAGTTACCCATTTTTGACAACTTCTCAAAGATTTTGAGATGAAAAGTTTTCTATTTTACAAAACTTAACAGTTTAGAATTGGAAAAATGTTTGCCGTTTCCCGTTTCAAAGGTTTACTTTGCAAGAGAAAGAATTACTTCGTTCCATCTCCACTGCAATATCCGTCTCGGATATTACAAAACGTAACAAAGGGCGTTATCCAGTGCTTTTTTCACAAAAACAATGATTAAAATTTTGTCATTCCAAAGATTCTTCTTATCTTTGCACTTGAACACCGCAAAGGGCATTTGGATCATAAAGGAGGTAGCACTCCAATTCCCCTTGCCGCAAGCCGTAGCGACGGAGCGGTGTGACTTTCGTGGGTTAAACATTAGCGTTGGCTATTATTCAAAACGTTCAGAAACTTGCAGGTGGAAAGAACATAACTAGAAATAATGGTAACGCCTACTTGTATAGTGGGCGTTTTCCTGTTTTCTAGTTATAGGTTTCCTGCAAGTACCTTGAACGTTGGACAGCGAGAGCGTCCACGTTTTATGTCTGTACTTGTGGGAACATTTGTTTATTGGCTCGACGCATTATAAGACTATAATGCTACATGGCTAAATCGTTAATTGAGGAACTGCCCCGAATTGTGAGCGAGGGCAGGCGTGAAGCTGCACAGATACTGGAGCGGCTAAGTAGTGGTACGCAGATTGGGCTACAGACCAATGAACTGGTGTTGCCGAGTAAGGATGTGAGTGGGCTGTTTAAGGGCAGCACGCCACAGATTCCCAATGCCTTCACAATGGCTGGCGGAAATGGGGAGTGGATGAACCGCCTGATCTATGGTGATAATCTTTTGGCGATGCAGGCCCTGCTTGCTGGTGATGCCCAGACTGGTCTTCCTTCGCTTCGTGGTAAAGTTGGACTTATCTATATTGATCCTCCGTTTGATTCGAAAGCTGACTATAGAACAAAAATATCATTACCAGGAACAGATGTTGAGCAAAAACCTACAATACTGGAACAATTTGCGTATGCCGACACATGGGAAGATGGAACTATTAGCTATTTAAAGATGTTATATCCTCGTCTTTTATTGATGAGAGAAATGTTATCAGACAAAGGAAGTATTTATGTGCATATTGATTGGCATGTGGGCCATTATGTAAAAGCTATCATGGATGATATATTTGGGAATGATAACTTTAGAAACGAAATCATTTGGAAGAGAAGCCAAAACATATCGTCAATCGGGAATGTTTATAAACGTTCGCATGACGTGATTCTTTTCTACTCAAAAACGATAGACACACCACTTTCAAAAGTCTACAAAGAACAAGAAGAAAGTTATTTGTCTCAGTATAAATATAAGGATGACAAAGGAGTTTACAGACATGCTCCTCTGCTAGTTAGTGGTAGGAGAAATGGTGTAACAGGATCTGTTTGGAGAGGAATCAACCCAAATGAATGTGGGAGAAATGGAATGCATTGGATTACTAAGATTGAAAACCTTGAACAACTTGATGCAGAGGGAAGAATTTATTGGCCAGAGCGTGGTGGTCAGCCAATGTTAAAATATTATCTTGACCCTGAAAAAGGTGTTTTGGTTAGTGATTATTGGGATGATATTAATTTGATTTCTCCAACTAGTAATGAAAGCGTGAACTATGCTACTCAAAAACCGATTTCACTTCTCGAACGCATTATCAAAGCTTCTTCAAACGAAGGCGACCTCGTCTGCGACTTTTTCGGAGGCAGCGGCACAACGGCTGCTGTGGCTGAGCGATTGGGAAGACGATGGATTACTTGCGACATAGGTAAGCCTGCTTCGTTAGTGATGCGCAAACGTTTCATTGACCAAGAGGTGAAGCCGTTCCTTTATCAGAGCATTGGCGACTATCAGAAGGAAGCGTTTAGGAACAACAAACGGTATAAGCATGTAGGTGATTTGAGCCAAGTGGTACTGGGTCTGTACGGTGCGCTGCCCTTTACACCTGAGCAGACGAACGACCGTAACTTCGGATATATAAAAGGTACGCGAACGTTAGTGATGGTAGATTCGCCTAATCGACTGACAACTGCTGCCACTATCCGCAAGGCTGTAGAAGCCAAAGCAAGTCTGCTTGGTGGCGATTGGGAAAAAGTGGTTGTGCTGGGTTGGAACTTCGCCTTCGACATTTCGCAAGCCATTCAGAAGTATGAGAACTCAAACGTGGAGGTATTGGTGATACCACCAGACCTGCTGGATAAGCTGGCCAAGAAAGGCTTCAAGAAACTGATAGATGATAAGTCGGTTCGTTTCTCGTCGCTGCAATACTTAGTGGCGAAGCCTTTAGTGGTGAAACAGAATGGTGATCAGGACGAGATAGACGTGGAGTTGGAGAACTACGTGCTGCTTTCGCCAGACAATATTCCGCTGGATGACAAGGACAAGGAGAAACTGCAACAGGTACTTGAGCGCGACCCGCTCAGCCTGATAGAATACTGGAGCATCGACCCAGACTACGACGGCGTAACCTTCCGCTCTACTTGGCAGGACTATCGAGAGAATATGGAGAACGATAACGACCCGCTGCATTGTGTCTATAAGACCCGACTCAGAGTGCCCCATAAGGCTCAGAGAAAGGTGTGCATCAAGGCTGTAGATGTGTTTGGATTTGAAAGTCAGGTAATCAAGGAGGTGTAGGCTATGGCAACAAACGGAATGAATGCTTCGCTGGAGTTAGCCAAGCGACTCAGCGAGACAGTAAATGCAGCATGGGAAAGTGGCGAGCTGTTGGAACAAGTGACGCCCACGACGCAGGAACTGTTGAAGTTCTGGTTCTCGGAGGAGTACTGTTCTTTGAGGAATCGTAACTTCCATATAGGTCAGCGTCAAGCGATTCTCAACATTGTTTATCTGCATGAAGTGATGTGCGTAAAGAACGTGATGGAGTATTACGAACAACTGACGCCAGACTTGATGCCTGTTGTAGAGTTAGCAACCTTGGGACAGCAGAAATATCAGATGCCTAAATATGCAGTAAAGATGGCAACGGGTACAGGTAAGACTTGGGTAATGCATGCCCTATTGCTTTGGCAGATGCTGAATGCTCGACATGAGGATGTAAAAAGCGGGCGTTTTACAAAAAACTTCCTGATAGTGGCTCCTGGTCTGATAGTCTATGACCGTCTGCTGGATGCTTTCTGCGGTCGTATGCAGCGAGATAAGGAGGAACGGGATATTGAGACCAATGATTTCTATCTGAATCAGGAAGTCTTTATACCTGTGCACTATCGGCAGGAGGTGTTTTCTTTCATTCAGAATAATGTCGTCACCAAAGACGAAGGTATTGGAAGAAAGACCACTGGCGACGGGCTCATAGCCCTCACGAACTGGCATCTGTTTGAAAATCAGATAGAGGATGAAAGTACGGGTGAAGATGGAGAACTGACTCCTTCGGAGATTATTGACAAGTTATTACCAATACGCCCAGGCAAGGCTGCAGGCAACGACTTGGGTATGTTGGATCGTCGCTACCTGCGAGGTTCGGAACTGGAGTATCTGGCAGGTCTGGAGGATATCATGGTGATTAATGACGAGGCTCACCATATCCACGAATTGAAGCGGAATGGCGAGATAGAGGAAGTGGAATGGCAGAAAGGACTGAACGCTATCGCAGAGAAAAAGGGAAAGAGGTTCTTTCAAGTAGATTTCTCGGCTACGCCCTACGACCAAAGAGGTTCTGGCAAGAAAGCCCAGAAATGCTACTTCCCGCATATCGTTGTAGATTTCGATTTGGCTACTGCTATGCGTAAAGGTCTGGTAAAGACGTTGCTTTTGGATCGCCGTCAGGAGCTGACAGAACTGAAAGACTTGGATTACAAAGCGGTACGTGACGAACGGAATAAGGTCTGCGACCTAAGTGACGGACAACGGTTGATGCTGCGTGCTGGCTTGGCAAAACTGAAGAGACTGGAAACAGAGTTTACGGCTCTTGATGAAAAGAAGAATCCAAAGATGCTGGTCATCTGCGAAGACACATCTGTAGCTCCTTTTGTAAACCAACTGATGTTGGAGGATGGTCTGGCACAGGAGGATGTCGTAACCATCGACAGTAATGCCAAGGGTGAGGTAAGCGAAGAGGAATGGAAAGAAACCAAAAAGAAACTCTTCGATATTGATAAATACCAGAAGCCTAAAGTGATTATCTCTGTGTTGATGCTGCGAGAAGGTTTCGATGTGAACAATATTTGTGTGATTGTACCGCTTCGCTCTTCGGAGGCTCCTATCTTGCTGGAGCAGATTATAGGTCGAGGCTTGCGCCTGATGTGGCGAGAACCAGAATATCAGAGCATCAAGGAACTTGACCGTAAAAGAGTGCTTCAATTGCACACGCATCCCACTACTTATATAGATATGCTAAGCATCATTGAGCACCCAGCCTTCCTCCAATTTTATGAAGAATTGTTTGCCGAAGGACTAGCTGCTGAGGATACTGGCGAGACAGGTACAGGTGGTGCAACAGGTGACTTAATCAGAGTGGGATTACGTGAGGACTATGAGCAGTTTGACTTTGACTGGCCCATGATAGTCAGAGAGGCGGAAGAAGAATTGGAGGATGTGGATATAGACATCAATACCCTCCAGCCGTTTACAGCCTTTCCTTTGGAGAAGTTACGACAGTTCTTGGCTATAGAGGGTGAGACATTTATTTCGCAAGAAGCATTGTCAAAGACGCAATTTGGCAGGTATAAGGTGACAGCCAACCTGTTTACTGCTACCAGTTATAATGAATTCCTACAAAAACTGCTTCGTACCATCACGCTGAGATTTGACAGAATTTCTTCCCATAAGGAAATGCCTGTTCCTAACCTTCAGATTAACGAGGCTCGTACGATAGCAGTTGTAGATCAGTATATCCGGACAAGGTTATTTTCCCAACCCTTCAATCCATTCAACGGCAGCGACTGGAAGATACTCTTATCGAAGGATGCCATTGTCACGAAGCATATCATAGAAGAAATGGCGCGTGCAATATTCAATATCCAAAATAACATCATGACAACTGATGCTCAGGTAGTACATACAAAGTTCTCTTCTGTTGCGGAAATCAAGATGCGTGAGTCTTTCTCGTTAGAGGTCAGCAAGTGCATCTACGAACGTCTCGGATATCCGACAAGTCGTGGAGGATTCGAGAAGGCGTTTATTGAATTCCTTGACAGAGACGGCGAAGTGAAGCGCTTCTTGAAGATCAATGAGAGTCAACACGCCTTTGCTGTTATCTATTATATGAGAATTGACGGGCTTATGGCTACCTATCATCCCGACTTCATCGTTGGCACAGATAAGAAAATATATCTGATAGAAACGAAGGGAAACGATAAGCTGTTCGACAAGAACGTTCGACAGAAGCAGACTGCCGCAGTAGAATGGACTCGCAAGATCAACGAACTGAAGTCCGAGAAACGGATGAATCGAGAGTGGGAATATGTCCTTATTAGTGAGGATAACTTCTACGGCTTGTCTGCCAATGGAGCAACTATCACTGACATCTGCGATAGATGTAAAGTGTCCTTATCCGCTGCAATGGGAGAGCTGTTTATTTGATATCAGAACTCACGGGACCTGTCCCCGTGAGTTTCTGCGTTTCTTATCAGCAAGGTACATACCGACGAGGATGAGGGCGGTTCCGAGAAGGAAATAGATGGTGATCTGTTCGGAGAGGATGGCCCAAGCGAAGAGGATGGTGGTGACGGGGTTGAAATAGACGTAGTTTGTGGCGACGACGGCACCCAGCTTCTTCAGTACCCAGTTCCAGGCTAAGAAACAGAGCATCGAGGCGACACAACCCAGGAACAGCAGGTTGAGATAGACGGAGAGATCGAGCGAAAAGAGCGCTGAACTTGTAAAGATCGTCGCCTCTTCGGGTTTCCATAGGTAATAAGGTATCATGGCGAGCAGACCATAGATGAACACCTTACGCGTGACAAAGGCGGTATCGTACTTCAGATTGGCAGGAATCATCAGCATGGAGTAGAAACCCCAACAGAGAGCCGCACCAAAGGCCAGCGAGTCGCCAAGGGGCGAAAGATGGAGCACGAAACGGCCGTTGAGCACGACGACGGTCACACCCAATGCTGCCATCAGCGAACCCAGCGCCTGAATACGTGTCAGTCGCAACGAACGGAAGAAGAGCGATATCAGGAACGAAGCCACGAGGGGCGAGAGACTGACGATGAGCGAGGTGTTAGTCGTCGTGGTGTAGTTCATCGCAGAGTTCTCTGTCAAGAAATAGAGCGTACCTCCTGTGACGCCAAGAGCAAACATCAGCACCTCGTCTTGCCAGCATTTGGAAAACAACAGGAACGTCTTTCCCCTACCCTTCTGCATGATGAGTGAATAAACAAGCAACAGCACATAGGCAATGATAAAGCGGAGCGTGAAGATCTGAGCAGGAGACAGCCCAGCCAAAAGCAGCATCTTCGTAGAAACGAAGGTGCTGCCCCAGATGGATACTACCACGAATGCGACGAGGTGGTATGTGACGCTGGAACCTGTGCCCAGCAACGGCTTACTGTTTGATTTCAATGTCGCGCTTAACGTTATTACGGATCTTCGTCAGATAGCCTTTCATACCCTCGGCATCCTTGTTGTCGATGATTTCGAGCAGTTCCTTCAGCTCTGTCCGGATCTGGGCTACCTGGTCGTGGGTATAGGGGTTGAAGAGGATTTCCTGAAGCAGATAGTCGTCCTCGTTGAGCACACCCTTGGCAATACGCATGTGGCGCTTGAACGTGGTACCAGGTGCATCCTGATGCTTCATGACAGCAGCGAACACGAAGGTAGACACAAAGGGGATACTCAAAGAGTAAGCCACCGTCTTATCGTGCTCCTCGAAGGTGTACTCATAGATGTTCAGGCCCAGCTTCTGATAGAGATCCTTGAAGAAGATGCGCCCCATATAGTCGCCCTCGCTGATGATGATGGCATTCTCCTCAGAGAGCTGCTGCAGGTTGGCAAACGTAGGACCAAACATCGGGTGAGTCGATACATAGCGCATGCCCGTACTCTCATAGAACTCCTTCAAATCCGTCTTCACCGAGGCGATATCGCTGATGATGCACTCCTTGGGCAGATAGGGAATCACCTCTTTGAACACAGGGATAGTATATTTCAGCGTGACAGCATTGATGAGCAACTCGGGCTTAAACTCCTTGATCTCCTCGTAGGTGGTAAAGCGCTGACAATTATAGGTAAAGCGCATGCGCTTAGGATCGCGTTCGAAGACAGCCACCTCGTGGTCGAAACTCAGCAGGTCGATGAAGAAACTTCCCATCTTTCCTGCTCCCATTACTAATATTTTCATATTATAATGTAAAAATTAGAAAATGTAACAATGTAAGAATTACTTGTTAATGATCTCTATTTGTTGACGGACAGACTCCTCGTGGATATTCTCAAAGACGTGAGCCACAAACTCTGGATCCATACCACAGAGCGCACCCTGAGCACCACGCTTGTTCAGGATCTCATTGTAGCGGTTGGCCTGCAGCACCGTCATGTTGTGCTCCTTCTTATACTGACCAATCTCACGGCATACCTTCATACGCTTGGCAAGCAGATCCATCAACTGATTGTCGAGCTCGTCGATCTCCTTACGGAGCTGTGAAATACCCTCTGTCATCGTGTGCTCATCACGGATCACCAACAGACTCAGGATGTAGTCGAGCACATCAGGGGTCACCTGCTGCTTGGCATCACTCCAAGCCTTGTCGGGGTCGCAATGGCTCTCAACGATCAGACCATCGAAACCAAGGTCCATTGCCTGCTGACAAAGCGGGGCAATCAACTCACGACGACCTCCGATATGTGAGGGATCACTGATCAATGGCAACTCTGGGATACGGCGACGCAACTCGATGGGGATCTGCCACATCGGTGCATTGCGGTAGATCTTCTGCTCGTAGCTTGAGAAACCACGATGGATGGCACCTAAGCGCTTCACACCAGCCTGATTCAGACGCTCCAACGCTCCTACCCACAACTCCAGGTCGGGATTCACAGGATTCTTCACAAATACAGGCACATCGACACCCTTCAGTGCATCAGCTATCGCCTGCATGGCAAAGGGGTTGGCAGAGGTGCGGGCACCAATCCAGAGAATATCAATGCCATATTTCAGACACAGCTCTACATGCTCTGGTGTAGCCACCTCGGTAGAGACCAGCATCTTGGTGTCTTCCTTCACCTGCTTCAGCCATGCGAGCGCAGGCTCACCATGACCCTCAAAGCCACCTGGCTTGGTACGAGGCTTCCAGACACCTGCACGGAAATTGTGGCAGCCTTTCATAGCCAACTCGCGGGCTGTGGTCATCACTTGTTCCTCAGTCTCTGCAGAGCATGGGCCTGCAATCACGAAGGGACGTTCATTGTCACTCGGTAAATTCAGTGGTGCTAATTCTAGTTCCATAATTATATTGCTTTTTTGATTCTTTCTAATGCTTGTTGGATTTTCTCTTCTTTGGCACAGAGGGAGATGCGGATGTAGCGCTCACCGTTCGAGCCGAAGATGAAGCCTGGGGTGATGAAGACACGAGCCTCGTGAAGAACCTTTTCCGTCAGGTCCTCGACATTCTTGATGTCAGCGGGAATCTTTCCCCAGAGGAACATACCCACCTGGTTCTTATCATAGGTACAACCCAGTGCATCCATAATCTTCTCTGCCCACTGGCGGCGACGGGCATAGGTGTTGATATTATACTCACGATGCCAAGCCTCATCATTGTTATATGCCTCTGCAGCAGCCAGTTGAATGCCACGGAAGGTGCCGCTCTCGATATTCGACTGTACCTTCAAGATCCATGAGATAAACTCAGCATTGGTGGCACAGAGACCCACACGCCAACCAGGCATGTTATGACTCTTCGACATCGAATTAAACTCGATGCAGCAGTCTTTGGCACCTGGTATCTGAAGGATGCTCAGATGCTCTTCGCTCAGGATAAAGCTGTAGGGGTTGTCATTCACCACCACGATACCGTGATCCTTGGCAAACTTCACCAGACGCTCATAGGTCTCACGCTGCGCACGTCCACCTGTCGGCATATTCGGATAGTTGGTCCACATCAGTTTTACACGAGAGAGATCCATCTTCTCAAGTTCTTCGAAGTCAGGTTGCCAACCATGATCCTCACGCAGGTTGTAATTCACGATCTTAGCCCCCAAGATCTTCGAGAGCGAAGTGTAGGTAGGATAGCCTGGATTGGGCACCAGCACCTCATCGCCAGGATTCACAAAAGCGAGGGTGACATGAAGGATTCCCTCCTTTGAGCCAATCAGGGGCAGCACCTCTGTCTTGGCATCGAGATCAACGTTATACCAACGCTTGTAAAAACCTGCCATCGCCTCGCGCAATTCGGGTGTACCCATCGTGGGCTGATAGCCGTGAGCATTGGGCTGACGCGCCACCTCACAAAGCTTTTCGATGGTCTGCTCCGATGGTGGCATATCAGGACTGCCAATGGCGAGACTGATGATATCCTTGCCCTCTGCATTCATCTGAGCCACTTCCTTCAGTTTCCTGCTGAAGTAATATTCACTAACGAGCGACAGGCGCTCTGCCGGTTCAATTGGTTTGTTTGCCATCTTTATATTCTCCTAAAATCTTTAAATCTTTGGTTAATGGGATAATCGCATCGATCGACTGGCGGTATCGCGTGAGATCGTCGTACATCACATCGACATAGAACAGATACTCCCACTCGTGCCCGATAATCGGCAGCGACTGAATCTTCGTGAGGTTGATCTTGTAGAATGAGAGGATGGCCAGCACATGAGAGAGCGAACCCTCCTCGTGGGGCAGTGAGAAGACGATGCTCGACTTGTTGGCCTCTGTCAGCGGGCGCAACATATCTGCCTTGTTGGGATTCGACACCACGAGGAAACGGGTGAAGTTGTGCTTATTGTCCTCAATGTGATCCTCAAGCACCTTCAGGCCATACAGCTTAGCGGCCTCAGCATGACAGATCGCAGCCCAGCCCTTTTTCTGTCCCTCAGCAATCATCTTGGCAGAGCCTGCCGTATCCTCAGCTTCCACATTCTTCAACTGAGGGTGCTGAGCCAGGAACTCACGGCACTGCATCAGGGCTACGGGATGGGAATGGACTTCAGAAATCGTATCCCAATCATCCTCTGGCAAACAGCAGATGCAATGTGAGATGTGGAGCTTATGCTCCCCTACTACGGTAGTACCACTGTCGCGCAACAACTCATAGTTATGCAGCAGACTACCAGCAATCGTATTCTCGATGGCCAACATGCCGATGGCTGTGGGATCTTTCTTAATCGTATCAAAGACCTGCTCGAAGGTTGAACAGCAAATGAGCTGTATCTGTTCTCCTTCGAAATACAGGTGTGCCGCAATATCGTGGAACGACCCGATCAGTCCTTGAATGGCAATTCTCTTCATTTTACTTTTTTACCTTTTTACTTTTTTACTTTTTTTACCTTCAAATAAAAGCTCCGCTTTCACCTTGTTGTGAAGCGGAGCCTTATTTTATCTTCATATTTTCAATCTCAAATCTTACTTACGGCCAACCGCTTCACAATTGCTTGCAAAGTAAAAGTAATAACCGTAAAAGTATGCATTCGACATTGACATATTCCTGTTTTTTTGCGTTATCGGGTGCAAAAATATCACTTTTCTGCGAAACTAACAAATATTTTGCAAGAAAAATAGCGATTTAGCTTACATTTTCTCATTTAAGCTCCGTCAGACGGGCTTTTGAGTCTATAGGATTGGCATAGATGCCCAAGAAGATGTCCTTCAGCACATCAGGTTCTGCAATGTCGAACTTACCCAGTTGCTCCATATAAGTCATAAAGGTCTTAAGTTCCTCATCGGTGTAGCGTTCACGATAAAGCTGCTGACCGAAACGCAGGTCATGTGCGATAAAGTTGTTGGGGGTGAGCTGATAGGCCGAGATGATACGTTCATCGAGCAACTGGGCTACCATACGATGATATTCATTGTTGGTGCAGTGTTCAAACTGGCGCAGATCAGTCTCTGTCACTTCCGGACAGAAAGTGATATTCACACGTCCCTTGGGTTGCGCAATACCTGTGAGAATACTGTTCAGATCCTCACCTGGCTTCTTAACGTACCTGCTGAAGCGAGACTGATAGAGCTCAAGAGCCTTCAGGATATCGCATGACTCCCACTCATAGCTTACAGATACGGGGATGATATGCAGGTCGGCAAGAGCCTTGATCTTATCCATGGGTTCACTCATACAGAACATCTTCACAATGCCCTGATCCGTCTGATCTACACCATCCTTGGTGCGCCCGTTGCGCTGGGCTATCCAAAGACTCTGACCTTTCTCTGTCAGCACATAGCGGATATAATCGCTGAGATGCTTCGATGCATGATAGAAGTCCTTCATGTTGCCCCCACGCTCCACACGGAACATCTTATTGGCCTTACCGATATCGATGACAAGCGGCGACGACATCAGGTTGGCACCAAAGGTAATCTCGGTCGTCTCGTGCCCGTTCTTATACAATATATACTGCAACAGACAGGCATCAAGCATGATGTCACGATGGTTGCTCACATAGAGATACTGTTTCTGGGGATTAAGTTTCTCAACACCACTATAGGTGAAAGCAGTGGTAGAACGGGCGATGACCTGTTCGTTGACACATCGCATCACCTCTAACTGGAAGTCACGGATTGTACGGAACGACAGCATCATCTTCCTGACATCCGCAGGATTATGCCCAGGATAGACATAAGTACACAACAGACCGAAGAAATCGCTTTCTACGATACGCTGCATCGCAGCAGGTATCTCACTGTCGTAATAAGGACGGATATCGTCAAACTGATTATTCATCATCATTTATTAGTCTTGATAAATCTATGATATTAGATGTAGCAGTTGCTGAATTTAATTCTGAAGCAAGATGGACATGCAGATTGGCAGGCTTCGGCTCGCAAGATGCCGCCAACGCCACCTCATCAGGGTCGTCAGCATAAGAGTGGATTTCCCATTCCGGATGTACTAGTGCCATCAGCAAAGAGAACTGTCCCTTTCCTGCATGAATGACAGATACCTTGTTGGAATCAGCATCCGTCAGTTGACAGTCGTCTATCCATTTGCTGAAATCATCATAACGTTTCAGCAATTGGCGCGTTTCTTTCTCTACACCTATTCCTTTATAGATATGCTTGCTGATGATATAATGATGGAAGTAATGCGTATTCTCTATCTGACGGCGAATCTGCTCATAATGGTTCATATAGAGATGCTGAATGCGCTTAGTGATACCCAGTTCTGTATCACCATACTCCCCTAACCTATCAGCAGGAATACGTTCGCCAATCACCAGATCCACCTGACCGCGTGAAGCCAAACCACTGCCTTTAGGCATCACATGACCTGTACCATGAATATACATCGGCAAGAGGTCAACACCCAGTTTCCTTGAGAGATAGAAAGCCCCCTTGTGGAAGCGTTTGATACCCTCATTGCTTCGCAAACCCTCTGGGAATATCACCACACTATAGCCATCAGCCACAGCCTGTGCCACCTGTTGCTCTATGTTCTCAACAGAACTTCTGGCATTCATAAAGCGCGACACCTTGAACATCGTTCTCACAAAACGATTGCGCCACACTCTGTCGCCTGCCATAATCAAGATACGAGGATTCAGCGAAAGGATATAGATGGGGTCGAGCATCGACTGGTGATTACAGATGATGATCGAGCCTTTTTCGAACTGCTCGTCCACCTCGTTGTGCACATTAAACGGCACGCCCCAGATATGGTTTACATCCACCTGCATGGACTTATGGATTATCCGATGGAACCATGCCTCCTTTTTCTTGTTCTTGTCGGGCAGGATGCTAACCACCAACCCGAACAAGCTACCATATAGCAGTTCTGTGAGATAAACCACGGTGCAATAAATAATGCGGATGATCTGCTCGATTGTAACTGGTGTTCTGCGGATCCTGTTGTTGGTCTTGGTGAGCCACCCAAAGATAAACGGTGGTATCACCCAAGCCATCAGAACAACCGTGAACATACCCACGATCGTGACTTCTGCCAACGAATGCAGGGCCGGATGCTTGGCTACGATCAGGGAGCCCATGCCGATAAACATGATCAAGGCCGAGATGACGATGCTGTTCTTATAGGAAGGCAGCAGTTTCTTGCGGTAGGCATATTCATTAATCAAGCCATCGGTGATGAAGATGGTATAGTCGTCGCCCTGACCAAAGATAAAGGTTGCCAGGATCACATTGACAATATTGAACTTCATGCCGAAGAGCACCATGATTCCCAGAATCCAGATCCATCCTATCGCCATCGGCAGGAATGCCAACAGGCTCAGTTCCAGTCGTCCGAACGACAGCCACAGGAAGATGAACACGATAAATCCACAGGCAAAACCGATGTAATTGAAGTTGTCGGAGAGTGTGCTTGCCACCGCTCCGTTCATTCTGACGAAATCGAAGGAGAAGCCCTTTGAACCTAAATGCTCATTCAAGGTTGACTCTAAAGCAACATGATCCTTGCCGCCAGCATTAATGACATCAATAACGGCACAGCGGCCTGTGTTCGTGCTGAACGAATTGTTCAGGAATACTGAGCGAACAGGCTCGAAATAATCAAACGGTTTTGGAGAGTAGTCTTTGGTGATGATCTCATCAAAACCTTCAAATGCCTCATCACTGAACCCAAACTCAGAAGCATGTGCCTGGAGCATCGACTGTACCTCTGTACGATGCTGTTTCCAAAACTCGTTCCATCGCTGGATGCGTTGCTGCTGCTCTGTCTCAGAACAAATGAGACTGGTTACATCGGAATAGCCATTCAAAGCACCATTCTGCTTTAACTGTTCCAGAAGCGGTGTCAGCTTCAACCTCTCATGAAGTGCCTCATTCCAGTCGGCACCTTCTGTCACCACATACACATTAACCGTATCATTGATACCTACAGATGCATTCATATCGCCCAACAGTTGCTTCTGTTGGTCAGTCATATAGTTAATATGGTGCATGTTCGTATCAAACGATGTGTCTAAGCTATAATAGCCAAAGAAGAGTGTCAGGATGAAGATGACCCACAACAGCCAGCGATGGCGCTCAGGTGATCCTGAAGAGATTCTGCCAAATACCAGCCGCTCCTCTCCTACCTCAGCCCTTACCTTCACAAGATGCGGTAAGAAGATCAGCACAAAGAGAATGGTACCCACCAACATCAGGGCAGCAAAGATGCCCAGATCGCGCAAGGCTGGAGCATCAAGCGGCATCAAGCTGGCAAAGGCACCCACTGTCGTGATATTACCTATCAGAAGTGGAGCCACCATCTCCTTCAAGATCTCCCGGGCAGTACCACCACGATCGGTATGGGCAATAAAATGCAACGGGTAGTTGACTGCGATACCAATAATCATGGAGCCTATGCCGATGACAATCAAGGACACATCACTTCGGATGACAGAGATCAGTCCCATGGCAAACAGCCATCCGAACAGGATGGAGACACCTATCAGCAACAAGTTCTTCACCTTCCTGAACGCAAAGATCAGCAATGTGAGGATCAGCGTGATGGCGATGGTGATGGCCCAATGGCTATCGCTCTTAATCTGATTGGCATTGCCGACAGCGATGACTGGTGCTCCCGTGATGGCAACATCGACGTCAGGAACAGCCTTCATGGTCTCGTTGACGACACTATCCACATATTCCACCAGCAGGCTGTTGTTAGCCGACTCCATAGCACCATAAGGTGAAGTCAGCATCGCAACAGCATACTTATCATTATTGATATAGATGTAGCCGTTATCCACCTCAACGGACAAGACTGACTGCTGCACCTGCAGACGATTTAAAACCGGACTGAAGAGTGCCAACGGATCATTACCGATATTTGACGTGAAGAAACCTGATGCAGGCATCAGCATCATTTCAACGTCGTTTGCCAGTT
>JAEEGH010014803.1_pt1 | contig 17057 bp, 15 predicted proteins | sample 9134181 | NCBI WGS metagenome assembly JAEEGH01 (sample SAMN16246544, study PRJNA631951) | gut metagenome | biome: gut microbiome; feature: rumen; material: DP-attached | host: Bos | place: Iran: Karaj | collected 2018-10
ATAGATTAGATTTCCTGTAACGCGCTGATTGCTTCATCCAGATTGTCGCAAGCCGTTTCCAGTTGCTCGATGGCTTCTTGCATTGCTTCGCCGCGTTCGCTGTCTTGCAAACCTTCAGGCATGTTATCGAATTTGTCTTCCTCTTCATCCTTCATGGATTCGAGTTTACTTTTGATTTCTTCAAGCGAAGCGATATACTTCGCAATCTCTTTTCTTCCTTGTGTGTTCATGATTATGGTTTTGATAAATAATTGAATTCTAATTGTTACATACGAGTGTATATTATATGACCACCGCCTTTATATATGGTGGGTTCCCAATTTTGTTGTCTATAACTGGTAGCTTCCCTATAGAAAACCTTTCCTGTGGCTCCACCTCTTCTTGAGTGGCGTTTTCTTTTAGTTCGCTTTTGTTTTTCTTGCTTTTCGCTTTTGGTTGCTTTTTTCTTATAACTGCTTACTACTTTTATTACTTCAATTTTCAAACCGCTTACTGCCGTCACGGAGACATCAACATAAAAGAAATAAGCATAACCGGTTTTCAATAAACGTGTTGATCGAAATGGGTATTTCTTCCCGTTCGCATCTTCTAACTGATAAGAATAATCAACGTTATGTTGTTCAGCCCTTCTAACACAAAGAATATAATTCCCTGACAACCGCCTTTTTCGAGGATTACCCAATTCAATAACAATATCGTTTCCTTTAGGCCGAGATGTAGGTTTTGTTTTTTCTTTTTTCTTTGGTTCAGATACTACTTTTTGTTTTGGTGAAGAATTAGGTTTAGGCTCGGCCTTTGGTCTCTTCTCAACAGGAACTGGTGTTGCCAAATCCTGCTTACTACAAACTGCCACACTTTCAACTACCAGTTTTGCATTCTCCACTTTAAAATTCACCATGCAACGAAGCAATTGACCTTCTAAATACAAGGTCTTTGCAGTTGCCTTATACTCCTTTCCTTCTGCATCTAACAACTCGTATCCAAAGTAATCAAAGTATTTCTCTGTTTTTTTTATCAGCAACTTGAATTTGCCTGAGTTGCCGATACGGAAGGGGCTATCTGGTTGTATGGTGGTGTTTGCAGTCATGGTCTTATTATAATAGGATTAGTTCTTGTATGTTATGGTCGTATGCCACCTGTTTGCCCTCAATTATGTAATGAATGGCTTGGTCGATGACGGGGAACGGTACGATGTACCACTCTTGGGGTTTGGCCAGTCCAGCATTTACTTGGAACTGAACCGAATCAAATAGTTTGTGTATCAGATTCTCAAATGTGGAGGCTTTGATGTTGGCCACTTGGTAGGTCTTTATTATCTGGACTTTTGCAAAGAGATAGGTGGATTCATTCTCGGCATTGGCTATGCGCTGCTCAACAGTCTGGCGAGTGAAACCTATCTTGTAAAGTTCTTTAATGCCTGCAATTTCAGGGTCGGTGGAAAGCGAGCGAAGTATGTATATCCATCCGCTGATAACGTCGTTTTCGTCTGGCGTGAAATGCTTGACGAGATAATCAGGCTCAACATCACTATAGTCAACCACGGTGTAACCTTCTGTGTAGAGAGATTTGACAAGGGTTTGCTGATAGACGTTGTTTTCGGTGCCGTTCTCAAAGATGCATCGGGTTCGGTCGTCGGCACGGCCTCGGGAATCTCGACGCTTGGCGTGTTTGTTAAGGTGCGCAAGATACAACAGCATATTGCCTACAACAAAGTATCGGCCTTCAACAAGGTGAGCTTCCTTGAAGCGAACAAGACGGCATCGACCATCTTCCAATTTCTTGTGGGTAACTTGAAACCCTTCCTCAAAATCTGCGAAATCTTTGCACTCGGTGCGTTTTGCAATTGACTCGGCTTCAGCCCGTTCTTGCATCTTCTTTTGCATGTAGTCGGGAATGTCGAACAAACCACTACTTTCGGCTGTGACATCATCAAATAAGGGGTCATTAAGAATGTCCTCCAACTCATCATGTAGGTCGGGCTCTTGCGAAGGAAATATAGATTTAAGGGGAACAGACTCTACAATAGCACTTTCTTCAATGACTTGGGGCAAGTGTGCATCGGAAAGAAGGCCGTAGGTGTCAACACTTTGGCAAATGCGGCGTTTGGATTCATCGGCACGGATACTGCGGAGTGTGCGAAAGAGCTTCAGCTCTTCGAGTGTTTCAGCGTTTTCCGATGGTTCCCTTCCTTCAGCATCCACGAAATCCAACACCTCGATGAAAGAGTTCACAAGGCGGTCGGACGATGTGGTTTGTCGCTTGATAGGTTTCACATCGTCAAAAAAAGGCTCGGTTAATATGTCCTGCAATTCTGCATCCCAATCTCTCATAGGTTATTTTGTAGATAATTGTTGCTGCTTCTGTTTGCGTAGAAAAGCGATAGCGATGGCAATACGTTTTGCCAACGGGTCTGGGTCTTTAGTAGAGGGCAAAGCCCCACTATGTTCTTCCCTGTACTTGGGTAGATAATTTTTGTAGAGTATGATAGCTTCTTCTTTGGTCATGTCTTCGCGTTGGGCATCGATAGTGTCTTGAATAGTGCGAAGGATTTCTGGAGTAAGCGACTTTGAAAGAATCTCGTATGCACGTTGGAAGGGATTAATGCTGTCAATGAGGTTGATGCTGAGTTTGTCAAGGTCAATGAATTGACTGGCAACCTTCAGGAACTTGCTGCCATCGTCCCTTGTCACAATCTCTGCGCCCTGCAATGTGGTGGACAGCACCACATGCTGGCGCAGTTGTTCCTGCTCATCGGGGGTTAGGTCTGGATAGCGTTCCTCAATAATCTTGGGAATAAGCGACTGGGTGATGACTTCTCCAATTTGGCTTCCTGCTAGGGCTTGCTTGATGATGTCGCTGGAATAGAGCGTTGCTTTGAGTTCGGTGAGGTCGTTTTCGATGATGGACTGCACTCTGTCAGTAGTCTTTTTGAGACCTTTCACTCGGATAGTCTTGTCACCATCATCACGGTCATCCTCGTCATCTTTTTCAGGTGCCGTGCGGAAATTCCATTCGGGCTGCATCACCTGTTCCATCAGGAGTGAGGCGGTGATTGCCTTTAGCATATCGTTGACTGCCGTCTTCACATCGTCTTCTGCCGCCGTAGGGCAAGGGATGAGGTTAGTGAATTGGGCATGGGTCTTTCCTTCACAATCACGGGTGCAGCGACCAATAATCTGAACCACTTCGGTGAGGGATGCACGGATACCGATAGTCAGGCAACATTCGCACCACTGCCAATCGAAGCCCTCTTTGGCGGTACCAAGAGCAATGAGAATATCAAGGGCATCGGCACTATCCATTCTGTTAAGGTAGGCTTGAAGAGCATCTCGCTGACGAGGCTCGTCTTCAACGAGGTCTCCTACTTTGAGAATACGTCCATCAGACGTTTTGACCATTTTGATATAATGCTCTGCATCTTCACCTATGACGGTACCGATGCAAGAAATGATGTCGGCTACTTGGTCGTATTTGCGAGTATAGGAGGAACGAGAATTGACGTTCGGGATATGGATAAGCGTTTTCTTGGATGTGTCGAGCGTCAGCGGAATGGCCGTAATGTATTTGCCTTGATAGAATTGGTATCCTATGCCCAAACTCTTCAAGTGCTTGTAGCCATTGAGCTGCTGGTAATAGTTATAGGTGATGGTGGGCTGGAATTTTGCTTCGTCTTCAGGACGCATCACAGGCACAGCGTCGCCACGGAAATAGGAGCCAGTCATTGCCATGATGTGAGCGTTGCTCCCTGCCATAATGGTGCGTATGGCTGTGCCCAAGTTGTTCATCTCGTCGGCTGAGGTATGATGAAATTCGTCGATGCCGATGAACGTGTCATTCAGCAATGAAATCTCCAAATCCTTAAGCGCATTGCGGAAAGTGGAATGGGTGCAAACAAGGACGGTGGCGTTGCTGGTGAGAAAGTCGATGAACTTTTGGCGCAGTCCGCTTTCCTTAAGACCAGGAGCGCAGAGATTATAACCTTCACTGACCTTCCAGTCCGCAAAGAAACCATAGGGTTTGAGTTCCGTATCGTTGAAGGAACGAGCGATGGTCTTTTCGGGAACAGCCACAATGACACGCTTGATGCCTTGATGCTTTAGCTTATCGAGGGCGACAAACATCAATGCACGGCTTTTACCGGACGCTGGCGGTGCTTTGACAAGCAAATATTGACGGTTGCGCGCTTGATAGACAATGCGCTGCATTTCACGCATTCCGAGAGCATCGGTATTGGAGGATGCTCCAGTTTGCCCATATTGTATTTGAACTAAGTTCTCCATAAGGTTGATTTGTCGGTTGTAACTTTGATGTACTGCTTGAAGAGGAATTCCAAGCGTTCCTCATCGGATTCAAAGGGCTTTTCACGATAGCAACGCTCAACAGCCAAGTCAAGGGCATGGTGAGCGGCACGAAGGTCATCAGGGAAATTCTCGGGGTTGTACATGTCGCCAAGGGTCATTTCTGTATGTTCTGCTCTAACCAATAGTATTTCCTTGGCAAGTCCTTCAATACTTGTTTTTTGGTTCGAAGATAACTTTGGGAAAGGGAATGTGTTATAACACAATGTGGCTGAATAACGATAATCGTTTTTGAGTTTCCCGCCAATCGAATGACTCCAAACATTATGGATTTTTGACATTAGTATTCCAAGAAGCCAATAATTCTCTCCATAGAGGGCAAATGCGGAATCAGAAATAACACAGTTTTCATCAACAATGCCCATTGGAATATATTCACGCCTTTCAGAAGAAACACGAGGAATGATGATTGCTTGACAATCTCTTTCAAAATGTTCTCTGAATTGATGAGCACGTTCGGCCAAATCATCCACACCTTGTTGCAAGCGAAATTTTCGGGTTGCCTCTATTCTTTGAGCAATGGGAGGAATAGCAAGAGCTTCATCCAAATATGCATCATCTATCCAAAGGCAATACCGCACAAATCCTTTTTGGAATTCTTGGGAGCCAACCAATTTCTTTATGAGTTTAGAAGATTGAGGATACTTTTCTATTAGTTCATCTTTCTCTTCAACAGATAAAATAAGATTGCCTTGGTCATATGCCATACAACCAAAAGAAGCTTTGGGTAAACCTAAAGGTACTTGATAGTTTTTGTCAACAATAATATTATCTCCAACAGCAAGGTATGGATTAATGTTGTCAACCTTGAGTTCTTGTCCTGTAAACTGATTAAAGTATCTTCGTGTTCCTTTATAGTCATTGGCGACACCGATTATCTCGCATATTACAGCGGCATTATTTTTCGCATTATTTGACCATTTAAACGAAGTGTATGCAAAACTTATGGTCAGGCCAAGGTTAAAAATCGGTCTCCAAAGCATACCGACTTGCTCTCCTTGAGAGATAGAATTTGTGGTCACAAAGGCATATCGTGCTTTTGTCCCTCTTATATATTTTGCTCCTTTCCAAAACCAACCTGCAATATAGTCAAGACCTCTGCTATCTCTAAGTTCAGACAATGCTATATCCATGTCTTTCTTTTGAGATTCGTTTTGGAGCTTACTGCCCAAATACGGCGGATTTCCCATAACATACACTTCTTCATCCTTTGTGTGCGGACAAACGGTGTTCCAATCGATAGTGCAAGCGTTTCCGCAAACAATGTGACCGCTGGCACGAAGTGGCAGCGGGTTGGGGGCTGTGCCCAACTCCTCACGGAACTTGTTGTTCATTTGATGCTCTGCCAGCCATAGGGAGAGTTTGGCAGTATCGCAAGCATATTCGTCAATCTCAATGCCGTAGAACTGGGTGAGTTGGATGTTGGGGAACGGGATGGCCGTTGCTTGAAGCTCAAACAGGCGCTTCCAAATCTCAATCTCCAGTTCACGCACTCGCTTATAAGAAATAATGAGGAAGTTGCCCGAGCCACAAGCGGGATCGAAAAACTTTATCTTGCCCATCCTGACCAGTAGCGCATTGAGGGCTTTAGCATCATTGCGGCAGCGGAGATATTCCGCGACGAGGTCGTCCAAGAAAAGAGGTTGGATTACCTTCATAATATTTGGCACCGAAGTATAGTGGATGCCAAGTTCGGCACGGTCTTCAGGTGTCACGATGGCTTGTGTCATCGAGCCGAAGATGTCGGGGTTGATTTCGCTCCATTGGAACTTGCCACACTGAATCATCAACAGACGTGCACGACGGCTCAGTTGAGGAATGGCGTAACGCTCGTTAAACAAACCTCCATTGACGTATGGGAAGTCGGAAATGATTTTGTTGGTTTGTTGCTCGCGCAGATTCTTGTCGTTAGTGGAAAGAATGACAAAAATACGGTCAATAAACTCGGCAAGGTCGGAGCCGTCGATGGCGGTATTGTTCTCAATGGCTTTGGTGAACTGGTCTTGCTTGAATAGGCCAGTGTCTTCGGCGAAGAAACAGAAAAGGAGCCGAGACATGAAGACATTGATACAATGCGAAACTTCTGGGTCGCGGAAGTCGTTGTAGCGGCAAATGTCATCATAGAGCTTTGCCATGAGTTCTGCGGTTTTGACATCAGCCTCGGCTTCCTCATAGTTGCGGAATTTCTCAATGCCAGCCAAGGGCTTGAAGAACTCAAAATCGCGCCAGAGGGTTTCCAACGAACCTTCGTAGAAATCTTCATCCTTTGGGTCGTAGGCAATAAGCGACGTTCCGTCGCAGGTAATGTAAAGACGCGGATTGTGACGGGTGATGGAAGCGTTATTTCTGAGTGCTTGGAGGGTTGCCAAAGGTTCGGAGCCTTTGTTGAAAGGGCAATAAACAAACTTGTCCTTAATGAGGATGGTATTGGGGTCACGGGACTTGTTGTCGCGCCCATCCCGCACACGCTGGAGCGATGCGTCGCCATAGCCACAGAAGATTCGAAGAAGCTCATAGGGTAGATTATCTGCATTCAGATTGTCGGCAATGGCTTCGAGTGCTTCTTGTGCGGTTATATGTGAGAAATTCTGTTTTTTTGCCATAAAAGCCCCCCTCAAAGGTGCGCATCTGCAATCCTTTGGGAAGGACGTATAAAAGGAACCGCGAGCTTCTTGTTTGAAGTCGAGGTTCTGGACTACCTATCATCACTAACAAGAAAGCCCGCAGTCCATACTGCGAGCGTTCCTTGCTTTCTCGAGTGATGATATCGAATTGTCCAGATTGCGACTTCACAAAGAAAAGCAAAAACGCTTTATATCAATATGTTATTTAATCAGTTGTATCTCTATGTATTCTCTTCTTTTCGGGATTATGAGGGCAAAGATAGGCAAAAAATCAATTATTCGGGAAATAAAGATTACAAAAATCCCATGCGCCGCAGGGGCACATGGGATGAGGAAATAAATCGTAAGGTTGCACAAACACTATTAGCTCATGAGGCCGTAATCCTTGCAGATGTAAAAGAATGTGTCGATGGAATAATCTCTGATGGTTTGCAGAAGATTATCAAATTTCTTGTCCGCATCAGCAGTGTCATATTTCGGCCACGCTCTGCTGACCATGTGGAAAGCCTCTCTTCCATCCTCGCCTAAACTTGCGAGCGAAGAACCGACCTTGAGCCAGTTTTGATAACCTTCTGTTATATCCAATCCGCAATCCTGAATCTGGCGGCATAGGTCATAGACTTTCCTAACAGTTTCTTCGCTGTCATCATAAGAATAATGTTTGATTGGTGGCTGAAGTTTCTGCTGCGTGTAGATGTATTCCTTCGCATTCTCGTTAATGTGAGGGAATGGGTCGAGGCTGATAGTACGAGGACGGGTGATGTCCTTGCAATTATCGTCAATCGCAATCCCCATGCCTTTGAAATCGCTTTTAAGGGCATAGAAGTGTTCCTTGTGTTTGTCGGGGTATGCGATGGGCATGATACAAAACAATCCCTTGCCACCTACAGACAATCCGATATAGGCCATTTCTTGAAACTCGGCAAGCTGCTGCTTGGTCTGCTCAGCATCCATGGTGGGATTGTCCTTTGCGTCGATGTCGATGCAGATTAGTCCAGAATGTTTGATAAGGTGTTGCTGGTTACGGTAGGAAAACAATCCGCTTATCGTTGCCATAGGCAACAACGACTTCAACCTTTTGCGTTCTTCCGTGTCCTCTACGCTCCGCAAATACTCTATTTCCCTTCTGTGTTTTTCTGAAAAGAGGAATCGGCGTAGTGTAACCACCGCACCGAGGGTGTCTGTTTGGTTGCGGTAGATTGATATTTCTTTGTCGAATAAACCGTTCATTGTAGTTGCTTTTTTTATTGTGTTGTAATATGTAATAACCACTACAAACAAATGATTATCAGTTTATTATCTTTATTACAGCCTATTACAAAGACTTTTGTTTCTGCTGTAATAACTTGTAATAATACAATTTACTGAATATCAGTAAATTTGCAAGGTTATTACATATTACAAACACTTGCGTTTTTTATCGTTTTCCACTCAATGCCATACTAATCGTAGGTTGACTCAAATGTTCGAAGCATTCTGCAAGTCGGTTTTGGAAACCTTGCTTCAGTCCAAACCTTTCATCGACAAGTCTGATAAGTTCAGAGTTAGAAGCCGTTAGTTTCCTCATAGGCTTAGAGATAAGGTCATAGACTTTCAGGGCGCAATGCTCGAAATAATCCATGCACTCAATGGAATAGCGCATATCCTGCTCGGTAACTACACTTTGACCGTGCATATTCAGAACTGCAACAGTCAAGGCAAAACGCAAGGCATTGATGCGCAACTTTCCATAGATGCCGCTTTTCTCACTGTCATCTCTAACATTAAATCCTTGCGTTTCGGTCTTGTTGCAGTAGGATAAGTAGAGGTTGCTTGCCTCCTTATCAAGGCTGTATTCTGTTGGCGACAGTCTAAGCAAAGCATTGATATAGTTCTTCCAATCTTCCTCTGTGTTTTTGCTGATGTTGTTTTCCACATAATTTGTTGGCTCGGTCTTTGGTTCTGGCCAAGTCCACAAAAAACGCTGGAAAAGCCCATTCCCTCTGAAATCAGGCTTCTGAAAAGCCATGCTTAGCTTGTCGGGTTGGATGCCGCCTAGGATGTTGAGAAGTGGCTCCTCTACATCAACATCTTCTTGGGTCTTTCGTATTGCCGAAAAAGAAGTGTTGTCGTAGATGGACAACAGATGGCTCACGAAACCACTATTGTTGTATCGTCCGACATCATCGAAAGCTCCTTTTAACTCGTCACGGAAAAGGCACATCCCTTTGTCGTTTTCAGACAATGATTCATACAGCTTCTCAGGGGTGAAATCATCAACAAGCTTCCTTTTTCGATAGGGCTTGCGGCCATGCTCACCGTTCTCAGTGTATTCTGATAGTTCTCGTTGGTAATCGCTTCCAAGCTGCTTATCATAGTCTCTAATGGGTTTCATAAGCCATTTCATGCAGTGGGTTTTGTGGTCGGTCGTGTGTCCAACCAACACGTTCCAAAGATTTGGATAATTAACGTAGTTTCCCCATCGAAGCACTGCTGATTTCCCTATTGCTGTTGCCACAGCGGAAATCATGGCCGTAATAGCAAAGTCGAGCGGACACAGGAATCCGTCAGACGCTTCTGAGGCTATTTTTATTAGGCCTTGGGGCAATCCCCATGTTGGCAAGGTGTGTTCCTTATGAATGGATTTGCTCATGATAGCAGGGAGAATAATTCCATCACATTGTTTTTTTTGCGGCTGAATGCTAATATATTTGGAACTATTTTGTATATTTGCAGTGTCTTGTTGGGCGACTGCGTTAGTGGTCGCTTTTTTCATTAGAGACCTCCTTTCTTTGAATAGTTATCGTTAAGGAGTCTTTCGACATCCTGACGGCGGTAGTAAATCTTGTAATTGATGCGCGAGTACGGCAAGGTGCCGTTTGAGCGCAGTGTTTGAAGGGTGCGAGGACTGATGTGCAATGCTTGCATAACATCCTGATTGTCGATCCAGTCATCGAGGCCGATGTTGTTGCTGTCGGACTTTGGGTTGTTGGCTTCCAAGAATGCTTGCACATAGGGGCAAAGGCGGATAGTCCGCTCGATGTGGTCGTTGGGGTTTGCGGCCAATTCGGTGATATTTTGGCCAACGGTCTTCAAGTCTTTCATACTTGGCCTCCTTTCTTCATGAAAGTCTGCACATACCAGTCTAAAAAGGTTGTGAAGTCGTGGGCGAGGTAATAAATGCCGCCAGCCTTCTCCACTTGTTGCTGGTATAAGCGTTGAGCATCACTCTGCCTATCCTTGCCAATCTTTACTTCTATCTTCACGGATAGCCCGGCGATGGTAGCGGAGATATCGGCGCTGCCGACAGTTCCGCCACCTCTGCGCCATTGTACGCTGCCGATGGTGTGGTTGTGTCCTAATGTGTCAGTGACTTGTCGTCGTCGGTCAATGGGTATGCCCATGGTGTTTATTCGTTCTGCTTGCCAGCCTCTATATTTTAGGTAGCCAATGATGCACCTCGTCAGGCCACTGGCGGTGTCGTCGCGGTGTTTCCTGCCTGTCACCAGTTCCAACTGCCTCACTGCTTCGGGCTTGTGGTATGGTGGTTTACGCGGCCTACGTTCTTTCCTCGGTGGCTTGTTGAGCATGGAATCAAGTTCATTCCAATCCATCGGGTCGGGGTCGGGTTCACTTTTGGAGGCCATGATGATGGACAACAAAAGGGTCTTGGGTGACTTAGCAACGCCTTTATACAGATTCTTTTCTACGGAGGCTTTGCAGAGCGCGGGGGTGATGGCTATAAACATCATAATAAGCCTCCTTCCCTGTGCAAAATGCGGTCAATGTCGCTTTGCTTGTAGCGGGGCTTGTCGCCAACATAGACCTTTTTCAAGTAACCTTCATTATGCCACCTCCAGAGTGTTGAGAGGTTTACTCCGAGCTGCTCTGCGGCTTCTTTGGGTTTAATCAATTGGTCGGCTTTGGCTTCCTTTTTCTTGTTTTCATAGAAGCGTTGCATACGGGCATCAACTATATTGTTGATGATTTCTTCTAAGTCGTCCTTCCCTACGACATACTGGGTTTGCAATGTTTTAGGCTCTAACATATAGCATTATGTGTTAGGGGGTTCGCCCGATGCAATATGCATCGTGACGGCTCATCGGTTTTTCCCGACTTGCATCAGCGAAATTATAGGTTTATTTCGAGTGTGAAATTCGTGGATTCGTGGAGATGCAAAAAAAATAACCAAATGAATATATTGAAATTCAGTTGGTTATAATCATTGAAGAAAAAAAATTAGCGAGGATTCGTGGAGGCTCGTGGAAACTATTGCACAGAATCGTTTTTTGGACAGATTTTTTCAAAACTATCGAGCCATTTCTCATGATATTTCCCAATTTCCTTAGGAGAAACTTTATCTATTCGATCTTCTGTTTCCCCCATACTTGCCGCAACTTTCTTCGCCCATTCTTCAGGAAACCATGTCTTGATGTGTTTAACAATCAATAAGAATCTATTTTGATTCCTGTTAGCCTTTGCCACAGAATACATTGTGCTTAAATTTGCGTGAGAAATAGACAATATAAAATCAGTATAATCTATGTTTTCAATTATTTTGTCCTTTTTTGCATTTTGCTCACTCATAAAACTATATAATTTATATGAATAAGCATTGAAACCATCGGAAATCGGCTTAAAAACCTTTTCCTTTCCATTATTTGAAATAACATTTCCATAGCGCGCTGATGCCCATTTATTGAAAGCATCCATCAAACTCTTGAAATCTACATCATTCAGTCTGCAGAATGGGTGCGCAGGGTAGCCATGGCAATCGCAATCATACAATCCAGGCTTTGCATTAGCATCAAGCGGTATGAAATTCCTAGCACGGAACGGTTTGTGGTCTTTCTCGTTTTCGTTCGTTATCGTTTGTAAACATAGTGTCAACTGACGCTTGACAATTTCAGTATCAAATGATTGTTCCTTAGCTTCAGAGAAGCTTTGATACCATCGCTCGGCGTGTTCCATGACCAATTGGCGTTCTGTCATACTATGGAATTGCAAATGTTCCATATTTTGCCTAAACGAATCATAAACCTCTTGAGCCACCGTTTTCTTGTCGGTAGGGTTAATGTAGATATAGTAAACCTCAAAAGGGTTGGCGGAATCCCCATAAACCATCTTGATTTGCTCCATGTCTTCCTCGGTTGGAGAATATCCTCCGTTAATGAAGGAAAGAGGAACTACAATCCTACCCAAAGACCAATCAAGCACTTGATTCAAGTGAGACTCCATATCGCGGTGGCCTGATACCGAAATCAATCGGTATTCATCCCATCGAAATGCTACAGGAGCGGGCTCTTCTTTGAAGACGAAGTAAAGATACGGTTCCTTTTCTCTTAAAAAACACATATATCCATGATAAAGTTTTGCGTAGTAATTTTCCTTGCTTTCATCGAACTTAAACAATACCTCACTATCCTTATATGCTTGTCGTTCTTCTTTGAAATGCTCGTTGAGAAACTCTTTTTCAAGTCGTTTGGCATCTCTGATAAGGCTGATGTCATCATTGTGTTTCTTGCGATACCTCTCCAAGCACCTATTATAATAATAGGTGTAGAACGGCGTGTAAATATCTCCCTCGCCTTTTGGCTCGTTGTTGATGCAGTAGCCAATGAAATGAGAAGCGATGACGGGGGAATTCTGGAAGTCCTCTTCAGAGGCACAACCATTGACTATCTCCGTGAATTTCCATGAATAGACATCATCGTCAACTGGCCAGATACGGCCATACTTTCCATTATTCCATGTCTGAAAATGCATAATCATAGACCTTACAATGTTGATTCCTCTATTACATTCAAATCTTTGTCGGTTCTATAGCGAGGCTGTCTGAACCCGATGCACATCAAATCGAAGCTGTCTTTAAGCCAGATTCTCGTATAATGGTTGATAGCTTTTGAATCTTTCTCGTGTAAGCCAGTAGTATATAGGTTGATTTGAGCAATTTTGCTCAATTCCTCGCTGGTCTCTCTTGCCGTCTTGCTGCTTGCGCCTTCCCAGAACGGGAAATAATCCAATTCTTTTGTTTCCTTGTTGTAGGAAGAGCATTGACGTGTGATGCCGCATGCTTTAAGTAACTCTTTAATCAAAGCATTGTAACCCAAAGTGCCAGTAAGATTGTTTAGGATTGGGAAATTAAACTTGTACTTTTTCACGATGTCGAGTGCATAACGCATCAATGGACGGTCGGTTTCTTCGTAGGTGTCGCTCTGTTTCTGCGTCTTGCTTTGCATCTTGTGAATGTATGGGATTCCTTCGGAGCTTACGGACAGGTTCAGCATGGTCAACTTGGAAAAATCACCTATTCTATAACCGACATTGCATTGCAGCAGAAATGCGTCCTTGGTTTCTTGCAGGTAAGCAGGGACTTTCGTTTCAAGCACCTTTATGAATTCCTCTTTCATTAGCGGGCGCGGCTTGTCGTATTTTGTGCGCATTGCCTCAGTCCTTCTTCCTCTTGATAGCTTCCAAAAAGGTGACTTGTCAATGTTTGATGCGGCTTCCTCTGCGTTGAAAAAGGCACGGAGTTTCTTCAACTTTGTGGCAACGGTGTTTTGGCTGCGGATTTCCTTCGGAATGTTGCGTTCGCTCATGTCGGTGTATAAACCTCGGTTGTCCTCAACAAATTTATACTCATCGCGAAGGAACGTTCGGAAATCCATGATGTCATCTCCGGTGAACTCGGCAGGAGTTACTTTTAGTTTTTTGTTGATGATAAGGAAACGCTCCAGCTCATGCCAAAGGACTTTGTAATGCTTCCACGTATCCTCGTTTATCACGCCGTCGTTGTGACTATCATTGATGTATTTCTCAAAACGACCCAGAAGGGTCTTGTCCTCGTCGCGGTCAATCTTCTTGATGTCGGGGTGAAGGATGGCATTGACCATCAACTCGAATTGTTCGCCATCGACAATTAAATCATCTTTTTTGATGGTCTGATAGGCTTCTTTGATTGCATCAATTTCAGTCTTGACTTGCATATACAATTCCCTGTCGAACTTATTGTGGCCTTTCTTCACGGTGCCATCAATGTTGATGTGTTCAAGGAATAGTTTTAAGGTTGCGATGTCAATCTTGATGTCGCTTTTGTGGTAGAGGTCAACGCCATTAGGATGCTTGGCGTCCTTGCCTCTCTCGCTGTCTTGCAGCCTGAATCTTAAACGGATTTCTCCCTCCGTTTTTTGGGTTCTGATGAAAATGGTTACTCGTTCCATAGTGCAATAAATTTATCGTAGTGCAAAAATACAAAATTTGCACTATAAAATTGCACTATGGTGAAATAAAATTGCAAAGTAATAGAAAATGTTTTATTTTTGCGGCTTGAAACCCACTTACTTAGGAGGGCATAGTTATTTGACATCACATTGGATTATTGCCCATACAAGTCCTAGTGGGACCACAACAAAAAAGCCACTTACGAGTGGCTTTTTTGTTTCTTAGCTCATCTGTGTGTAATCCCTCGCCAAACCGCCCTGCGAGGTCTCCTTATAAAGCGATGGCAAATCCTTGCCGGTCTCTTTCATCGTTTCCACGACTTTGTCGAACGACACACGATGGTGACCGTCTGAGAAGGTGGAGTAGATGTTGGAGTCGAGGGCACGGGCAGCGGCGTAGGCGTTACGCTCGATACATGGAATTTGGACAAGACCGCAAACAGGATCGCAGGTCATGCCCAAGTGGTGTTCAAGCGCCATCTCTGCAGCGTATTCAATCTGTGCCGGACTTCCCCCAAACAATTGGTTGGCAGCAGCGGCAGCCATGGCGCAAGCAACGCCTACCTCGCCTTGACAGCCCACCTCGGCACCCGAGATGGAGGCGTTGGTGCGCACGATGTTGCCCACCAAACCTGCCGTTACCAAGGCACGGACAATGCGTTGGTCGGTGAAATCATAGCTCTTTGAAAGATGATATAAAACCGCTGGCATCACGCCACACGATCCACAGGTCGGTGCCGTGACAATGACACCGCCCGAAGCATTTTCTTCAGAGACAGCCAAGGCGTAGGAATAAACCAAGCCACGGCTTTTCAGAGTGTGCGTGTAGCCCGAGGCTTTGATGTGGTAGGTGGCGGCTTTGCGACTCAAGTTGAGTGGTCCAGGAAGGACACCTTCGGCTTGAAGGCCACGCTCAACAGCAGCCTTCATTACTTGCCAAACCTTCAGCATGTAGTCCTCAATCTCCTTTTGGTTCTCGTATTCGTACACATATTCCCAATAGGTGCGCCCTGTGCGCTCGCACCAGTTGAGGATATCGGTCATTTTCGAGAGCGGATAGACCTCGGGCGATTCATCCAGTTTGCCTTCTTCGGCTAGGTTGCCACCGCCTATGCTGAACACTTGCCATTCGCCGAGAAGGTTTTTCGCTGCGTCGAAGGCCTTGAACAACATACCGTTAGGATGAAACGGGAGAATGACGTCAGGTTTCCAAACGATTTCTGTGGGTGCCTGAAGGGTATTGAGAATGGCGGTGTCGGTCATGTGCCCCTTGCCCGTGGCAGCGAGGCTGCCATAAAGTGTCACTTCAAACGAGGCTGCGTTGAGGAAACGGCTATTGAACAGTGAGGCCGCCTTCTGCGGACCCATGGTGTGGCTGCTCGAAGGGCCTACACCGATCTTATAAATGTCTTTGATGGTTTTCATGGCGCAAAGTTAGGAAAAAAACTTACCTTTGCAGCCAATAACAATGAAGAATATGGCAGAAGAAAATAAACCCTTGACCGAACTCGACGAACTGGGCGAATTCGGCCTCATCGACCAACTGACGCAGGACTTCCCCTTGCGCAATGCCTCATCGCTGAAAGGCGTCGGCGATGATGCCGCCGTCATCAACCATGAAGGCTACCGCACCCTCGTTTCGGTCGATATGCTCATCGAAGGCATCCATTTCGACATGACCTACTGCCCCTTGAAACATCTTGGCTACAAAGCTGCTGTCAGCAACTTCTCCGACATCTACGCCATGAACGGCACCCCCACGCAGATTGTGGTCGGCCTGGGCGTGTCGAGTCGCTTCTCCGTTGAGGCGCTTGATGAGTTGTATGCGGGTATCCGTTTGGCATGCGAGCGTTACCATGTCGACATGGTGGGTGGCGACACGACCAGCAGCAAGACAGGTCTCGTCATTTCCATCACGGTCATCGGCATGGCGAAGGAAGAAGACATCGTCTACCGCAGCGGTGCCAAGAAGAACGACCTGCTCTGTGTGAGCGGTGACTTGGGTGGGGCCTACATCGGTCTGCTCATCCTTGAGCGCGAGAAGGCCGAGTTTCTCTCCAATCCCAATATGCAGCCCCAACTGAAGGGTCTCGACTATGTGCTTGAGCGTCAGCTGAAACCCGAAGCTCGCAAGGACATTGTGGAGCAACTCAATAACTTGGGCATCAAGCCCACCTCGATGATTGACATCTCTGATGGTCTGGCTTCTGAGATCCTGCACCTCTGCAAGGAGAGCGGCGTGGGCTGCCAACTCTATGAGGAGCGCATCCCCATCGACCCGACCACGGACAAGATGGCCAAAGAATTCCAAATTGTGCCTTCGGTGGCCGCATTGAGCGGGGGAGAGGATTATGAACTGCTCTTCACCATTGACCAAAAGGACTACGAGAAGATCAAGACCATTTCAACGGATGTGACGGTCATTGGCTATATGACTGATAACACTGGCGTGGCCGAAATGATTACGCCTGACAACCACGTCATCCCCATCAAAGCCCAAGGCTGGGATCACATGAAGAAAAAGTAACTATGGCCTATAGCCAATGGCCTATGGCTGCCCCAATGTAAAGGCAAGCCATAGGCCATAAGCCATGAGCCATAGTAAAGATAATATGATAGACCTCCCCGAAATAGTGAAACAAAAGCTCGCCGCGCTACCCAACAAGCCCGGCGTGTATCGCTATTTCGACAAGAAGGGTGAACTCATCTACGTGGGTAAAGCCAAGAACCTGAAGCGCCGCGTCAGCAGTTATTTCAACAAGGAACAGACGGGCAAGACACGCGTCCTCGTCAGCAAGATTGCCGACCTCGAATACAGCATCGTTGATTCGGAGTCGGAAGCACTGCTGCTTGAGAACACGATGATCAAGCAATAC
>JAEEGH010014805.1_pt1 | contig 17055 bp, 8 predicted proteins | sample 9134181 | NCBI WGS metagenome assembly JAEEGH01 (sample SAMN16246544, study PRJNA631951) | gut metagenome | biome: gut microbiome; feature: rumen; material: DP-attached | host: Bos | place: Iran: Karaj | collected 2018-10
TGATCCGTAACTTTGCCAAGGTGAAGGTGAAGGTGGCCGACGGCGTGTCCAATTTCCGCATCCTTGGATTCAAGGTTTTCAACACCCCGGTATACGGCACCATAGTCCCTTTCAATTCCAACACGGATGATTACGTTACAGTTAACCAGGAACAGGTAATCAACTTTGACCGCTACGCCCATTACGAGCAAGCATCAGAGCAGGAAACACCTTACTCCTGGCTTACCAATACGGACATGTACTACGGCTTCATGCCGCCGATAGTCCAGTATAATTCCTGGAGCAGCTATTATTCCTCCGACGGCACGGACACCATGGACGACAACCATCTGTGGATAGATCCATCCGAACCCGACTACCTTTACGAGTGCTCATACCGTCCGGACCAGAACCCGTTCATAATCCTCAAGGCACAGTTCAACGAGAGCGGCACGTGGAGGACATATTACTACAAGGCGGACTTCGTGTACAAGGACCAGTGGGAAGATCCGGACACACACGTAGTCACAGGTACCGGAGACAACATCTATTACAACATCCTCCGAAACTTCTGCTACACCCTGAATATCACGGGTGTAGACGGAAAGGGCAGCAACAGCGTGTACGATGCGGTCAACAGTATTGCGCTCAATAACTTCGAGGGTTCCACCATGGCCCAGGAGCTTACCAACATCGCAAACGACGACAGCCGCCTGTACGTGAGCAAGACGGATATCCTGATTACCTTCGGAACCTCTTTCACCATGTACGTGAAGAGCGGAACCGGCACTAACTTCGCTACCAATGACAACGCCAGCATCACAGCGGAAATCCGCGATGCCACCAACGGAAGCGACATCGTGGCCTCCGCGGGCAACATCTCCATTGCGGGCAGCGATGTGAATGACGGCGGTGTCTACAGCGACTGGCGCGAGGTTACAATCAGGTGCGCAGACCCCGAGGCTCTCAGGCCCGGTGAGGTATGGAAGCAGCCTATCGTCTTCAAGAACGGCAACGGCCTTACACGTACCGTGAACCTTACCCTCCGCCGGCCGTTCTCCCTCTCGGTAGATGCCCAGGATTTTGTGCCGGCCGTTAAGGGAGAGGAAGTCTGGGTAGACTTCAACGTGCCTGCCGGCCTTACAGTGGCCCGCTTCCCCCTGTATTTCTACCTGGAGCAGGAAGAGAATACGATGTATCCCAAGCCCCTGGCTTCAGGTGCAAACGAGACCCTCACCGTGGAGAACGGCCCCAGTCTGATTCCCGGCCGTACCAAGAACAACTACTACTACCGCAGGACCATCAGCTGGGACGAGTATACGGCAACTCCTACCGACATCAACGGCATCAAGACCTTCCGCAGCTATTTCAAGACCATGGTGGAGGAAAGCGCCACCACGGTGTGGGTAGTTGCAGCACCGGATAACGACTTCTACTATCCTGTGGACGACGGTAACAACTCCACCAACAGGGATACCTTCGCAAACGAGATGGAGGAAGGCAACCTGTATTTCAGCGTATACGGAATGCAGCTGAATGTTGGTCAGAAATCCACCAACAAGGCAACGTCCAACGCCGGCGCCCCCATCGTGTACACATCTTCAGATACCTCGGTGGCGAAGGTGGACCAGAACGGCGAGGTGGAAGCCATAGGTGTAGGAACCGCAATCATTACAGCCTCTGCCGATGCCTACAGGAACTACACGGCCGCAGATCCCGTTTCCTACGAAGTGACAGTTACTGCGGATGAACTCAGCAAGCTCTCCGTCAAATGGAAGACTGAACCCACGTTTGTGGTAAAGGTGGGCTCCGATGTTCAGACCCAGGGCGAATACACCGTTGATCCCGGATACACCGGATCTCCCGTTGCCACGTACTCATCGGCCGATAACAGCATCGCCACCGTATCTGCAAACGGTACTGTGCACGGAGTGTCTACCGGATATGTCCTCATCACATATTCCGTGACTGCTCCCGCCGGAAACGGTTACGCAGCAGCAACCCAGTCGGTGCATTATGAGATCCAGGTTACGGCAAACAAGGCCGCATCCGGTACCATCCACCATGAGGAGACCTTCCTTGGTCCCACCATGGGAGACTACTACATAGTTCAGGAAAGGGTTTCCGATGGTGAGACCTGGAATACCGGAAATGACAGGACAGCAGACTTCGTCCGGCTCACATGGTTCAGCGCCGGCCGCTGCTACAGGCACCTGTGGTATCCTTATTATAACGTAGGCACAGGCATGTCCTTCGGCGTAGCACAGTCGGCATGGGGTGCCATTGAAGAGCCCACAGACCGCTGGAACGTAAGCGAAGGCGTGTGGGAAACCGACTATCACAATGCCCGTTTTGCCGGCTATTCCATGATATCGTCAAAGGATATAGATCTCTCCAGCTCTGCAGGGGCCACCATTACCTTCTATCACGCAGGTAACTACTTCGACGACCCGACTCATCCCGATGCCCGCGCCAACATGCGCTCCGACGCTAAAATGCGCTTCAGCAAGAATGGCGGCAGCACATGGAGCGATCCCGTGAACATCAACTATCCTCCGGGAACCAACTGGATCTACATCAAGGCCCAGGCTCAGATACCGTCGGACTATCTGGTTTCGAACTTCCGCGTAGCATTCGAGTGCGAGAGCCATCCGGATCACTTTACACAGCTCTACTTTACTACTGCTAACGGAAGCGCCACAACTACCACCAACACGGGTTATCCTGTTTACTACGATGTGGTAACAGTTGGCTCAGAGCAGCGTGTAACAACAAGCTATACTCACACCAACACCGGTTATCCCGTCACCGTAACGATGGACGACGGACGTGCCGGTACTTGGGAAATTAAGAACCTGGTTATTACCGAAAACTAACCTAAACACAGAGATTCCCGGGACAAGCCCGAGAATGACGAAAAAGGACAAGCCCGAGAATGACGATTAGATATGTCCGCCGCCTTGTTCGGCGAGGTCTTGGTCTACTTTGTTTTTTTCTGCCATGAGAAGGTCAAGGAGCCAGTCTTTCTGCTCGTCAACAAGGCCGAGGTCGCGGCAGGCGCTTTCCCAGCGGGCCAGGACGGCCTCCTGGTAGCGGTGGTAGACCATGGATTTGCGGATTTCGTCCTCGATGGTATCGTGCTCAATCTCGTAGGAGTCCTTGTAGTACTCCTTGTACACCTTTTCAGAGGTGTAGCGGATGCAGAACCAGAACAGGCCGGAGGCAAGGACTACTATGCCAAAGATACCCAGCACCAGAGGGACTTTCTGGATGAGGCCGAGCATGGCAAGGGTTGCTCCTACAAGGAATATGGCAAGGGCGACGAGTTCGCTGCTGTGATTCTTAAAGATTGAGGATATCTTCATAGCCTGTTAGGACATTAGTGGTTCGGTTCTGCAGGATCTTTATCTTGTACTGGTTCTCGCTTTCCTTGGCGTCCATGGCCTTTTGGAAGGCACGGCGGGCGGCGATGGCCTGGTTGTTCTTCTTACGCATCTCTTCCAGGTTCTGACGCAGCTGCCACTGATTGAACAGGATGGCGAAGAAAGCTATGGCAAACATTACCAGGAAGCCTATCATAATGGTCATCTGGTTCTGTGCCTTGAGGCGCTGGGCGTCCTCGCGCAGCTGGGCGTTGTTCATCTCCGCGTCAAGGATGGCGAGGTCTTCGTTCTGTACCTTAATATATATAGAGTCTTTCTGCTGCATGAGGCCGGCAAGCTGGCCATAGGCAGAATCATAATTACCCAGCTGGGCGTATATGCCGTGCTTCTGCTCATAGCGGCCGCGGGCGGTGCCCAGGGAATCGGCCTTGGAGAGAGCTTCTTCCAGGAGTCCCTTGGAACGGAGGTAGCAGATGTCCATGCCGTATCGGGTGTCAGCATCTGTCTGGAGGTTGTAGAGGCGGTCGTCCAGAAGAGTATCGTAGTACTGCCAGAAGGCATCGTACTGGCCCTTGGCGTAACTGAGATAGGCCCTTGTCATCAGCGCTTTGAGCCGCACCGAAGGGAAAAACTCCTGGTACTTCTCTGCCTGGACGCACCAGTTGTCCGCCTCCACGAAGTCCTTCATCTTCACGTTTTCCTGGGCGATGAGGATGTACAGGTTGGGCAGGTCCTGGTCTGCGTGGGCTTCCCTGCAGTAGCGGACCGCCTTCTCAAAGTTCCGGACGGCCAGCCAGGAATTGTCCCTGTAGCTCTGTATAAGGCCGATGATCCGGTACGAATACATCTTTCCCAGAGGCTTCTTCTCCGCCGATGCGATTCTCTCCATTGCCCTTGCCTCAAGCACCGCGTCCGAAGCCCGGCCTATGTGGACAAGGTACTGGCAGTACTCGTGGAGGGTTGGGAAATAGAAGGTGCGGAGGTCCTTGCGGTCTCCGATGAGTTCCTTTATCTCCACTATGCAGGAGTCCATGCGGGCATACTCCCCTTGCGCAAAGCGGACGGGGAATTCCAGGGAAAGCGCCAGGCATTTGTAGCGGAAATTGCCCTGGCGGAGGCCTTCGGAGTACAGGGAATCGGCCAGGACAAGGTTGGCGGGATTGTACTCCTGCATACGGCCCCAGGCGTAGCGCTCGAAGGTGTCTTTGTCTACGTTGAGCCTGTTCACTATCTGCGCCCCGGAGGTGAGGCACAGGAACAAGGCAGCTAGTGCAAGGAGTTTTCTCACTATTTCTTAGCCTCTGCCAACTTGAGCTGATTGACTACGCAGGAAAGGAGTTTCTCCATGATGATGGGCTTCATGATGAAGTCGTTGGCGCCGGCGTTGAAGCCTTTGACCACGTCCTCGTTGGAGTTGAGGGCGCTCAGGATTACAATCTGGATATCTGCCGTGGCGGGGTCTTCGCGGAGACGGCGGAGAACTTCAAAGCCATCTATTCCGGGCATCATCAGATCCAGGAGGATGAGGTCCGGCTTCTCCTGGGCAACTGCATCCAGGGCCTGCTGGCCACCGGAAGCAGTGCGCATCTTGAAGTTGAACTTGGAGAGCATCTTCTGAACTAGAAGGAGGTTCAGGGGAATGTCATCTACCGCTAATACGTTGAAAGCGGAGAAATCGAAATTCTGGGCGTAAAGAGGTGTCATATCTTATTCTTTCTTTTTCTTTCTTTCCAATAAAAGAGCCGCTGCACCTGCCAGAAGGATTAGCAGGAGGACTCCAGCGTATATCATTGCCCTATGGGCCTTCCTGTTGGCTTTCTCCAGTTCCGTCTCAAGGCGGCTGGTCTCATAATGCGCCGTGAGCTGCTCCAGCCTCTGGTTGTTGATACGGGAGATGTCCCCATACAGGCGGCTGCTAAGCAGAGACAGTGCCCGGGCCGCTGTTTCCCACTGCCCGCGGGTGGATGCAAATCCTGCTAAAAACCCCATCTGCTGCCTATAGTACAGAGACCAGATGTCCTTCTCTATGGAAGCAGAGTTGCCTGCCAGGATACTGTCCATACATTTGAAAAGGACCTTTCCGGAGCGTATGGTATTATGGAAAATCGGCTTGGAAAGGCAATAATCCCTTTTATTGCGGTATTCCGGAAGATTGTTGTCCCAGGCGTCAAGCTGGGCGCCGTAGTATGCCACGCGTACAGAGTCCATCAGGGAGACGCGGCAGTCGGCGGCCTTGCCATAGTACATCCTGGCCGAGTCCGACGCTACCGGATAAGTATCGGCAAGGTCACAGTACTGCATACTCATGCTCTGACGCCTGATTGTGGCATCCTGGCTGGTCTCGAAAATCTTCACCACCTGAAGGAGGCACTTCTGGGTATTGACATTATCACTCATGCGGAGGTAGAGCTTGCCAAGGCTCATGAGGCTCTTCCACAGGGCGTACTCGTCACCCGTTTCCTTTGCCTCCTCCATCATGGAGGTGAGCATCTCCGCAGCATGCGTGTCCTGCTGGGTATTGAAGTAGTAGGTCTGGCACAGCTCGGATGCATAGTAGTAATACTGCATGTAACCGGTAGCCTTTGAAATGCGCTGGGCAGTTTCACGGGCCTCCTCTACCTTTGAATTCCACATGCCGGAATCCCAGGAGCTGATATCTTTGTTCCTCTTATACTGCGCCTCATGGGACATGCGCTTGAGGATTTCCACATAATATAGCGTCTGGGCCTTGGCGTCTTTCTTGCGAAGGGACGATTCCAGAAGGGCCTGGACAGCGGTCTCAAACTCATCGGACTCAAAATTGTCCATATTCTGCTCCGAAATGCGGAAGTATGAGTAGCACTCGTCGTCTATCTGATACGGGTTTTTCTGGGCCTGTGCCGGGAGCACCAATGCCAGAAGGGATAATATTAGGATTAGCTTTTTCATTGCTGTGGGGCCGGGTTACAAGGTATGGCAAAAACAAAACGGGCGCCGCCGGCGGTATAAGTTGTGTCAAGGTAAACCTTGGCGCCCATGCGACCGGCTATGTCACGGCAGATACTGAGGCCAAGACCGGTGCCCTGGACAAATTCGTTAAGCTTGGCGAAGCGCTCGAATATCTTCTCTGACTGCTCCGGAGGCACGCCGGTTCCGGTGTCCGTTACGGAATAGGTCACAAAACCGGGGTTCTCAGTGAGGGAACTGGCCAGCCTGATTTCTCCGGATGCGGTGTGCTTGCAGGCGTTAGTGAGCAGGTTTATCAGTATCTGCTGAACGCGGCGGGGATCTGTGCTGAAGTTGAAGGGTTCTTCCTGACAGGGCTGGTAATACATGCGTACGCCAGGCTGCAGGCGGTGCTCTGCGCTGGATATGGCGGCCTGGGCCATGAAGTGCATTTCCCCTTCCTCGTAAGTGATGCGGTAGTTGCCGCTGTCCATTGCCGATGCGTTGAGGATATCGTCCAGAAGCATTGTGAGCATCTTGGTATTGTTGACGATATGGCCTGCGAACTCTTCCTTCTCCTCCTCCGGGAAACTGCCGTCCGGGAGGCTCAGAAGCTGGGAAAAGCCCACTATGGCGTTGAGCGGGGTGCGGACCTCGTGACTCATGTTCTGGACAAAGCGGGTCTTTGCGGCATCGGCCATGCGGACCTTCTCGTTGGTCTTACGGAGATTCAGGGCGTAGAATACCATGAACACTGTTATCACAAGGAGGATAGCTATGATAAGGAGCATCACCATGCGCATAGCACGCTGTGCGCGATGGGTTTCCTCGCTTATCTTGGCGCTCAGGACGTCGTTACCCATTTTGGCCTCGATTTCCGCCAGCTTGGACTGATTGGCCGCCGCCAGAACCCTTTCCTCATAGGCCACCAGATTCTTCTCTATCTTGAAAGCCAGTTCCTTACGGCCGTACTCCTCTGCTATATTGGCAATGTACTTCACCTCCCTGAGGTGCTGGGACATGGTGACAAAGTCAAAGTCGTCTATCTGATTTCCGTAAACCAGCCTGTCTATGTAGCCGAACATCGTGGGTGCCGTGGTGCTGACCATGTGCAGATGAGAATCCGACAGACAGTAATCCCTGGCATACTCATAGGCCTTCACATCCCGCTGGAATGCGGCCAGCTTTGCATGGTGGTACTCATAACGGAGGGTGTCCATGTGCTGCTTACGGGCGGCTTCGGCCTTGGCCAGGAAGTAAGGGACGGAGTCGTTGCCTATGGGATAGGTGTCCGACATGTCGCAGTACAGGCGCGTCGCGGACTCTTTCCTGATTGCGGGATCGTCCGTGGTCTCGTGGACACGGATGGCTTCCTGGATGTATTTCTTTGCAGAGATGTAGTCGTTCTGGGCGATATACAGGGAGATGAGGTAACGATTTCCCATCCAGATGCCGTAAGGCTCCTTGCGTGCCACCGCCTGCTCACGCATGTCCTGCACCAGTTCCATGGTGTGGACAAGTTTGCCGTGAACGTAATAATAACTCTGGACAATGTCGTAAGCCTGGTAGAAGAACTTGGTTTCTCCAAGATCTGAGGCGACCCTCTTGAGGTCTTCCATGTACTTGAGGACATTCTCGTCCTCAGCCTGGGTGGTGTTTTTCTTGTCCCTGAGAAGGGCTGTTGCGTTCTTGAGGCGCTCTACATAGTACATGGTCTGGGCCTTTGTATCCCCTTTTTCAATTGCTTTGCTAAGCAGCTCCGAATTGGCACTGTCAAAGCCAATCTTTCCTTCCAGATGCATTACCTCATCCAGGAGTTTATGACACTCCGGGTCAATTCCGTAGGGATTATCCTGCGCGGCCAGGGAGAAAAGCGCCGCGGCAAGAAGAACCAATGTGGTCAGCCATTTTTTCATATCCCTCAAAGATAAGAAAAATAATTCATAAAACCGTAAAACTCACCGATATGCTTTCGCCATTGTTATCCACTACGGTAAGGATGTGCTTCCCTTTCTCCGGACAAAGCCTGAGCTGATGTACAAAAGTGGTTTCTCCTATGAAACTGCCGTCCAGATGCCACCAGAGCGTGACATCGTTTCCGTGCCTGTGGGCTACGCGGAAAACCGCTCCGGATTCTTCCCCGGAAAGTTGCCTGGGGAAGGAAAGGGCAGCTCCCGGAGACGGGTAGATAAACTCCATCACGGCTTCCTGACTTCTTTCCGGACGGGTGTATTCAGGGTGATGAGGCCTGTAATACCACTCCATGGTGGGCGGAAGGGCAAACACTCCGCCGCTGTGGTACGGGCAAGGCTCGCTGTCAAGGGCGGCAGGGGGCAAAAGCACAGGTTCAGCCTCCGGGCAGTCCGGACCGGCAAGATAGCCTGAATCCGGACAAACATTGGCCACAACGCCCTCCGTGGGTTCCTGGAACCAGCCGCGGCTTTCCGGCAGGAGGTTCAGGATGTCGAACATGACAGGTCCCGCGGCGCGTGCTCCGGTGAGACCCGGCACTCCCGCGCCCTGAGCATTGCCGGCCCAAACGCCAATGGTGTACTCCGGCGTCATACCCACGGCCCAGGCATCCCTGAAGCCATAACTGGTTCCCGTCTTCCAGGCCGCTTTCCTGACTGATCCAATAAGCCTCCAGTCCAGCTGGTCCGGCCTGTTCACCTCCTTTAACGCCTCAAAAGTATACCAAAGAGCAAGGTCCCGTCCCTGAAAATGGCCGTTTTTGCGGACGGAAGCCTGGACCATGGCGCTGTATGCCGCCGTTATGTCCGTGAGTTTTGCCTCTGCGCCGCCTAGGATGAGGGAGAGGCCGTAATGGCCTGCAGGATGCGTGAGGGTTGTGATACCACGGGATTTGAGGTCCTCGTAAAAACGTTCCACGCCGTACTTGCGAAGCAGGAAGACGGCCGGGACGTTGAGGGAGCGGGCAAGGGCGTCTGAGGCATGCACGGCGCCGTAGAACTGTCTGTCGAAGTTCTGCGGGGCAAAGCCGCCCATGTTCACCGGGATGTCAGGCAGCAGGGTTTCCGGAAGGATTGTGCCGGCTTCAAGGGCATCGGCATAAAGGAATGGCTTAAGGATACTACCTGTGGAACGGGGAGAGGCGGCAATGTCCACTTGCACCCCAGGTCTAGGACGATCCGGCGAGGAGTTCCCCACATAGGCCACGATGTTCCCGGTTCCATTGTCTATGACGATGGCCGCCATGTCCGCCACACCTTCTGCAGCAAGAGCATCGGAGCGCCTGCGGACGGCTTCCTCAACGGCTCTCTGCAGACCGAACTGAATTGTGGACCTGGTCCTGAGGCCTTTGGGCGCGCTTTCAACATAGTGTGAAGCATAAGCAGGCAGCGGCAGAGGCTCGTCCGGCAGCGGCTCCGTTACTGCTGCATCATATGTTTCCTGGTCGATGTCCCCGTGCTCCAAGAGCCGCCCAAGCAGCCTGTTGCGCTTTTCACGGAGCGCTTCACGGTCCCTTCCGGGATGGATGGACGCCGGGGCATTGGGGAGCACAGCAAGGGTGGCGCTTTCCGCCCAGGAGAGTTCCTCCGGCGGGCGGCCGAAGTAGCGCCATGCGGCGGCGTCAAGGCCCACAACGTTGCCGCCGAAAGGGGCGTTTGCGGCATACAGGGCAAGGATTTTACGCTTTTTGTGACGACATTCCAGACGGAGGGCTTCCTCCGCCTCAATGAGTTTGTTCCAGATATTGCGCTCTCCCCCGCGGGACAGCCTTATCACCTGCATGGTAATGGTGCTACCGCCGCTTACAACGTGCCCGCTGCGTATGTTGTCACGCAGTGCACGCACAATTGCAATGGGGTTGACGCCAGGATGCCAATAGAAGTGACGGTCCTCGAACTGTACAAGGGCGGTGGCAAAGCGTTCCGGGATGAGATTGCCGGTCGCGGCCGGCAATGACGAAGAAGAGGCAGCCGGCAATGACGAAGGCGGAAAGCGCCACTGGCCGTCAGCTGCAATACGAGCTCCCAGGAGCTCTCCTTCGGCGCTCTCCACCACGGTGGAATAATGAGCGCCACGGAAAAGCCCCTGGGGAATCACAAAGAGCCACAGCAGTAAGGCTAGCAGCAGCCCTGGCCACAGCCAACGCCTCATCTGACCACCACGGCCGTGCCGGAGGCGGTGCAGCCGTTCACGGCAGGCTTGTACATGGCGGAAGCCACGGTTGCAGGCAGTACGTACGTGCCCTCATAAGCGGCACGCAGCTGCACGGTGAATGTCTTGAAGCGTCCTGCAGGCAGGCCGAAGAACCAGTCCACACGGAGGTCACGGATATCCTTGTGGTCGTAACCGTCCTCTCCTGCGCCGGCCATGCGGTCGTTCACAATCTCCCAGCCGGAAGGAATGCCGAAGCTCAGTGACAGGTTGTCAAGAGCAAGGGCAGTGAGGTTGGTAACCTTCACAATGGCCTGGAAGCGAGTTCCCTGCTGCAGGGAAGCGGGATTCACGGCGGCGCCGTCCGCATCCGTATACTTCACCTCAACACCAAGACCGTTGCTCAAAGGTTTAGCAACGGCTTCACGATATGTCTTGGAAGCGGTGAGGTACAGAGGGCCGTCAGAGTTGTTCACAACAGGACTGGTCTCTGCAACAGTCTTTGTAATGACGGAAGCGGTAGACACTACATCCTTTCCAGCCACGGAGGCCTTTATGGCCTGAGTGGGGATCTTGCTAAGCAGATGGCCGTATGCAATTGCCGCAAAGGCGCTTTCCTGAGTGCTGAGGCCACGCTCCGGCAGGGATTCCTGCGCCAGGGCAAGGGCGTCTGCGGTGCGGCCGCAAAGGGCCAGGGCATCCAGAGCCACCATCCTGTCACGGAAGCTTCCGCCGTATGTGAGAACATCGGGCTCATATTCAGCGAAGTTCTTGCCTATGCCTTCAAGCACCGCAGTAGCGGTCTGCTGCTTGCCGGACAGTGCATATGCCGCGGCAATCATCCACTTGGTGCGCTCGTCCAGACCGGAAACCTCGCGCAGCCTGTTAAGGCCTGCCGATGCATCCACTCCGGCGACAACCTGGGTGTAGAGCCTGTAGGCCTGGTCCAGGTTGCTGAATACGCTGTTCCCTGCAATGCGGAATGCCTTGGACATCTTATCCTGATAGCCCTTCCAGGCCTTCAGGACGCCGTTTTCAACCTTGAATCCGCCCTTTGAAGCCTCGGAGAGGAACTGGCCCGCCATGGACGATACCCAGGTGGATGAGCTACCGCCACCCCAGTAGGAGAAGCCTCCGTCGGAGTTCTGGCGTGCATACAGCGCGGATATCACGGAAGGAATAAGTTCCTTGGCCTCGGCAGCATCCTTCTCGCTGAGCATGGGCAGCAGGTGCAGATATGTAAGACCCTTGGCAGAGAGCTGCTCAGAGCAGTTGTACTGGTAGTTCTTCATATCGGTAAACATCTGGTGGGCATCCAGTGCGGGGAAGCCGGCAAGCTGCAGGAGAGAGCCTTCGCTTACGGTTGCCGATGCTCCCTTTGCAAGCATGAACTTCTGCACTTTGGTAACCTCCGGGTTAGGATTTGATACCGTAAGTGCCACTGTTTCGGAAGTCTTGTGTCCGCCACCCTTGGCGTTCACGGTGATCCTGGCAACGCCTTCACCTTCGGCGGCCTTGAGTGCAAAGTGGATGAGCTTGTCCCCGGTGCCTTCGAACGCCACCTTCTGGGACGATGCTCCAACAAGCGCCACAGGGCCTTCCACCTTGACCTCAACGGTTGCTTCCTTGAGGTCCTCGTCCATTGCGAATACGTTCACGGGAAGGGTCACTTCCTCGTTGGAACCAAGGGCGCGAGGCAGGGTGGGAATAACCATCAGAGGGCTCTGTACGGGCACTGTGCTGTCCGTGGAACCATATGCGCCGTCATGGCCCGCGATGACCATAACGCGTACGCTACCCACGTACATGGGAAGCTGGAGTTCCAGCTTGTCGGTACCCTTGTTGAGAGTTCTGGGAGCCACGTACAGGACCACCGGGTTGAAGCGGTTGTCCTTGCGGGCGCTCACCATGGCTTCCTCGTCACCGCCGATTGCGGCAACGCTTGCAAACTTGCCGTTACGGGCGCCTATCACGCTGTCGAAGAGATCCCAGGTCTTTACGCCCAGAGCCTCAGGCTTGTACATCTGACTCCAGGGATCCGGGGTCTTGAAGGCCGTGAGGTCCAGCAGGCCCTCGTCCACGATGGCCAGCGTATAGGTCATGGGCTTTCCGGACTTTTCGCTCACCTTCACGGTGAACTTCTCTTCCGGACGTATAACCTTGGGCAGTGATACCACGGGCTCCAGCTTGGAGTCAGGGTTATCTACCAGTATCCTCTGAACGCCGTACATCCTCATGGGAACGCCATCGGCGGTGGCGCCGTAAGGCTGAACCATGGTGATATGGATATAGAAGTTGGGCGCCATTGCGGGCGTGACGCTGAAGCTGTATACAGTTTCCTTGTCCCCTGCCGATACCCATTTTCTCTCCAGCACTCCGCCGGAGTTCTCAAGGGAAACCAGGGCCTGGGCCTCTGCGCAGGCGGGGATGAACACCTTAACCTTTTCTCCTACCTTATATGAAGGCTTGTCCGTGGAGAAGGTGAGCATGGTGAGGGATTCAGGATCCCTTCTGTCGGCCCTGCCGCGGTATTCTGGCCAGTCAACTGTGAAGAAGCAGCCGCTGATGTGCCCGGAGGCGCGGTCGCGGGCAAGGAGGAGATATCGGCCCCAATTGGGATAATCCACGCGGAACTTGACGGCGAGGTCCTTGTCTTCCGACATCAGGGTACCGCCGGTCACCTTTTCAACGGACGATCCGCTGATCCAGGCGTCCAGATCTCCGGATCCGGGGCAGTCCCACCACCAGTTCCATCCGGTCTTGTACACGGCATATTCAATACGATGGCCTTTCACGCGGGCACCATCCGCATTGACCACGGCGATGCTCAGCTGATGGTCCTTGTCCGTCTCCAGATAATCGCCGTCAGGGATGCGTACGCCAACGTAGGCATTGTACGGGGAGAACGGGACGGTGGCTGTGGTGAAGCTTTCGTCGCCGCCGGCCTCCTGTACGGAAGTGACGATGAACGCCTGCAGCATACCGGGAGCGTCCGAAGCCTCCGGCATCTTGACTGCCACGTTAAGGTCTCCGGACGATGACAGCCTCTTCTCATACAGCACATAATCTGCCGATGTGAAACTGGACGCAGGGGCGGTGAAGCTATACTTCTCGAAGCCCTTGAACGTGGTCTTAGGGGCCTTCCTGAGGGTCATCCTGGCGCTTGCGGGGCACTCCCCTGCCGCGCCGCCGGCAAGCCACCTTGCCTGGGTGTTTATGTTAACGGCCTTGCCTGCCTGAAGAACCTTCTCATCTTCCAGGGAAGTGCTTATCTTGAGGCGGTTGGGCTTTATGGTCTCTATGTGCAGAGTCTTGTGGAAACTGCCGGCGCCAACCTTGAGGTAGGCGTTCCAGTAACCGGTGGGATCCTCTGCCTTGGTGGGGATATCGAAGGAGAAGAAGCCGTCCTTGCTCTTGCGGACGGTCTTGCTGTAGAACTGCCCTTCCGGAGTATAGACCTCCAGGGTTGCAGGGTGGCCGTCCGGCAGGGAGTGTCCCTTGTCCTGGACGATAGCCGCCACGTGCAGGGTATCACCGGGCCTCCAGACGCCCCTTTCTCCGTACATGAAGGCCTTGAGACCTTCCTTCAGGACCTCTCCGCCAACGTCGAAGCGGCTCAGGGAGCGCTCCGTGCTAAGCTTGAGGTAAGCGGTGCTGCCGCCAGCACGGCCTACGATGGCAAAGGGCCTGTGGGGAACCTTGACCTGTGCCAGGCCGTCGCCGCCGGTCTTTGCCGTGGCTATGGACTGGAGCTGGTAATCGTACACTTCCAGTGAAACGCCGCTCATGGGCCTTGCGGTCACAAGGTCCGTAGCCGCAATCCAGAGGTCTTCACCCTCTGCATATTCTGCTACCAGGCCGATATCGGAGGAGAGCAGCCTGATGGACGGGAAGCGGTCGCCGTCCATGTAGTAGGAAGGCTTTTCGGGGTCATCGGCCTCGGACCAGTCGTACTCGGACCAGTCGTAGTAATTGTCCCAGTACCAGGCGCTCTGGACGTCCCAGACGGCTTCATCGGCCTTGGAAGGCTTGCCGCTCTGGGTGGCGGTGGTGCGGACGGGCTCCTTGCCGCCGTACAGGCTCTGGTCCTGACGGAAGCTGATGGTCACATTATAGATTGCACCGGGCTCCTGCTTGATTATGTTGCCAAGGTAGAGGCAGTGGTCGTTCCAGTCGTGAAGGTCGCCGTCGCTGTCCAGGGGAACATCGGCCTTATATATGAGGCGGCCGCTACGGCGAATGCTGGAAGAACCTGCGAGCTCGTTGTCCTGGAGGAACATGAGCACGTTCTTCTCATATATTTTCACGATCCTTACCTCCACGGCGCTCAGGTTGGCGGCCCTGAAGGGAAGCATGAGGTTGCGCTTGTCAGGAAGGATGTTGCCGCTGATAGGAATTGTTACGGCAGGCTTTTCCTCGTCCTGCTTGTAAACGCGGGTGTAATCCTCTCCCAGGGCATCTCCGTTTGCGTTTTTAACGCCCTTGTCCACTGTGAGGGCCATGTCTCCCTTGCGGCCTTCGAAGTACACCTTTACCAGGTCTTCTTCTACCTGGACATAGCTCCGGGTAACGCCCTGGAGCTCAATCATGCCGCGGTTGGAGGCATTCACGGGGGCCTCGCTGAACTGGATCTCAATGCGGGATTCAACCAGCTTGGCGCTCCTGATGCGGAAGCCGTCACGCATGTCCACGGCTTCCTCAACGGCCGGCGTGGCCTTTCTCACGGTGAAGCCGAAGTCGAAGCTCTTGGGGCCGTCCTTGAGCACTTTGTTGAGTGCAAAGCCGGCGTTGTAGCTCTGGCCGGGCTTGAGTTCTCCCGGCGCCGGAGTGAACACAACCACGTCCGGATTCTCCCAGACAGTGATGCCTTCTACGGCGGGCTTGAAGCTGAACAAGCCCTCCACAGGCTGTTTCTGGGCATCCTGAGCCAGCTCAATACGAATTGAAGCATCCTCGCTCAGAATACCGCCGGTGTATGCCTTCACATACTCCGCATACTCCTCTGCACTAGGCTCCTGTGCCTTTCCGGGCCCGCAAGCCCACACCATGACGGCCGCAGCCATCAACAACAGTACTTTTTTCATATGGTAATGGTTTAATCTCCGTTTCGTCATTCTCGGGCTTGTCCCGGGAATCTCATACAAAATTACAAAAAAAAGGGGGACCTGCTACACCTAATATCAAGTTTTATTCCCATATTGCGCCCATGAGTAACGACCGTGTGTTTAAAAGCGGTGTGATGAATCACTGCTACCAAAGAAGCGAAAAGGGATTTGTCCTTTTTTATACCGTGAGTGACTGCCTTGTCTACTTCACTATCTATTGCATCGCCGCCATGCAGTATGGCATACAAGTGCATGCCATGTGCCAGATGCCGGATCATGTCCACGACAGCGTCACGGCAAATAACGCCTCAACCCTGGCAGCTTTCAAGAAGCATGTGAATTCTGTATTTGCAAAAGCACAGAACCCACTATGCGGTTTCAAAGGGAAGTTGTTTGAAAAGCCTTTCGGAAGCGCTCCAAAATACACGGATAAGGCCCAAAGGAGCAATATAGTCTATATAGCTAACAATCCTGTAGAAAGGCATTTGTGTAAAGTTGCGGAAGACTTCAGGTGGAACTATGTAGCATATGCATCCTCCCCTAACCCCTTTTCACCAAAAATAGTGTTAAGGGAATGCCGGTGGTGTCTGAGAAACGCTGTTAAGGAAGTAAAAGAATGTCATCTGGCACAACGTCACCTGAACTATGCACAACTCAAAAGACTCTTCGCGCCCCTAAAAGAAGTAGAAAGACGGCAACTGACAGACTTCATAATCACGACATATAACGTAATAGACTATGAATCTGTCATAAAGCGCTTTGGAAGCTACCAGAATATGCTCACAGCATTTCACTCCACAACAGGGAGTGAACATGACCTTCATGAAACCTTTGCCGGCACTACTGACTCGGAATACAACAAAATATATACTCTCCTGATGCAACATACTCACGCCACAGATATCCATGATATCCTTGGCTATGACCATGACACCAAAATGGACCTGTATTTCTTGCTAAGAGGAAGTTGCAGTCAAGCAACAAGCCTTCAAATAGCCAAGTATCTTAGAATGGAGCGTGAGATACAACAATTTGATACTCACCGGATTAAGCATTAATCTGGCAGATCAGAAGCCGCCAGATGATTAGATAATTGGCTTAGAATCAACTATTTCCAGCTCACGGGCAAAAAGTGTTAATTCCATCGCAAAGCCTTTGAAGCCCTTCCAGTAGAACTTTGCGCGGGCAGGCTATGTTGAGGCGCTCCCAGCCTTCCGCTACGGGACCGTAAATAGTTCCGGTAGAGAGTTTTACGCCCGCTACGTTTTCAAGGTGGTTTGCAAGGCGTTCGCTGAAGCCGTGAGATTCCCGGGACAAGCCCGAGAATGACGAAGAAGAAGAGCCCGAGAATGACGAAGAAGAGGAGCCCGAGAATGACGGGAGAGCGCGGAAGTCAAGCCACATGAGGTATGTGCCCTCCAGGGGGCTGGCAACGACCTCCGGCATGTGGTCCTCCAGGAAGCAGTACACGGTGCGGGCGTTGTCCAGGAGGTATTCGCGGAGCTGGTCCAGCCAGGCCTCGCCGTGGTTATAGGCAGCGA
>JAEEGH010014807.1_pt1 | contig 17053 bp, 32 predicted proteins | sample 9134181 | NCBI WGS metagenome assembly JAEEGH01 (sample SAMN16246544, study PRJNA631951) | gut metagenome | biome: gut microbiome; feature: rumen; material: DP-attached | host: Bos | place: Iran: Karaj | collected 2018-10
CATTTTGCCAAAGAGGTTGTGGAAAACAAAGCCGAGGGTAGCGGTTATGTTATCAAAGATGGGCAGGTTCTCGGTAGAGCCCCTATCGCTTGGTACACGAATGTAGAACACAAGAAACGCAACACTCCGCTTGACTTATACAAGCGGTACTCAAACGAGTACCCTCACTATGAGAACTACGATGCTATTGAAGTTGGAAAAACTACGGATATTCCTATCGACTTTGATGGGGTTATGGGTGTTCCGATTTCTTTCCTTGACAAATATTGTCCCGAACAGTTTGAAATTGTGGGTTTAATGAGTGGGGCAAAGGGTGAAAATCTTACTAACGGAAATGATGGCAGAGCCAAATTCTATGTTGATGGAAAAGGAGTTTACGCACGAATTTTAATCTGCAAGCGTAATGCTTAAATAGTATATCAAATTTCGTTAAGAAACCTACGCAGAGATGCGTGGGTTTTTTGTTTTTTATTTGGAATTGTCGATTTTTTTGCTATATTATGCAATATCAAAACCCGTACTCCAGAACAGCAAGCAGTATATCAACAGAGTGAAAATAAATTTGGATTTCTCGATTTTTTTTCTTACCTTTGTATCAGAAACTTAAAACAAAGGAATTATGCGTATCACAAGAAGAACAATAGAAATTGGGCAAATTGTTGAGGGGTATAAAAACGACAATGAGGAAGGTGTTGTTGGGTACAACGGAAAACTTAACATCCGCCCTGCATATCAGAGAGAATTCGTGTACGATGACAAAAAGCGAAATGCCGTCATCGATACGATTATGAAAGGTTTTCCGCTCAATGTTATGTATTGGAGTAAAAACCTTGACGGAACTTATGAACTCCTTGACGGACAGCAGCGCACTATCTCTTTCTGCGAATTCATTAGCGGATTGAAATTCTCCCTTTCCGATGAAACGTGGTGGGGAAGCCTGCCGGCTGACAAGCAGGATGAAATACTGCACTATCCACTTGACATCTACATCTGTGAGGGAAATGATAGTGAACGCCTTGATTGGTTTAGAACTATCAATATCGCAGGTGAGAAACTTACCGATCAGGAACTGCGAAACGCAAACTATACGGGGCCGTGGCTTTCCGATGCGAAGCGCAGGTTTTCCAAAACTAACTGCGTGGCTTATTTAGCGTCAGGTGGAAGTAAAACCCCGTTAATCGGAAAAAGCACAATCCGTCAAGAATTTCTTGAAACAGTCCTTGATTGGATTAGTGACGGGCATATCGAGGACTATATGAAAGCCCATTATAAGGATGAAAACTCCGATGAACTTTGGGGTTACTTCCAAAATGTCATTGATTGGGTGAACTCCGTTTTCCCGAACTACCGCAAGGAAATGAAAGGACTTGATTGGGGCAAATTCTACCGCACCTACAAGGACAACACCTACAACGCAGAGGAACTTGAAACCGAAATCTCCAACCTTATGGCTGACGATGAGGTTACTTGCAAAAAGGGTGTGTACGAATATGTCCTTTCCAACGGCACGGCTGTCAATAAACTTTCCCTGCGTGAATTCTCCGAAAAGGATAAGCGCACCGCCTATGAGCGTCAGCGCGGGATTTGCCCGATTGACGGGCTGCACTACGAAATCTCCGAAATGGAGGCACACCACATCCTTGCGTGGGACAACGGTGGCAAGACTATCCTTGAAAACTGCGTAATGGTGGCGAAGAAAAATCACAAGAATATCCACAACGGACTTGTAACTCCCACCGAACTCCGAGAAAAAAGAGATGCGATTGTCGCATAATTCCAAATAAGTTTCTATGAAAAGGTGCAATCAGAAATGGTTGCACTTTTTCTTTTTTCACTCGTGGCAAGAAGCTCGACCACGCCGCAACGACGGCGTGTATATTGCCTAATATAAAAAAATTCCTGACAATTCCAAATAAAATTACCCTAAAATAAATTTGGAAATGTCGATTTTTTTTCTTACCTTTGCATAAACAAATAAGGATAGGATATGAACAGTAAGGAACTGCGTAAAAAGGCACACAAGATTCTTGTCAAGCACTTAACTGACACTTATTTCCTTTCCGCTAAGCTCGCATTGAAGCTCGGCATTGAGTGCATTACTCTCAAGGGAAAGGACGATATTCAAGGTATGAACTTTGACGAAGAATATGTGATTCTCAAAGACAGTGATGTGGAGGCGGTTATCAATGAAATCCGTGTTGAGTTTTGCGAAGTCCACCTTGACGAACTCACTGAAAAGCAAGTTGAAAAACTTGAAAAGGAAATCATATTTGGTAGTTGCTACCTTGCCGACTATGAGAATTCTTTTGGTGTAGCACCGCAGGAAGTGTCCAACTATGCCGATGGCTACCTTGAAACAAAGGAGGATCCTGAAGAGTATGGGGACTACAAAACATTTTACGATTATATTCAATCAGTAGAAAGAATTGACTAACTATGTCTGATATTGCACTTTTCATTATCCATTTTGGGTGCGTGGTGTACGCGCTTATTAGTGGCATTATTGCTTTGGATAAGGCGTGGCACGATAAGAAGAAACTCACGGAAACCGACTTTTGGGTGCTACTTGCACTTGTGTTCGCTTCCTTTATCTACTTTATGTGGTACGATTTTCATTTTTGGATTCCAAATTTGCTCAAATAAATTTGGAAATACCAATTATTTTTCTTACCTTTGCATAACGAAAAAATAAGAGAATATGCTCAAGTACTATCAGAGATTTATCGGAAAGAAAGCGTGGCTTTTTGACAAGGCGGTTACAACCGTTTTGGCGAAAGATAAGGTTTACGATGTTATCGGTGTGGAGGCTGAGCCTACCAATTGGGGAACTACCGTACCTGTTTTTGTACTGCGTAACGGAACGGAAACAGAGAAGTGCTATCCTTGTAGGTGCGTGTTCGTTCCTGACGATTCCTTACCTGAAGAAGAAAAAGTACAGAAGTATCTTTCCGATAACGATGTGTTTGCGGAAGAAGTCTATTATCCCTTTGACGATGAAAAGGAACTGCAAGTTACTATCAATAATGGGGATTGGAAACACGGACACTTAAGAGCCGATTGGCTTATGTCGGAAATCGGTTACGAAGTCCAAAACGAAATCACGATAGGCGACACCCTTGAAGATACCTATGACGCAATTCACACTTACTATAAAGCAGAGTAACTATGAGCAAGAAAGTAAGCCGTAAAGAAATGGTGGAGTTTATCACCAATACCGCTATGGACTGCGGACAAGTCAAACTTGACTCTTTCTGCGGAAAGTATTTCAACCTAATGTGGTTTGAAGATGGGCGGATTATGGTTGAGTCCTTTGAGAAGAACAACACCTATGATTTCACGAATATCAATGATTTGTCCGACAAAGATATTGCAAATATCTACAAGAGTCTGCAGATAGACTTTGCGTAGTCAAGTCCACAACATTTATGAAAGCACCTTGAAAAAGGTGCTTTTTTATTTGCTTTTCTCGAAAATTTTGTTATATTACACAATGTAAATCCCGCCGTCTGACGACGTGCACGCCGAGTCGACAGATTCACCAGGAATCAGAGAAGCCGGGCTGATCAGGATATTGCCTAATATAAAAAAAATATCCATATATGCAAGAAAAAAAGTGAAAAAATAAATGCTGAAATGTTTGGAATTCTCGGAAAAAATACCTATCTTTGCAAGTAGAAACAAACAAGAGATATGAAGAGATTCAAACTGCACGGCAACTCTGCCAATTGGAAGAACGGACTGCGTATGTCCGCTATCAACTTGTCCACTCTCGCTGAGGTGGAGTCTTCTCCTATTCCGAACAATACCCGTATGTTCGTGTCCGTGGCGAACAATGTTTTCCACGTGGACGATACCCGTAGGGAAATTATCAAGGGCGAAATTTCCGATACGGACAAAAAGTCTATCCTTAATACTCTTAAGGAGAACACACCCGACTTTTTGCTCACTCTTGAAAACAAAGTGGTTGGGTTTGCCGAACTGCGTTATCGTAACAACGGCAATCGTGTGAACACACCTACCTATGACGATGACGCTGAAGTGGAACTTGCGGACTTGCAAGCGGTGTATGAAAATTCCGATATGTCGGATGACGAATATCGTGCAAGACGGGAAGAAATCGTGTCCGATTTCATTGAACGGGTTGTCAAGCCGACTGACGGGGCAATTCTGCTGATTGCGGAAATTGTGCCACTCGCACCTAAACACTCGTTCAAAAAGGACGGACTGACGGACTTGCAACGGGCTGAAGTCTATGATTTTGTCTATGACAAACTCTATGAAATCTTTGACGATGGCGAACAAGCGGGGGATTGTGCGGACAAAATGATTGACGAAATCGTGGAAGATATCGTGGAAACTGCGGATTGGGAGGACTACAAAGATGACGAGTGGAACTCGGACGATGTGGCTCTCGCACTCAAAAGGGTAATGTACAAGCGGTTGTCCGCTTAACTCCCAAACACTCTAAAAAGAAAGTGTACCGAAAGGTGCACTTTTTTTTGTTTTTCTCAAAAAAATGTTATATTATACAATATATTCGCATCATCTGCAGGCGATTAACAGATGATGAAGATGATGGCAAGCCAGACTCTGAAGCATGACCAGGCTGCCGGTATATTGCCTAATATAAAAAAAATTCGCACTTTTCCAAATATTTTGGGGTAAAAAAAGCACGCTTTTCCAAGAAAAAAATTTGGAATTGTCAATTTTTTTACCTATCTTTGCAGTACCAAACAATAAGAGATATGGCTAGAAAGAAAAAGTACGTTATCCGCCATTACTGGCGTGCGTGGGTGGACATTACTGTCGAGGCTCACAGTGAAGAGGAAGCCTTTGAGCTTGCCGACGAAAAGTACAACGAGGGCGACTACGAAGAAAACCCTAACAATTTTGTCAATACCGACGTGGAGAACGTCACAGAACTTTACAAGTAGTATGGACAAAGCAAAAGTAGCAACTGAAATCGGCGAAGTGCTTGACGCCGTTTGCAAAGCAAACAGAGAGGCGAAAGAGTGCCTTGAACGTATCGTGAAAGAAGCGGGCGGTTTCATTAACACAATGCCGCGTGACGGAAAACCCGTTATTGAGTGTGTTCTTGAAGCCGAAGGATTGGACGACGAGTTGCAGGAGGTTTACGGGATTAGGTATGTGGAAGGAGAAGGACTGTTCCTGTTCAATGAGGACAGCGTGTCCAATTACGAGTACGACAATGAGTGTGAGTGTAAAGAAGAAGCATTAGACGACATTGGGTACTATGTTTCCCTTGAAGACGGTTTCTTCAATGTGAACGTTACCGTGGTGTCAATTCTCGGAGTGCTGACGAGTTACCTTGACTAACCTTGTTTGCCATTCATATCCTGAAGAGCCCTCGCCGAAAGGCGGGGGCTTTTCTATTATAGGTACTCGGTTGAGTACCCGAACTCACTAGCCTGACGTCGCTGCTTCTGTGAGGATCATATTGCCTAATATAAAAAAAATATCGACATTTCCAAATGAATTAAATTTGTTTTTCTCGAAAATTTTGCTATATTACACAATATACAGCCCGACGCTGCGGCGTGGCGGAGGCGATAATGACTCGGAACAATTATTAAAAACTTTTATTTGGAAAATTCAAAATTTATTCTTACCTTTGCAAATAGAAACGATAAGAGATATGAATACGCTTTATTACAAAGTTATCATTGGCGAAGTTGGTAAGACTTCCACCTACTACGAAGTTGTTGAACACAACGGAAAGAAGTTTCGTATTGTCGTGAAAGCGACTAACGGAGATTTTGTCGGATTTAACCACGACTGCGCCTTGTCCGTTATGACGAGCAACGGGGATTGGGCAAATGTTGTGGACAATCGCAGTATCGGTATCAAGTTTGACAAGGACGCCGTTTATTACGGACGGGGTAGTGAAGCGGATAAGAAGAGAGTCCTTGAGAAGCCTGCGGCTGAGTTTAAAGACTATATCAAAAAAGTCTATTAAAATTTGCATAATCCAAAATTTTTGCTTATCTTTGCATAAACAATAAGAGATATGGAAGCAATTAAGGAAATCAAGCACAAAGGACACACTATCAAGATTTATTACGATGAGAGTCCTGAGAGTCCCCGTGAGTGGGATAATCTTGGTACTATCTATTCCAACAGTCGGCGGTACGACTTTGACGGACACAAGATAGAAGAGCTCATTGAGAACGTGGGTGGCGACATTTACGACTCGGTTATCCCGTGGAAACTTATCGGTAAAAAGTATATCTATCTGAAGGTGTGGATGTACGACCATAGCGGTATTACCGTAAGGGCGGGCGAAAACAATCCTTTCGGTTGTCCGTGGGATAGTGGGCTTTACGGAGTGATTGCCTGCGACATTGAACGGGCGAAGAAAGAGTACGGGTACAAGCGTAACTGCAAAGGACTGCGTGAACGTGTGACAAAGTGCCTTAACTCGGAGATTGAGTGCTTGGACAAGTACTGCACGGGCGAAATCTACGGTTTCCGAACCTTTAAGGGCGAAGAAGAGATAGACAGTTGTTGGGGTTTCTACGATATGGAAGCCGCAATTGACGAAGCCAAAGACGTGGTGGACTATCAAGTTGAAAGAGAATATGGGGAAAGTCTTTTCCCTAACTACGAAGAAGCCGAATAGGGGTTAAGGCTTTAAGGGGAAAAGAGGAAAAGTGGTACGAAAGTGCCACTTTTTTTTTGTTTTTGTCAAAAATTTTTTTATATTACACAATATATCCCGACAGCAGGATACGCTTCTTCGAGAGGATCCCAGGCGCGTCTTCGAGGCGCACTGTAGCGTACATTGTATAATATAGCAAAAAAAACGAGAATTCCAAATAAAAATAAATTTGGAATTGTCAATTTTTATTCCTATATTTGCAAGTGAAAACAATAGAGATATGAACATTAAAGACAAACTTTTCCGTATCCTTGCTGAGCAGGACTTGTACAAGCAGGGCGAATCCGACACTATCAATAGCGAACGTTATGAAGGTACCAAATACACGATTACGTTTAACAATGGTTGGTGGGATTTGGAGAAATACAAAGGCGATACCTGTACCCACAAGATTTGCTTTATGCAACTCTCAAAACTCGTTCGTGAAATCATTAACTACGAAAAAATAGACTACTAATATGAATAAGGAAATCTTAGACGGCGTTTGCCGAATCCTTGAAAAGAACTATAAGGGCGTATTCGTTCGCCCTAACGCATTGGAACTCTCTGCGGACGATGACTACCTTACTATAGACATTAGAAAGGTGGAGGGTATGAAAGCGGGCAATATGGCTTTCGCTTCCAAGCGAATTCTCGCAAAGTATCCGCAGGTAAAGTACGTACATTTTACGGGCGGTTGGATGGAACACGTCTATACCCGTGAAACTCTGAAGTGGCTCGGACACTAATCTATCTCTTATATGTTTTTGAATTGGCACCGAATTTTTCGGTGCCTTTTCTTTTATGGTACTCGTTTGAGTACCACCTGTTCTCCTGACGACGGTGAAGCCCGTACATTGTATAATATAAAAAAATCTGCGACATTTCCAAATTAAATTTGCATTTCTCAGAAAAAATGTTATATTAGATAATATTCCTACTGTCGTTCATACGCTGCCAACTCTGTCGGACTCGGAATTGTTTTTAAAAACTTTTATTTTCACTTTTTTGGCAAAATGCTTGGAAATTAGAAAATTTATTCCTACCTTTGCAAGTAGAAACAACGGAGATATGAAGACTTACCTTTACTACGCTACCGAAGAGAACTGCTTTGAGCAGGACAAGTTTGAAACCACCAATCCTATCGGTGAGGTGAAGCAGTTTATGCAGGACGATTACTTGCAGACTGACGAGATTGAAGCGGCTGCATACCAAATGCAGTGCGACTTTAACAAGAACGGCTTTGCCGTGTATGAAACCACGCAGGGGCAGGGATACGATATTATTATCGGTATTGCTCGCTTTGGCAAATGTTCCGAGATTACCAAGCGGATTTCCGAACTCCGCAAGGAAGCAATAGCAATGTGCTATTAAAAAAATCAAAAAAAGGTGCAGAAAAATTTGGAAAATCCAATTTTTTTTCTTACCTTTGTATTCAGAAACAATAACCCCAAACAAAGAGATATGAAGACATTCATTCTGAGCGGTAGAACCGCTAATTGGGCTCAGTTCAATCTTGTAGCCCTATCCAAGAACGGTAACACGGAAGAGGTTACCGAGATTCCCGAAAACCTTCAGTTGAAGGTGACTCTCGCGGACAAGTTTGACGTGCTCTGTCCGAACATTGACGAAGTGTCCGAAGCAACGAGCAAGTACGCGTTCCGACACGGTAAACGCAGACACTTTATCCTTATGCACGCAGGACGCGTGGTGGGGTGGGCGGCTTTCCATAGGGTGCTGAGAAAGTTCACTGTCAGTGTGGACTACGTGAGCACGGAAGTCGTAACGGTTATGGCGAAATCCGAAAAGGAAGCCAATCGCAAGGCTTTTGAGCAGGTTGCCGAAGAGCTCGGCGAAGACTGCATTATCGGAGCCTACAACGCAACCCCCACGAAAGAGTAGGGGGTAACAACCGAGAAAAAAGTGGTACGAAAGTGCCACTTTTTTTTGTTTTTCTCAGAATTTTTTTTATATTATGCAATATACCGAACTGTATCCCGCTGTCGTAGCTCGAACTTGCCAGGATGAATCGCCTGTCCCCTCAGGATGGTACATTGTGTAATATAGCAAAATATCTGACATATCCAAGCGATTTGGAAATTAAATTTTTTATTCCTATATTTGTATCATAAGACTGAAAGATTTTGGCCATGTTACAGTATGCAGACAATTGGGGCGGGCTTACCGCCGAGCACAAGGCTTTTTGGGAGGACAAGCAAGAACGGTTTATGCCGTGGAGTGGACACGCGAACACGTTAGGCGGCGAAATTATCAGGGCTATGAACCGTATCTGTTATCGGTTCTACAATGACGGAGACACGGTAAGGTTCTATTACGGAAGCGACGAGAACTTGCTTTGGGCTTGTGACGAATTTCTCGAAGAGCACTGCCCTGTCTATAAACCAATGCGGGATATCTACAACACGGACAGAAAGTACGAAGACGCTCTCGCTGAAAACATGAACAACGTGGCTGTGTATCTTATGGAACACGAAGACGCGTTCACTACTCCGAACGATGAGAACTGCATTGAAGGAGGACCGAGAAGCGGGCACGAGGACGAGTACGATCCTTGGAGATAACAGCAACACCCCGCACGGGAAACTATAGGTACTCGGTTGAGTACCTTTTTTCATATATAGTGAAAATAAATTTGGAAATTACAAAAATTATTCTTATATTTGCAACAACAAACAAACAAAGAATATGATTGAGATTGTTAGCCTTTACACAAGCCGTGACGCATACGGTATCAGAGAGGTCGCTGAGCGTTCCATGACTGTCCGTGAACTCATTGACGAACTTAAGAATTATTCCGACGATGCGAAGATTGTGCTCAATAACGACAACGGCTATACTTACGGAATTATCTGCAGTGAGTCCCTTGAGTCCGATTTCTACGAAACTCGTGAAGAAGAAGAACGCAGGGAGACTCTTGAAGCAATCGATTCCGAACTCGAAGACTTGGAGTACGAATATTCGCACCCTGACGAGGACGACGAGCCTATGTCTGACGAGCAGTACTACAAAGAGCGTAGGGAAATTTTCAAGTCGTACAACATGACTGAGGAAGAATATAATTCTTACAAATAAATTTGGAAATGTCAAAATAAATTCTTATCTTTGTACCAAGAAAGAAAAACCATGACTAAGAAAGACAGAATTTTCAATCAGATTGTCAAGTATCTCAAAGAGAAGGGCGACAAGATTAAGCACGACTTTTATCTCCTGCGTGGAGACGACTGTATCGGAAAGGTTACTTGCGTGGGTATTGACTGCAATGATATCCCTGTGTGCGAGGTGAATTGGTGGGGCGTTGCTTCCGTGGTTCCGCTCTGCGAAATCTCTACTCGTAATCTCACGACTATTCGTGACTATCTGCGTGACGGATTTGTAATTCAGTAAAGCCATGAAACTGTTAACGAACAAAGAATACGTTACCAAGACTAACAATTGGTACGCGCCGCTCTCTGAGTTTTGGGAGAAGTACAAGTCTATCTACGCCGCAAAACTTATGGATAAGTCCTCTTCTGCGGGGGATTGGAGCGGCTACATTGTTCAGCGTATGGGCAAGAAAGTGTACGCTATCGGTTTCTCTCAAGAGAACAACTATCCTGGCGACGGTTTCACGTTCTACACAATGGAAGTGCCGTTCTATGTTGGAACCGTGGACGAGAAAAATCTCATTGACAATATCGAACTCTGTTATAACCAAATCTAATATGAAAGAGAAAATTGAAAATGCCGCGTACGCAATTGCGTGTCAGATGATTGATTGGGGAATGATTGAAAGCGTTCCCGAAGCAGAACAGATTGAATACGAAATCGGAGAAATCCTGAAGAAGTATTTCAATTAAATTTGGAAATTCAAATTTTTATTCCTATATTTGCAAACAGAAACAAATAACACAAAAATAACATGGAAGACGTAATGCTGAAATTCAAAGCCAAAGAGCTTTGCCCGTTTATGACTAAGGACGACATTCGAAAGACTGCACCTTTTGTTTTCGCAAAGGACAAGACGAATCCGAACGTGTCCGAAAGATATGCTTTTTCGAGCACTGAGCGCTTGATTGACGATATGGCCAAGCTCGGCTGGGGTGTCACTGAGTGCAAGCAGCAGCGGCCGAACAAGCGAACCAACGTGCGGAGTTTCCACACTGTTGCGTTCCAGAATCCCGAAGTTTTCCTGACTAACGAGCAGGGTGAAATCGACGCTTTCCCGCGTATTATCGTGTCCACTTCTCACGACGGTTTCCACAGTTTCAAGTTCATGGCGGGTATCTACCGACTTATCTGCAGTAACGGTTTGATTGTCTGTGACAATGAGTTCACTTCTTTCAAACTCCGCCACATTAACTATTCTTATGACGAACTCATGAGAATCGTGGCTCAGAGTATCGAACTCACTAAGCAGAAGGTCGCTGTTATCAACGATATGCAGGAAAAGAACCTGACTATCGAGCAGAAGCGTGAACTTGCACGGCGGGCTATCGCTATCCGCAAGGGCGTGAAAGAGTGGGACGAACTCAAAGTGGACAATCAGGATATTGACGGTATCCTTGAGCCTGTCCGTAAGGAAGACGAGGGCGACAGCCTGTGGAACGTGTTCAACGTACTGCAGGAAAAGGTTATCACGGGCGACTTTACGCTCGGTAAGACGAAGACAGGTAAGAACCGCAAGGCCCGGCCCATTACTGGCGCTGCAAAGGACATTGACGTTAATCAGTCCCTGTTCCTGACCGCTACCGAATACCTGCAGGCGGCGTAGCCATGAAAACAAAGAAAATCATACGTGACTTGGAATCCGAGGCGCCGAGCCGTATGAGCGGTGTAACCTACACCGAACAGGACGCTAACTACGTAAGGGGCCTCGTCAGCAGTGGGATCCCTTACGAAGACGCCCTCAGATACTGCCTCACAGGTGTTGAATATTCACTCGACTTAAATCTTGTAGCATAATGGAACTGCATTTCAAGCCTAAAAAAAATCACTACAGTTTATATATCAAGGGCGCTGTGCTCTCTTGCTGTCTGGCTATCATTGAACTCCTCAAAGAGCATGGTGCTGGTAGTGTCCTGTTCGACGACGTAGACTTGCGTGCAATTTTCACCGATTGGGGTGACAACGTGGCAAAGGAAAGAATCGACGCTATCTTCTACGATGACAAGAAGAATCAGGTTGAGGTCCTCGGAGAGTCTATGAAAGGATACTTCGACGATACCCATTGGGACTGTTTCAATGCCCCTGAGGTTGTCGGGAAGATATACGCATACCTGCGTGAAATCTACGATTTGGAAAAGTAATTTTAAATCAGTATATTTGCACAAAACATGAACAACCTATATTCAATCAAGATTAACAAGACTGGCCGGTACGTTCAGAACTGTGACAGTAATTGGTATGAGACGACCGGCGGTCCTCTCTACCTGTGGACTAAATCTGAGGCGAACGCCATTGCGAAGCAACTCAGGAGTCACTACGTGTACGACGTCACTATCTCGGATGGTACCGAATCCTATCGCCACACCCTGAAGGGCGGAAACGAGCAGGAACATGTTGAGGCTGCGAAGCCTGCGGTGAAAAAGAATTTCAAGATTAAAATTAACGCAAAGAAGTAATATGAAAAAGAATTCGAACTCCATTATTTACAAGGAAATCAATCCGTCCGAGATCAAGGTTATGGACGGCTTCAACCAGCGAATCGATTTCGGCGACATTGACGAACTTGCCGCGCAGATTAAGGAACAGGGACTCCTCGAGGCCGTGTCTGTTATCCCTCTGGATGAGAAGGAAATCAAGGAAGACGGTAAGAAGTACCTGTTGGTGAACGGCGAGCGTCGCTACCGGGCTATTCAGAAGCTCATTAACGACGGCGTGGATGTCGGACTTATCAAGGCTAACCTGTTGCCTCGAGACCTCTCTGACGACGAACTCTTTGTTCAGCAACTTATGCGTAACGAGGGGAAGAAGTTCAATGACATTGAGCTGGGTATGGTTTGCAAGCGACTCCTCGAAATCACTGACGAGGACGGCAAACAGAAGTACTCTCGTGCCGACGTCGCAAAAATGCTCGGAAAGAACCCTGGTGTTATCACCTACGCTCTGCAGAGCCTCGACTACGACCCGCGTATCGTCGAGATGATGAAAAACGGTGAAATCGGTGGCACCGAAGTCAGACGTATCTACACCGCGGCCCGTAAGAAGTACGGCGACGAGTGGGAGGAAAAGGGTAACGAGCAGATTCTCAAACTTCGGGAGAAGGCAAATGAGAATAACGACTCTGACAAGCCTGCAAAGGTGTCTATCAAGGAAGACGACCTGTACGGCGACGTCAAGGATACCAAGGTTTTCATGGCTGGTTGGAAGACTATCCTGACGTATATCGCCCACTATGAGAAGAAGTCGGGCGGTGCCGAGATTGAACTCGACATTCAGGAAATGTACAACGAACTCAAGAAGAACGACAAGCTCACGCTGCGTGAACTCTTTGAGAAGGCCGTCAAGGACTCCATGTCCAACGCTATGTAGTTGGCACCACCCTCAACCAAGGCGCTCCGAGAAATCGGGGCGTCTTTTTTTATGCGCGTCACTCGTGTCCGCCGCAGCACAGTCCCGTAGTATATTGCATAATATAACAAAAAAATCGACATTTCCAAATAAAATTCGATTTGTTTTTCTCGAAAATTTTTTTATATTAGGCAATATCGTATCCTGAGGATCCCTGGTAAAACAGGTGAGGATCCCTGGTATCAACAGGGGTAAAAATAAATTTGGAAATATCATAAATTATACCTATATTTGCAAGTAGAAAGATATGAAGACAATAACCAAATACAAGGGTGTAGTTCTCAAGGAGGGCTTTACCGTTAAAGGGGTAATGGGGAATTGCCCTTATGCCGTTTATCTGAAGAACGGAAACCATTTTCAGTTCAGTTCTATCGCCGAGTTTAAGCGGGTTGTGAACGCCACAGAGCCGTCCCTTGGAATTATGGAACTGTTGCCTGATAAGAGTTGGAAAGGGGCTGGCGTGCGTCAGATAGGGTTCAGAGAATACGCAATCAACAATCAAATACAATAACGACTATGGATATGAAAACCTACAAAATCAACGAGTACGACGAGTGGAACTTTATCTCAGACAATCTCCCGAACTACCACCAGAGGGACGACGTTCTCTACAATGACATTGTGAGCCGTTACGTGAACGGAGAAGAGATTGACGAGAGCGATATGGAGTTAATGAAGAGCCGCTTCAACTCCGTAGAAGAAGCTGAGGAATGGCTTGATAAAGACTGCAAGCGTCTGTTTCTTGAAGCGGTGGAAGCCGCCTATGACAACAACAAAATCGCCACGGTAACGGTAATAGATTAACAACTCCAAGGCGAAATGAACTAATGAAAGCACCTCAAAAAGGTGCTTTTTTATTTGCTTTTCTCGAAAATTTTTTTATATTAGACAATATTCACCCAGCGATCGGCCATGATTCATCATGAGGATCCGCGATCCATCATGACCGATCGCTTCACCAATATTGCATAATATAACAAAAAAATCGACATTTGCAATAGCAAATAAATTTGGAAATAAGAAAAATAATACCTATCTTTGTAGTAACAAAAACGTATGAGTTATGAGAAGTCCACCGTAGAATAGAGAATAGGTTATAAGGGTTTGAAAGACAATCCGAAAAGGGCTGAACGACTTGATCGTAGTAGGAGAGTACACTCCAACCTACAAAAAGCGGGCGGGAGAGTGTACTCCAACCTGCGCATAACTCTATAAATAAAATTCTTTAATAACTGAAAATAAATTTGCTTTTTTCAGAAATTTTGTTATATTAGACAATATCCTATCCTGAACACCAGGACGTCGTAGCGTGGAAAAATAAATTTGGAAATTTAAAAAATTGTTCCTATATTTGCAGTAACAAAAACAAACAAAAATATGGTACAGAATATTCCCGTAGGTATCTACAACAACGAGATTTTTATTGCTTGTATTGAGGACGGAGTGCTCAACGGCTTTGACGTTATCCGCTTAGTGTCCACAGCACAACTTGACGACTTGCGCGACAGGTATGAGAGAGAGGACGAATACAAGGACTTATGGAAAGAAATGGTTAAAAACGACAAAACCGAACTCGGATTTTCAGATTGGCTTGATGACGTTTGGTATGAAGAGTTTGACGAGTGCGATGAGGAAGACTTTCCTGGCAAGGACAGCAGTTTCCTTGACTACCTTTCCGAAGAAGATAGGGAAGCGGCTGACAAATTCTTGGAAACACAGGATATTGAAGTCGGCACTTGGGAGGCAAGTGGTTGCTATGCACCCGTAAACAATTTCAGAAAAGAAAACAATGTGTTCACAGGTTGGCAGTTCGTTTTTGACAATGACGAAGCCCGCAAGTGGGCAGAGAGATACGCAGACAGCGTGAAATAGCACTACAAAAATCCACAGTCCTTGAGAAGCTCGCCTTTCGGCGGGCTTTTCTTGTATATGGTACTCACCTGAGTACATCCTGACGAAATTCGGGGCGTATATTGCATAATATAAAAAAATAATTGACATTTGCAAATTTATTTGGGCTTGATCCTGAAATTTTGTCCCCACTATAAAAATTCATATCTTTGTAATGTAAGAAAGGAATAAACAATTAAACAGTATATAGATATGAAATTTCTTGACGTAGTTAAATGGAAATATCCGCAGAACGGTGCAGAACGTGAAGATGTTATGGTGGTGGAGGACACTATGGGTGTGTTCGTTCAGGTTCGCCACGTGTCCGAAACAGAGTTTCTTGGGGTATCCAATGAACGTATGGAGGACCTTCGCGTAGTCGGTTCCTGCACGGCTTATGAGAAAGCCGAAGAAGTGTACAAGAGATACGTGAAAATGTAGGGTATGAAAGCAGACATTAAAACCCTTCAGGAAACTGTCGCAAACGCGTTTCTTGATACAAAGCCAGGAAAACGCCACTGGGCCCTCATGCTGTTCAATACAGAAATGGAATTGGGAATTTCCAATAAACCAAACAAATGGGTTAATACAGGAAACAGATACTTTTCCAATGGGCAACAGGCTCTTGACGCTTACGCCAACACTCCCAATCCCGCAAGCCAACTCGTAGACGGAAAATCACCCGAAGAACTCCTGAAAGAAATGGAAGATATGCTCGCTCACTACGACGACGAGAAATGGCTTGAAGAAAACCTCTATCCCTATCTGTAGGTACTCGATTGAGTACATTTTTAACCAAATAAAATACTATGCCGTTTTTTTCTATCCCAGATAATGTCGTGGACAGCATTAAAAAAATCCAAGACAAATATGCCATTGACGAACTCAACAGAAAGCTCGCCAATGAAGCTGAAGCAGAAAGAATTCTTAATGAACATGGTTACACCCATTCAGGTAATGTAATTGATTACGACGAAGCCGTAGAAATCATTACCAATGTCCTTAACCAATATAAGAAGTAAACTTTTTCATAATTATTAGATTTTTTAGTTATTTCTGTCCCCCCGTGGAATTCGCCACGGGGGTTAATTGTAGGTACTCGATTGAGTACCTTTAGACATTTTAAATTTGGAAATTACAATTTTTTTTCCTAACTTTGTACCAACAAAAAACCTATGAGTTATGAGAGACCCGCCGTAATCTGAAATATATTCCATAAGGGTTTTAAAGGCAACCCGAAAAGGGCTGGACGTTTGATCGTAATAGGAGAGTACACTCCGACCTACGAAAAGGCGACGGGAGAGTACACTCCACCCTGCGCTTTTTTAAAAAAATAACTTCTTAAATAAACCTGAAAAACTATATCAGAACGAATGTAGTTCATAATATATCTGTGCAAATTATATCCGAACTGATATAATATCTAACTTATAATAATTCTAAAATAACAATTCATAACTAAATCGTGAGAAATAGTTATGAATTATTATTTTGCCCCATGTGGGTATAGTTATAATTCGTAATTTTTTTGGGGAAAAATTTGAAAAATTTTAAAAATTTTGGGAAAATTCACGCGCGGGGCAGTTGGAATCGCCATTTTCGGCACTTTCTGAAAACCAATTAGTTGACGAATTTGTTATCGAATTACAATAAAAAATCCCACTCCAACAAATGTCAGAATGGGATATATCATTGTCTACCTAAAAAACTCATTAAACGCGTCCAAATCTGTATAGTTTGGATTTTGCTTTTTCCTTTTTCTAATCTTATACTCCACTATAAGAATTGGTGAAAAGAACAATAAAAGAAGTAAGATTATTAAAACAAGGGAACGATATACGTGTTGACCCACAGATTCTCGTAAATAATTGAGCTAGAGCTTAAAAAAGTCTTGACCCAATGAAAGATTTCTCTATGTTTAGAGTACTATAATAT
>JAEEGH010014808.1_pt1 | contig 17052 bp, 10 predicted proteins | sample 9134181 | NCBI WGS metagenome assembly JAEEGH01 (sample SAMN16246544, study PRJNA631951) | gut metagenome | biome: gut microbiome; feature: rumen; material: DP-attached | host: Bos | place: Iran: Karaj | collected 2018-10
CGGCAAGCGGCACGAAAAGGGGCTTTCTTGTATAAAAAACGTAAAACAGAACATGGTAATTGGGAAACAGTTTGAAACTGCCTGAACAGCCGGTCATTACAGGGTAAATAGTAGTAAATTGCAGTAATAAGAAAAACGGGGCAGATCTTTCTGCCTCGTTTTTCTTATGCAGGCATTTTTTGCCGGAAGCGTACCGTAATCGTACCCTCAGGCAGAGAAAAATTATGCTTTGCCGGTGATTTAACCCCCGGATTTTTTCTTTTATGGGCATTTTCGGCTTTATTCTATGGGAAACAGTTATAATTTTGGGGACTTTTATTGTGATTTTTGCCAAATATCTCATTATAATCACCTTTTTTTGTGTAAAAAATCACAAAAATCATATAAAATAAAAAATGTAGTCGAAAAAGGGGAAAATATTCGGTTTTGGGTACGATAGGGAGATTATAATGACATCAACGTAGGAAAGTACCCGCTTTACCTGCGGGGAAAAGTAGATCAGGACCGATAATTAAAAGTGAGAGAAAAAAGGAGGTAGCACATTGGACAACAATATGATGCATAAGCTGCAGAAGGTTGATGAGCAAACAGAATACAACCTTAATTATCAGAAGAATGCCAATGAAGAGCAGATCAGGAATTACGTAACTACACGTGTTCCGCTTAAGACACAGGAAGAATTTGGCCAGGGGGATGCTCAGCAGCATGCTGAATTCCTTCAGCAGGAGATCATGAAAACAGGTGTGGTTGTGGGTGAGCAGAATCAGATGCTTTACCAATATAGCCAGCGGGAATTTGAGGAAGCTGACGAGACCCAGACAGAGAAGGATAGAGCATTCAAAAATGTGCTTCCGTCACAGAGAGGCTATTGGAAGGATCGCAGGGCTGAAAAGAAACAGATTAATAAGCTCCGCAGGGAAACCAATGAGAAAGTTGATACGAACACTATCCGTGAGAAGAAGGATCTGGATTTCTATACCAAGTACCGCAGAGGATTTCTTGACCGTCATAAGGGCTATGCATCAAAGCTCTATGAGAATGCTGAAACCAAGTACGGTATACCTCAGGCAACAGTTAAGGACGGCCTGCTCCCCTTCATGCATGTGTATAAGAGGAAATGGGATACTTTCAGAAAGAAGTCTATGGACGGCTATTCTGCATCCCCCAGTGCCAATAAGACCATGTTCAAAAACTATTTCAATAAGGGCGGGCTTCTGGATTCTATAAAGAGCTTTTTCTATGAGATAGCAAATGGCTGCAACTGGTTATTAAGCAAGCTTCATATCACCCAGAGAAAGACACGTTCCCTCAGGATTGATACCCTGAATAAGTGTCTGGCCATGGTTCTCGAAAATCCTATCACAATGGATATGCTTACCGACAAGTATTATGCAAAGCATGCTGTTGAGTTTGAGGCACGTCTTGCCAGAATAAAGGGATTCAACATTCTTTTGAATGACAACAGGGAAGAGTGGTTTTCCAAGCTGCCTAAATCAGTACAGGACGTTGTAGAACATCTTGTTATTAAAATGGAAAAGCCTCTTGAGGATTTCATGAACAGGCATAAGGAAATACACTGCCTTAAGCAGGGGCCTGATGATAAGGAAGTCAAGGGTGAAGTTAAGAAGGCTTATAATAACAGGCACGAGATCGTTGGAGGTGAAGATTACAAGTATAAACCTGTTGAAATTGAGCGTGAAGAGAATGAGTCTGATAAGCACTATGAAAAGCGCAAAAAGGACGCAGAGGCAGCTCACTTTGCAAAGATCGAGGCTGATAAGAATGCCATGACCGAGGAGAATATCCAGACATCCTGGGCAGCTATCCGTGAGCAGCAGCTTAGGGCTCAGGAGGTTATGACCGGCCTTATCAATGAAGGAACAGCCAAGCTTCTTGGCAGCGTTGAGAATGATGCAAAGAAAGCACGTAATAAGAGGGTAAGCAAAGCACAGAAAAAGAACCAGGCTCTCGACGAAACTGTATTTAAGTATGATGTTACCGGTGAGCTGGGCCAGAAGGTTGCAAGCCTGCAGACATTGATTGCCAGCAATGAGAGCTCATTCCATATGCTGGGCTTAGAGATAAATACCGTATTTGAGAAGTTCTACCGCCTGACCACTGTAATGGACGAGCTTAAGGCCCGGGAGGTAATCCTTGGGAAGGAAAAGTCACTTCTCAGCAAGACCGATATCGAGAGCCCTATCATGAAGGCAATGTTCCAGTCTCAGCGTATTGTTGAGCTTCGCAGAAATAAGCAGAAGCAGGCTGTTATCCAGGACCGTATGAATGCTTATGAAAATGCCCTGAGGTTCCTTGCCAGCGGCGGAGAGGGAGAGCTTACAGCAAATGCAAAGGCACTGCTTAAGGCAGAGGGATTCCCTTATGTAGAGCATTTCCCTCAGTGGAAGAAGAACTATGCTGTGCTGTATAAGGACGGTCTTGGAAAGGATCCCGCAGCCCTTAATGATGCCGAGATGGCAGATCATTTCTGGGAGATGCGCAGGGTGACCAGGACCCAGGCTAATCTTAAGGCGCAGCTTGAGGCAGAGAAGGCTAATGAGCAGCAGCCTCTCAATGCTCTGGAAATAGATTATAAGGAATTCTCAAAATTCAATATTACCAGTATTTCCAAGCTTATGAATGCAGAAGGCCTTAAGACCTACAGAAAGGTTAAATGTCTGACCGATTTCGCCAAGAGATTTGATGAGATGACTGAAGAGCAGAAGATGGCGGAATTCGACACTGAAGAGAAGAGAATAGATGCCGAGGTAAGGGCAGATGCATTCCGCAAATACGGAGCAAAGTGGATAACTTTCTTCGAGCGTGCCCTTGAGCCTAAGTATTATATGCCTGTTACCACACTGTCCCAGCTGAATGGTGAGGCGCTTGAAAATGCAGAGAATAAGCTCACCGAGAAGTATCCTCAGAAGGAAGGGGACCTTACAAAGGATGAGCAGCAGATTCAGGAACTGATACAGGAAGTTAAGAACCAGCGTGCCGTTTACAGTGCTGATAACGCGTTCGAGTACTTCAGCGAAGGTGTTTACGAGAACCGCCGCCGCCATTTCCAGGATCAGATCAAGTGGAAGTTTATCCGCTATAACAACAATGCATTTGCTGACAAGACCATTGTTGATATACAGTCATCCATCAGAAAATTCCAGTCAGATCAGGTTATGCCCGAGGCAGAGCGTGTTGATGCCAAGCTTGCAGCTGGTAAGGCAAAGGATGGAAAGGATCCGGAAGCAAGGGAGAAGGCTCAGCAGTTCGTTAACCAGAGAATATCTGCTTTCCTGAATATTAAGCTTGATCCTGCCGCATTGGAGATGGCTCATTTCCATACCAATATCAGGGATTATCTCAATATTGTACAGAGCTACCGTGAGATGAAGTCCCTGATGAAGAATCCTGATCTGAAGGAATACTTCGATACCTATGCCGATGTTAAGGATATGCTGGAGTCCCGCCTCAATAATGGTGCCATGGAGGCTGTCGATCAGGCTGTTTCCAAGTATCTGAAGAGTTTCGGATTCAAGGACAATCTGTCCGGTGATTTTGAGGAGAAGCTGGGCGAAAAGGATCTCGGACTTGTGGGCATGACAGAAGAAAAGCGCAAGGAAGAGTGGGAGAAGCGCTTTGGAGCTATATATAAGGAGTCTGAAGAAGCTCTCAAGAAGGCAAAGCAGAAGAGCGCAGAGCTTAAGGCTGCTGAGCAGTCATTGGCATCCAACGAGCTCTTTAACCTGCTTTATGAAAAGAGCAAGAATATTCAGGGCTTCGATCAGAGTGAATGGCAGCAGGCTCTCAGGGATATTGTTGAGCAGAAAAAGTGGAAAGGCAAGCTTGAAAAGTCAGAGGGACTGCGTGCACTGGTTATCGCTGAGGCAGAACGCCGCCTGAAGGCCGGTCCTAATGCAATGAACGACTACTTTGAATTCCAGCTCAGAAAGAATATTTCTATGGATTTCGCAAAGCGTCTGGGTGAGCTGAACTACAAGATAGACGAGGATGCTGCGGCTCAGATCTTCGAGACCTCACAGGGAGTTATGGATGCGACTGCAATGCAGTACAGGGTGCTTGATATTGATACCGACAGCCGTCTGCAGGAGGCGATCAACAAGAGGAACGAAGAGAATAAGGAAAAGGATAAGGAAGCGGAGAAGATAGATATTAAATCTTTCAGATTGCTGCTTCGTGACGTATACAGACAGCAGAACGGTCTGGCTATCAACCAGCAGTCCGAGGAGGATTTCAAGAAGAACAATGCGGATATAATGGATTATCTGAAAGGTAATAAGTACAATTTCCTGAAGCAGGCAACAGACCAGATCCTAAGCTTTACGCTGACTGAAGACATGTTCAAGTATGAAAATATCAGAGCAAACTTCAAGGATCTGTACAAGAATGCACTCCGTATAGAAGCCTTTGCACAGATCTATAACTCCGAAAAGGCATTCTTTGCGAGTGATGCTCTGCCTAAAGAAGTAAGGGATGAACTGAAATGGCGTTACAGCAAGCTGGCAGGTGGTGCATACTTATCATTCGTTGACATGATCAAGGCTTATGTAAGCTCCCAGGGCGTGGATGAGTACGGACAGCCCGGCATGGGTATTGATTTCGCCCAGGCTGAGAAGGATAAGGAAAGGCGTGACAAGACCATTAAGTGGTACAACGTATATGAGAAGCTTGTTAAGTTCTCTACAGGCTCATACAGACATAATAAGTCAGTGGGCTTAAAGATAGAGGCTAAGAAGAATGAGGCTCTTGGCGAATTCGAAAAGGCATATGAGGAAGCCAAGATGCCGTTTATGGAGATGGAAGCTGCAAATGCCCTCAGAACTGTTAACAAGCAGTATTCACGCTGCATCGGCAATTCAACTGTCATAGGTCTTGCTGAGTATATCGGCTTTAAAGATAAAGCGCAGTTTGCAGATGTTAAATATCTCTTTACTCCGTATCCGATAAATGATAAGGCCGGCGAAGTTGAGGCGATGGGAAAGAATTCCGAGATGATCGATAAGTTAAAGGATGCTAACGATAGGTCGATCGTCCGCAATGAAAAGAACTTCAGCAGGGGCCAGTTTGCAAAGGATATGCAGTTCTTCGCCCCGATGGCAGGTCAAATGAATGCTATCATGAAGAAACTTAAGGATGTCAAGCTTACCAGTGAAGATGATGTGCGCAAGCTGATCACTCCTGAGCTTTATATCGAGTTTAAGAAGCTTAACGCATATCTGATGCTGGCTGAAGGACACAGAGGTGAATGGCAAAACGGCAAATTACTCCGCAGTTACCAGGCCTTTAACGAAAAGAACTCTCACTTCAAGGGTGATAAGAAGGTCAATCTTGGTGTAAGCCAGGATGATATGGCAGAAATGTGTGATTTTGCAGGTGCTCTTATGGATGGCCAGTTCATCGCAAGGATGAGAAGCTTCACCAAGATCATGGATATCTATGCTGATTATGTAGGTGTTGCTTCAGACGGAACACTTTTCAGAGATGATGTGGACGCAAAAGTGGGCAAGGATCAGACTGATAAGTATAAGGTTGAGATCATCGAAGAGAGCCGCAGGAAGCGTAAAGAGTACTTCAATGCAGTCCTTAATGTAATGAATACAGAGAAGGTACCGGATCTTGCTCTTGAATATGGATCAGAAGGCGAAAAAGCTATGTATCTGAAGAATAAGGAAATAGAGGAGCAGGAGAAGTCCAAGGAAGAGGTTAAGAGAAAGAAAGAAGAGGAAAAGCAGAAGGCTGCGCAGAAAAAAGCGGAAGAAAAGGCTGCGAAGGAACGCCTGGATAATGAAAAGGCACAGGCGAAGAGGAATAAGAAGGCTGATAAGCAGGAAGCGGAAGAAAAGGCTGAGAAAGAAAAGAAGAAGAAGAAAGCGGAAGCTAAACAAAGAAAGACCGTAGAGCAGAAACCGGAGGGAAAGAAAAAACGCGGCTGGTTCTCGTAATCAGTATAGGCAGACCACAGGTCTGTGGTCTGCCGTAACTGATGAAAACAATTAGGGGTTTGATAGTTACTACACAAGAATAGGAGAAAAAACCGATATGGCAATGAATTTTGATATGAAAGTAAAAAGGATCACGCAGAACAACATAGAGTATTTTAGAAATCTCTTTGCCCCTGAAGTGGCAGATCTGATAGCTGCCGGTGCTCCGATCACTGCTCTTGGAGCATTCTCAGACGGTATATGTCATGGCGCTATTGCCGGAGCTCTTTCGGATGATTATGTGTTCACCATTTTATCATTGTATGTTGCTCCTTCCGCAAGACGTAAAGGAGCAGGTACGCTGCTTGTTGAAAGTATCAACAATATGCTAATACCTTTTAGTGCCCGTGTGGAGATCGAGTACAATGAGCTTGAAATGGAGCAGGAGATCCTGACAGAGTTCCTTCTGGTAAGCGGTTATGAATTTGATTCAGCAGTGGATGCGGCTTATTTCATGACTACCCTTGATAAGATTCTTGAATCACCTGTTATCAAGAGTCTGGATAAGGATATCACTGATGACGAGATAACACCATTTGAATCAGTACTTGCCCGCAGGCTTACTGCCGCAAATGACAATGCTGAGAAGACAGGAGCACCTGTTCCCGAAGGCGGACTGGCAGCAGAAACGGTTGATAAGGATATCAGCATGGCATATGTCAAGGATGATGAAGTACAGGCATATATTGCTATCGAGAAGTTAGCAGATGACCTTCTGGATGTTTCTGCTGTATATGACGGAAAGGGCGGCCCTGTCGTTCTGATAGCTATGATAAAGAAGGCGTTGAAGGCAGCAGCTAAGAGATATTCCCCTGCTACAAAGGTGGTTACATGTGCGATAAATGACAGTTCCGAGAAGCTTATGGACCAGCTCTTTGACGGCAATGTGATCAGCAGAAAGCTTTACAGACGTGCAGAGCCTCTGTTCTCTGATGTTGAGATCGAGCGCTTCATTGACAGAACAATTGAGGCAGACGAGCAGGGCTATGTAAACATGAGCGACGTTTTTGTAGAGGGAGACATAAGCGAGTTCACCACGCCGGGTGAGGCTGATCCCGATGATATCTTTGCGGATATTGAATATGATCCGGACATCCTTGATGGTGATGAGAAGGAAACAGTTTACATCGGAAAGCATGGTGCTGACTTCACAGTTGATGATGACGACCTTGATGAGGATGATGATGTGGAGTAATCGCTGCAGTACAGCCGTTACCGGATAAGCCGGTAGTTTAAGAAAAAAATGATGGGACAGCAGAGCGCTGTCCCATTTTTTATTGATTCAGATCGATTTCATCACCCTGCCGGATTTTATGCACAGGTTTATTTCAGTCTGTGTTTACGATCTCATTTCTTACCGGCAGGATAAATGACGGTGATACCGACAGCTCGTCCACTCCCATGTCTATGAAAGTCTTGGTAAGGGATGTGTCTGCCGCCAGCTCTCCGCAGATGCCTACCCATGCGCCGCCCTTGTGGCCGTTTTCTATGGTCATGCGTATCAGCTCAAGCACGGCAGGATGGTGGGAATCATTGATGCTCTCAAGCTTTGCATTCTGCCTGTCGATAGCCAGGGTGTACTGTGTCAGGTCATTGGTACCAATGCTGAAAAAATCCACTTCCTTAGCAAGGCTTTCACTGATCACTGCAGCCGCAGGTGTCTCTATCATGATGCCCAGCTCTGCTTCCTCGCTGTAGGGGATGCCCTCAGCCTTAAGTTCGAACTTCACTTCCTCAACATACTTCTTGCACTGAAGCACTTCGTCAAGGGAGATGATCATGGGAAACATAATGGCGAGGTTTCCGTAGGCCGATGCCCTGTAAATGGCCCTGAGCTGTGTCTTGAAGATTTCAGGTCTGTCCAGACATATGCGTATGGCTCTGTATCCGAGAGCCGGGTTGTCTTCATTGCCCAGATCAAAGTATTCCACCTGTTTATCAGCACCCAGGTCAAGGGTGCGGACGACCACCTGCTTGCCGGCCATGTTCTGTGCCACAGTCTTGTATGCTTGGAACTGTGTCTCTTCGCTGGGGAAGTCCTCGCTTTCCAGATACAGGAATTCGCTTCTGAAAAGCCCTACGCCTTCAGCGTCATTGTCCAGAGCAGCTCCGGTGTCCTTGACACCGCCGATATTTGCATAGAGACGGATCTTCCTTCCGCTCTTTGTGACACTGGGCTTGCCTTTAAGCTGCTGCAGGAGTTTCCGGTGTTCTTCATCCCGGTGCTTGATTAGCAGCATTTCCTTCATTATTTCATCATCCGGATCAATGGTGACAGTTCCGCTGTAGCCGTCAACTATTGCCTGCTTTCCGTTCCATGCCCTGTCGATCTCTATGCCTATGATGGCAGGAAGATTCATCATTCTTGCAAGTATGGCTGTATGTGAATTGGCTGAGCCCAGATGCGTTATAAATGCAAGGAGCTTTGACTTATCAAACTGCACCGTCTCTGAAGGTGCAAGATCCTCTGCCACAAGTATCACGGGTTCAGTCAGTTCTGAGATTTCCTCAGCTCCGCTCAGCACCCGTACCACACGCTCGGAAATGTCCTTTACATCAGTGCTCCTTGCCTTGAAATACTCGTCATCCATATTGGCAAACATTTCGGCAAAGTTGTCCCCTGTCGTTGCAACAGCATACTCGGCACATACCTTCTCCGTGTTGATGATATTGGAGATAGAATCATTGTAGTCTTCGTCCTCCAGCATCATCTGGTGCACCTCGAAGATAGCTGCATTTTCCTCGCCTACCTCCGTCAGTGCCTTGTCATAGAGCTTCTGCAGCTGTTCTATGGCAGTTGCCTTTGCTGATTCGTAGCGGGCCAGCTCCGCAGCCGTATCTTCAACAGTTGTCCTGCGAACAGCCTGCTCGCCCTTGTCATAGAACAGAATCCGCCCGATGGCAACGCCTTTTCCTATTCCTTTTCCCTTGAACTGCTGCATAGGCACCTCCTCTCTAGAAATCGTCCCTTGAGCATATTGTCAGGGTTATGTAAAAAAATTATAAGTTGTAAACACAAATTTTGTAAAGCATCTGATTGAATACGGTAAACTTATTGACATGACTGTTAATTTTTCACATACTGAACATAATATGTGGATAAGTTGTGAGATAAATTCTGAACTTTTACAACGAATGATCAGACAATAGAAAACGGAGGAAAATGTCTATGATATACGGAGCACTGGAAGCAGGCGGAACCAAGATGGTATGTGCATTGGGGAATGAAAAAGGAGAGATCAGTGAGAAGATATCCCTTCCCACTCTGCAGCCGGAGAATACCATCCCGCATATAATCGACTATTTTAAAGATAAGAAGATAGAGGCATTGGGGGTGGCAAGCTTCGGACCTGTGGACCTGGATCCGGAGTCCCCTACCTACGGTCACATCACCACTACCCCGAAGCCCGGCTGGAAAAACTATGATCTGGTGGGAACCCTGCAAAAGGCACTGAATGTTCCCATCGGTTTTGATACTGATGTAAACGGCTCCCTTCTGGGAGAAGTTACCTTCGGAGATTCCAAAGGCTTAAGCGATGTCGTATATATCACCATAGGAACCGGTATAGGCGGAGGCGTACTGTCAGGGGGAAAACTGGTGCACGGCATGCTTCACCCGGAAATGGGACATATGCTCATAAGGCCCCGTCATGATGATAAGTATGCCGGCAGATGCATCTTCCACCATAACTGCCTGGAAGGTATGGCAGCAGGTCCTGCCATAGAGGATCGCTGGGGTGCGTCAGGCAAGGAACTGGCCGGCCGTGACGACGTCTGGGAACTTGAAGCATATTACATCGGCCAGGCCCTGGTAAACCTCATCCTGACCCTTTCCCCGAAACGCATCATCCTGGGCGGCGGCGTCATGCACCAGCAGCAGCTCTTCGCCCTCATCCGGGAAGAAGTGCGCAAAGCCCTTAACGGCTATCTTGACACTCTCGAGCTCTCCAACCTCGACACCTACATAGTCCCCGCCAGCCTTAATGACGACCAGGGCATCATGGGGTGTTTAAAACTTGCGGACATGGCGGTTACGAAATAAACTTCCCACTCACAGACTGGGTCAGAACGACACTCGCAATTGCACCGGAACAGTCACGATGCGTTGCATCGGTTCCGGGGCATATGCGAGTCGTCGTTCTGCTTTCCACAGACTATAGGTGGGAAGTTTGGGTTTACAACTAAATTAATTAGATAATAAGGAGAAATACTATGGGTAAGAGAATACTGGTGACAGGTGGTGCAGGATTTCTGGGTTCACATCTGTGTAATAGACTGATAGAGGAAGGCAACGATGTTATCTGCCTTGATAATCTCTTTACGGGAACCAAGGACAACATCAGGCATCTCATCGGAAATCCTTATTTTGAATTTATAAGACACGACGTCACCGTCCCCATCGTTATTGAAGTGGATCAGATATATAACCTGGCCTGCCCTGCCAGCCCGGTTCATTACCAGTATAACCCCATTAAGACCACCAAGACCTCCGTGCTGGGTGCCATGAATATGCTGGGACTGGCTAAGAGAGTTCATGCCAGGATACTGCAGGCATCAACGTCGGAAGTGTACGGCGATCCTGAGGTACATCCCCAGCCTGAAAGCTATAGGGGCTGCGTAAATACCATAGGCATCAGGTCCTGCTATGATGAGGGCAAGCGTGTGGCTGAGACTCTTTTCTTTGATTACCATAGAATGAACAATGTGGATATCAAGGTAATGAGGATTTTTAACACCTACGGTCCCAATATGCATCCTGCTGACGGAAGGGTGGTTTCCAATTTTATAATGCAGGCCCTCAGAGGTGAAGATATAACGGTATATGGCGACGGCTCACAGACCAGGAGTTTCTGCTATGTGGATGATCTTATCGAGGGTATGGTAAGGCTGATGAATTCAAGAGACGGTTTCACCGGCCCTGTTAATATCGGTAATCCCGGCGAGTTTACCATTAAGGAGCTGGCTGAGATGGTTCTTGAAAAGACAGGATCTGATTCAAAGATCGTGTATAAGCCTCTTCCTTCGGATGATCCTATACAGCGCAGACCGGTTATCGATCTGGCAAAGAAGGAGCTGGACTGGGAGCCCACTATCCCTCTTGATAAGGGATTGGATAAGACTATTGAATATTTCAGGCAGTTTGTGTAAAGAGTGGTCAGTAAACTGCAATGAAAAATGCTCCGTCTAAAAAATCCTCTGTCATAGAGTATATTGTCTGGATTCCGGTAGTTATCTGGATAGTGGTGATTTTTATTTTTTCACTGCAGCCGGGAGAGGGTTCGGAGAATACCAGCCTTCATGTTACCAGCTGGATCCTGGGGATGATCTTCGGGACGGAGACGGTGGAGCAGATTCCGGTAACAGACGTGGGTCTGAAAAGATTTGATGAGATAACACGCACTTTTGCCCATATGAATGAGTATATCGTACTGGGACTTCTTCTGGGAGTTACCGTTACGGTAAACGGCTTCAGGGAGAAACTGCGTGTTTTTTATATCTGTGCCATAGGTGCCTGCGTATCGCTGGCTGACGAGTTCGTGCAGATATTCGTGCCCGGGCGTTATGGCGAGATAAAGGATTTTGCCATTGATATGGCAGGTATAATGATCGCAACCCTTGTCTGGCAGATATGCGGCGATATAAGGCTTAAGCTTTCAGCTAAGCGCAAAAAAGAAGATACAGAGCACGGCCGCAGAAAATACATGAACTTTGAGCTGGATGATGTAAGCTTTGATGAGGCTGCGGAACGTATAATGGAATTTGCGGAAGAGGGCAGGCATTATGTGGTCACTCCCAATGCGGATCATGTGATGCGTCTTCAGAAGGATGAAGAGTTTCTGAAGATCTATAAGGATGCAGACCTGGTTATCACCGACGGAACGCCCCTTTTATGGATTGCTGAATCCCTGGGCCACCCCATAAAGGAAAGGGTGACGGGAGCTGATATGTTTCCGGAAATCTGTAAAAGGGCTGCGGAAAAGGGAAAGTCAGTCTTTATCCTCGGAGGTACCGGCGGCAGTGCAGAGTCTGCTTCTCAAAAAATGAGAGAAAAGTTCAAAGGCCTGAATATCTGCGGGTATTACGAACCGCCTATGGATTTTGACAAGGATGAGAAAGAACTTAAAAAAGCCATTAAAGCCGTAAACAGATCAAAGCCTGACATTATCTTTGTATGTCTGGGCATGCCCAAGCAGGAGAAATTTATTTATTCAAATAAGGATGAGCTGGAGTTCCATGTGGCCCTTCCCTTCGGAGCGGCGGTGGATTTTGCTGCAGAGAAAAGCCTCCGGGCACCGGTATGGATGCGCAAATGCGGACTGGAGTGGTTTTACAGATTTCTGCAGGAGCCCGGCAGGCTCTTTCATAGGTACTTCATTGAAGACATGCAGATATTTCTTTTGGCGTGGAAATACAGGAAGGAGATCTGATGATGCGGATAGCGGCAGATATGACATCATTATCAGATAACCTTTCGGGACTTGAGCGTTATGCCTTCTGTCTGGTAAGCGAGATGATAGGCCTGGGCAGGGATAAGTGGTACCTGGTTGTAAAGAATGATGTGCCGGAAAGGGTTAAACAGCTTAAGACTAGATATCCTGACAGGATATGTCTTGTTCATGTAAGCGGAGGGAAGCTTTTGGTCAACCAGATAAAGCTGCCATTGGTAATGTGGCGGATAAAGGCAGATGCATATCTGTTTCCGTCGTTTCCCGTGCCGCTGCTGTTTGGAAATAATATGCATTTGAGGGACAGCTGTACCGGATGTAATAGGAGAAAAATATACTCCCTCATAGCCGACACTGCCGTGATGGATGTGCCGGAAACCATGAAGCTTAAGTCAAGACTGCTTTTTGGATTTGGCTACAGGCACAGTGTGAGAGTGAGTGAGTCAGTGATCACGATCTCACACTTTTCCGAGAAACGGATACGGAAGCATTTTAAGAAAGTGAGAAATATAATTTATGCCCCCTGCGATGTTGCTGGAGAGAGTTACAGGGATAATGCATCAGGAAAGCTGAATAAGATGCCTGCAGGAAAGGCTATGTCAGCGAAAGAAGGCTCAGCTAAATCCTGGCCTGAAATAAAGAAAAAATACGGCATTCCCGACAATTACATTTTGGTTTTATCAACACTGGAGCCCAGGAAAAACATAGGTCAGGTGTTTAGTGCATATGCAGGATTAATTTCAAAAAGCACCGATGTGCCGAAGCTTGTTGTCGCCGGCAGAAAAGGCTGGATGGTGGATAAGGAACTTGCGGGTATAAGAGAAAAATATTCCGACCGCATCTGCCTTACGGGATTTATTGACGAAGATGATCTGAAAGAAGTATATTCTCATGCTGATATCTTCGTGGATGCTTCCGTATATGAAGGCTTTGGAATGCCGCCTTTAGAGGCGTTATCATATGGTGTAAAGCATGTGCTGGTTTCCGATATCCCTGCCCACAGGGAAGTGCTGGGGGAGGATGCGGTATATTTCAGACTGCATGATGCAGATGACCTTACTATGAAGATGGCGGAATTATGCAGAGACAACACAGCCCGAAAGACGGAACCCTCGTGCCTCAGGAAGTATTCCTGGAAGAAGAGTGCGGAGACTGTATATGCTGCCATACATGGATATTAGAATATACCGGCTGCATAGTAATGTTTAAATAAGCTAACGGATAATTTTTATGAGTATAAAGTCAACAATAAGAAGCCATGTTCCTGCTGCGTGGATTAATGAAAGGAACAGGCGCAGAATAGGAAGACGGATAAAGTCGTCAGTGCGGATCATACCCGATGCTGCCGGAATAAATGAACGGAAGCCCGGAATACGTTTCTTTGCTGATACGGTTTCCGGTACCGGATTAAGCAACGGCGCTGCCATGCTGCTGGATATGCTGGAGGTTTCCGGTGTAGACTATACACATGTTGAACAGGGACAGACGGGGGAATGCGGAGTGCCGGATGATGACCGTCGCATTAATCTTTTTATGGCCCAGCCCACTGTATGGAATGTGGTATACGAAAGCCTTCCCAGAGAGGTTTTCGACGGCCATATAAATATCGGTTTCTGGCTGTGGGAGACACCGGATATTCCTGAAGAGTGGATACCCCTGTGCTCCTGGTATGATGAGATATGGACCCCCTCTGTATTCGTTACGGATGCAGTCCGGAAGGTATCTGACAGAAAGGTCAGAACATTAAGATTCGGATTAAACCCCCAGCATGCCAAAAATATATCTGCTGAAGATAAAGTCTGGATACGTGAAAGATTCGGTATTCCGGAGGATGCCCTGGTTCATATCGTGATGTTTGACGGCCGCAGCGGATTTGAAAGAAAGAATCCCGAGGGAGCTATCAGGGCATATACCTCCGCCTATCCGTCGGAACAGGAAAATGTGTGGCTTATAGTAAAAGCAAAATGTGCGGACAGGAAGCAGATGAGGCTCCTTAAGTCCCTGCTTAAGGACTATAAAAATGTTGTATGGATCGAAGAACTGTTAAGCCGCAGCGACACGGATACTCTCATCGCGGCATCGGATATTCTTATTTCCCTGCACCGTGCTGAGGGTTTCGGCCTGCCTTTGGCCGAGGCGATGCAGATGGGGTGCGTTGTTGTATCAACCGACTATTCATCAACCACGGAGTTTGTGTCCGGGGACTGTGCTGTAACGGTTCCTTATAAACAGGTCAGACTGAATAAGGATGTGACGGCTTACCGCAAAGGAAGTGTGTGGGCCGAGCCGGATATAAAGGCGGCGGCTGAATCCATCAGGCATCTGGGAGAGGATGAGAACTACCGCAGGTCTCTTGGGGAAAGGGCGCGTACGGCGGTTTATGAGAAACTGTCATTTGAAGGCGGTGCAAAGCTTTTCAGGGAGTATGAAAAAGAAATAAATGAAGAATATGATAAAACAACTTAATGCTGTTATATCTCCGGGAGAAAAAAAGCACATTGCCGGACTTATTGTAATGATGTTTATTGGGGGAATCCTGGAACTCATAGGAGTATCTGCGGTTTTTCCGCTGATATCTGTTGTCATGGACAGCAATGCTTCACTTTCCGTATTTCTTTCATCAGTCCTGGGAATGGATGTTGAAAGCGACAGATATAAGGTGATAATCATTCTTGCAGTATTGCTGATGCTCATTTATGTGCTTAAGAATCTATATCTTACACTGATGTATGGCCGGATTTTTTCTTTTATAAAAAACGGGATAGTCCACACATCCGCGCAGATGTTTTCACTTTTTGTAAATTCACCCTATGATATTTTTATGGAACGTGACAGCTCTGAGCTTGAACGCATAGTAAGGTCTGATGTAGAGGGAACATACAGAGTCCTGAAACCTTTATTGCAGATATTGTCGGAAGTGATGATCTGCGTGATATTGGGAATTCTGCTGTTTATTACCGACTGGCGCATGAGCCTGTTTATGGTCATGTTTATCGGAGTGATAGATGGCTTCTTTATACTCAGATCAAAAAAACTGGCGGCAAAGCTGGGTGAGGAAAACATAGAGGCAAGGACATTTATGATGCGGGATGTCATGAGTGCTTTTGGCGGAATAAAGGAATTAAAGATCCTTGGGACGGAGGATTATTTTATCGAGCTGTATTCTTCGGACAGGGAACACTCTGCGGACTGTGAAGAACGGCAGCAGCTGTATATACAGATTCCCAGGCTGCTTACAGAGACCTTATGCATTATTGCATTGATGATAACCATGATAGCAGTTACGCTGTACGGATCTGATATTAACGGAATGATCCCTGTCTTTGCGGTTTTTGCTGTTGCTGCTTTCAGGCTGCTTCCCTCCGTGGGAAAGATAAACGGTTTTATAAATGAGATCGCTTTCAACAGGCCTGCATTGGAGAGCCTTTATAATGAAATGGATATGATAAAGGATTTTGAAAGCAGATCCCGGGAACGGGATTCAGAAAAAAATGATGCTGATGACACAGCGGATTTTGAAAGCATTGAATTTAAGAATGTTTCTTTCAGATATAATTCCGGTCCGGTAATACTCGACGGCATTGATCTGAGAATAGAAAAGGGTGAAACCATAGGGATTGTAGGAAAATCCGGTGCCGGTAAGACTACTCTGGTAGATCTTATTATGGGGCTGTTGTCTGCAACAGAGGGCAGTATCATTGTAAATGATGAAGTGGCATCTAATATAAAGAAGAGCAGGCTGCTGTCCATTGGTTATGTGCCACAGGACATCTACCTTGCCAATTCCACGGTTCTGGAAAATGTGGCCTTTGGCATTAAGAGTGAAAAGATAGACAGGGACCGGGTTAAGGAAGTATTGCAGACGGCCCAGGCATATGATCTTGTTGAAAAGCTGGCAAAAGGCATGGATACGCTGATAGGTGAGCGCGGTGTGAGATTATCCGGAGGGCAGAAGCAGCGCCTGGGAATTGCAAGGGCTCTGTACAGGAAAGCCGAAGTCCTGATCTTTGATGAGGCTACATCAGCCCTTGATAATAAGACTGAAGATGATTTTATAGAAGCAGTAAGCGGACTTAAGGGAAAGCATACAATGATACTGATAGCACACAGGGTAGAAACCCTGGCTATGTGTGACAGGATATTAGAGGTTAATGAAGGAAAAGTGCTGGAAAGAACTTTCGAAGATATTAAAGATCTGAGAATGTCTTGATATGAGCAAAGCATTCTGCGCAGATGAACAGGGGGAAGATACAGATGGTTGACGCACTGAAAAAACAGCTCAGTGAACTGAGGGATATAAAAAGAAAAATATATGAGAACCAGTGGGCTGTTCTGTGGCATGATACCGGCAGGGGAATAGAATGGCTGGAGGATCTGGGGAGCGTTTCACCGGGACGTATGGCAGTGGGATATAACTATCTTTATATTATGACAAGGGTATTAAATGAATGCCCTTCCGACAGGGTGCTGGATATAGGCCTGGGGATTTCCTCAACTCTGTTCGCCCAGTATTTTACCCATTGTTCCGGGGAGGGCTGCGAACATCTGGTGATCGAACATGACAGCAGCTAGAGGGATTTTTACTGCCGCAGTCATAAGCTTTCCGA